>Ga0105054_10010289_pt1 | contig 11922 bp, 13 predicted proteins | sample BON02_FD_78091 | JGI IMG/M metagenome (GOLD analysis project Ga0105054, IMG submission 78091) | Freshwater microbial communities from Lake Bonney liftoff mats and glacier meltwater in Antarctica - BON-02 (megahit assembly) | ecosystem: Environmental > Aquatic > Freshwater > Ice > Glacier... | reverse complement strand
TTAGGCAATCAGATTTGCAGATAAATTTCGTTCGAAAAATTAGGATTTTTTAGATGCCTCGTGCCTTAAATTTCAATTTCAAGGCACCTCTGACGCGCCCTGCGGCTCTTTTGGCAAGTGTTATAGATACGATCTTGTGCCAAATGTTTAGCCTCATCTTGCCCTGCTGAAAGGTGCAGGTTGCCCCTCTATCGGAATTAAATAAATTGAGGATTCCAACACCGATCCGGATAACCTAACAACCTAAATCCTAATCTCTAATCCCCTAAAAAAACCTACTTTCCTTTATCCAGAATCTTCTTCACTCGATCCTGACTGGCCTGGAGTCGCTCGTTGAGCGCACTTTCCGCGCCCGCTTGGCCACCGCCGATCTCGATCGCGGCCTCTTCTTCGAGTTGCTTGCCCAAATCCTCCATCGATCCGAGCTGATCCTCCATCTTGGAAGCGGCACCGCCGGACTCTTTCTCGTAGAGGCGCTCCCAGAAACGGTCACTGTCGGCTTGCTCGCCGAGGAGTTCGTTGGAGGCGTCGAAGACATCGGCCGTTTTTTCGGGATCGACCTTCGTCACCGCATTTACCTTGGCCAGTGCTTCGGTAAACTCGGTGTCGGTACGCGCCATCTCCATCTTGTTGACGTATTGCTCAAAGACCCAACGCTTCTGCTCGACTCGCGTGAGCATGACCTGCGTGGCACGGTAACCAGTAAGCACACGGCGCACCTTTTCCTTCTCTCCCGCCTTGGTGGCCTCTCGCGCTTGCGTCCACTGCTTGTCGGCCTCTTTTTCCAGGCTGCGCTGACGCTCCTTCACATCGTCGAGGGCGTTCTCTGCTTGACGGAAAGCCTTACGGCGCTCCTTGCGATCATCCCGTTCCCGGGCTTTTTTGGATTTGAATAGATTGGACATGAATGTAGGGGGTTAGGGGTTAGGAGGTTAGGGATTAGGTTTCCTGAGTGCTCTGATTAGACTGGCGAGGACTTTCTCACATTCATCAATTTTTGGCTCTAGCTCGTGATGTGTGCTTAGGTCCAGATAAGCTAAGCGAACGGATAAACCAAATTGATAGTGCAGTTCCTTAAGAGAGCCAAAAGCGATATCTAGAAAACGGAGATACTCCTTATCTGTTTCCCTCGCACAGCCCTCGACAACATTTGAGGGAACGGATACAGCGGCACGCCTCATCTGCGAAGTAAGTCCGTAAACTTCTTCCTTCGGAAAAGTGGCAGTAAGCTTATAAATTTCCAAAGCTAAATCGTCAGCCAACTGAAACGCAATTAATTTTCGATGATCTCTCATATCCCTAATCCCTAATCCTCCTTCTCAGCTTCCTCAAAGTCGTCGAAATCCGCTAGGGGATCCTTTTTCTTTTCTGAGGTCTCCCCCGCCCCGATTTCAGCGGTTTCCTCTTCGTCCCCGAAGCCTTCTAACTCGTCCCACATGCTTTCGCTGTCGCCTTCGCGCTCCCGACGCTTGCCCGCACGCTCCAGATCACGCAGCGCATCAAAGCGGCCTTCCGCTTCATCAGCGGCATCATCTACGCGGTCAGTGACATCGTCGATGATGTCCTCGGATACACCGGCCATGCCATAGGCCAGCACTTCTTCCAGCCGACTGCGCACCATGCCAAGTGCGCGCTCATTCTCCAGTAGGATGCCCAGCGTCCGCTCCTGCGATTTATAATCGGTGAGCAACCCCTTCAGTTCCATTTCCAGAATACGTTGCCGAGCCTTGGGGGCGGCGGCGTGAGCCTTCTTCTTTTTCGCGATCCGGTTGTAGAGTGATTCCAGCTTCTGGGAGGTTCCCTCACGTTTAGTGCGGTTGTCCTCCGCCTGGTTCTCCAGCTCGTCGATCATTTCCTGCGGGGTTTTGGCCTTGCCCAGCTTCATCAGCTTTGCCGCCAGCCCCTTGCCCATGCTGCCGATATAGCGCATGGTTTCCTTCATGGCCTGCTTCTTGCGTTCCGGGCTTACCTTTTCAGGGTCAATTTTTGGCTCAGTCATGGTTTCAGTATCAGACGTTTGTGGTTCGGTTTGCGAGCCGGAAGTTTCGTTGCCGTTATTCTTGGAATCCTCCCAGCCATGCGCCCGACAGAGTTGATTGCCCTCCCGCCAATGCAAAGAACAAAAGACCGCCTCGCAACCGGATTCCTCGCAGGTGCCGGCGATGGCGTATTGGTTGGGCAGTTGTTTACCGCAGATGGTGCAGGTGGGCATGTAGGGCTAGGGGTTTAGGTGTTAGGTGGTTAGGCTGTGGTGTATGCCTAGAGAGGGCATTATTCGAATTTGACACTTAGCTGATAGAATTCGGCCAGGACGGTTAACAAATGAGGCAAGCTAATCTTCGAGAATCACATTAAACTTCGGTAGCGTTTCTCGTAATACCGACTGATCCGCTTTCTCTATAAATTTAGCTTTCCGGACTTTCCAATCCAAGCTTTTGACGTGGTCGGATAAAACCACGCCGTGAACCTTGCCGCCATCAACGACGACCTCGAAGGGATACCCTTTAGGTTTTGTGGTGATCGGGCAAAAAATGGCGAGACCCGTCTTTTGGTTATATTCCTTTCTGGAAAGTACCAAGGCTGGTCGCCGACCTGCCTGTTCGTGCCCCGCCTGCGGATTGAATTCCAACCAGACCAAATCCCCCTGCGCCGGGATATAGCCCTTCACCAAATCTCCTTGCCTTGCGGATCGTCCACGAAGGACTCCCCATGCAGATTCCCGGGGCGAACCTCTTCCAGCAAGTCAGACAAAGTCAACTTGTCGGGGAGTGCCTGAACAAAAAAGCCGTCCCGCTCTTCTTTGATTTCCAAATCGACCCCAACATACAGGTTTTGACTCAGCACGAACTGTTTCGGCAAACGGAGCGCCAGGCTATTACCCCACTTGGATAGTTTTGTTCTCATATAGGAATATGTATCTACATTGGATAGCCCGTCAAGCTTACAGACCAAACATTTTATTTCTCAATAAGCGGATTCCACACACGATTAAACCTTAAAAAATAACAAATTAACCACGAAACCAGCCAAGGATTTTGGAAGCTAGGCTTTTCTTTTCAGGGATTCCTCCCTGAATTCGACACTCCATATTCGGCGGTTTTGGATGTCCCGAATAGCTTGGCGACTCAAAGGCTTCCGTATCCCACCCAGGTGGTACCGCGCATCCCATGCCTCGGCGCTCAAGGCCACGCGTGGTGTCATATCGGATTTCAATCACGACTGGCGTGATCGCGGGATCGATCTTAAAGGAGACCGTGCGGCTGTGATGCTCAGTCTTCTTCCCAAAGCCGACACCGATATTGTTCGGCTCTGCCTCGTCGTCGCCTAATAAACTATTAAAATCAATGTCGCCGCTACCAGTATCCGCAGAGCGCGAAAAAAGCCCCTGATCTCGATTCGCAGGTGCCGACCGTAGCAACGGCGCATAAGCGGGACCTTCATCCACCTCGGCGATCTCGACTGGCTTTGGGGGTTCTGGCGGAACAACCTGCTCCTGATAAATCGAGCAGATTAAATAGCCCTGCTTTTCATTTTTTTGTCCCATCTGCGATGCGTAGGACTTAGCCGACTCAGTAAACTCGAACTGAGCAATGTTATCCTCATCCAATCGCCAGCCAGGAATGACTAAAGTCGAGTTTGCACCCACAATATAGCCATGCAATTTCCCGTCAGAAGGTTCGCCAGTCATGACACTTAGCCCATCGACCGAGCAACAGGCCATAGTACGGCCAACTGATCGGTTCTTAACACGAAGCTCAAAGCTCGCTCCAAGCATTCCAGCAATCCAGACCTCACAGTCTTCACTTGAATGTTCATCCAAACGTTTCCCTGCACTGAGAACCTCAAAGTCGTAATTTCCATCTCTCATAATAATTATGCTCCCTTCCAGCCCGGTGGTGGCCGGGCAAATCTCTTGGTTTGTGTTCGTCGATCATCCAAGGCAGCTTGCCCTTGAACTCCTATTTCAGGATTTGAGTGGTCATCGCATCCCGATGGGATCATTTTTAATCGATCTAGAAAAACCAACGCCGTGGCAGGCCGTTTCTCAGGTTCCCGGTGTAATACAGAAACCAGCAGTGCATCCCAATCGGAGTGAAGTTTTTCAATAATTTCGCTCGGCCGCTCTAAGCTAGGCGTATCCACGCCGGTGAGCATCTGAAAAGCCATAAGCCCCACCGCATAAAGATCACTACGGGCATCTGCCTCAGCTCCTTTCTTTTGCTCTGGCGACATGTAAGCAAAGGTTCCCATCATGGCCTGCGATGAGGTTCCTAATTCTGAGGAAAGATGTGCATCTAATCGTGTCGCATCAGGATCGTGCGCTCTGGTTAGTTCGATCTGTGATTGTATCCACTGCTCACCGGCCAAGCGAACCAGACCAAAGTCGGAGATTTTAGGGTTTAGGGGATTAGGGTTTAGGGGATTAGGGTTTAGGAGTATATTTGCCGGCTTCAGATCGCGGTGGACGACGCCTTGGCCGTGTGCGTAGGCAATCCCTTCCAATATTTGAGTGAGTAAATCTACCACCAAGGCCTCCGGCAAGGGATACCCTGTCAGCAAGTCCGCCAGAGAAGTCACCGCCCTACCACCTAAACCCCTAATCCCTAAACCCCTCTCATCGACTGCGGAGCCGTCGATGAGCTCCATCCTCAAAACCGAATGCCCTTCGATCTCACCAAAGTCGTCCACCTTAACGATGTTCGGATGCTCGAAACGAGCCATCACTTTGGCCTCACGCTTAAAACGCTCCGCCGCATCCGGGCGTTCCATGATTTCGCGGTTCAAGAGCTTCAGCGCATAGCGCTTTTCCAGCACGGGATTTTCTACCTCATAGACCTCGCCCATGCCGCCGCGACCAAGCAGGCGGACGACCTTGTATTGACCGAATAGTTGGCCTGCAGCTAGTAAACTACCTTTCGGTGCTCCTGCGGGAAGTTGGGTTTGGTCTAGATCAAGACTCATATAAATTTAAGGTAGTGTGGGATAATTCTCACCGAGTCACTATGTATTTTTTGAGCGCATTTCAAGTAATTGGCCATTTTAATTCATTGCATCAGGACAACACGAAAACCAAGCGTATTGAATTTTGTGTCAGCCGAATAACCATATTTTTCTTCTACTCGAAATTGATTAGTGTTGTCCCAGATCGCCCAGTCTCCGCCACGAGCTACTTTAAGAAATTTACCCGTATAAGCAGCGATTTCTGGATCCGTGACAGTCTCATCTTCATGCGTCCACTCTAGAACATTTCCACCCACTCCAAATAAACCCCATTCGCTCATTCCGCTCTCTGCAACGGGAGCACTTACATTGTGTCCATCATTGTATCCAGGTATTTTGTTATATGTATTGAATGGAGTATCATCTGGATAGTTCCCATACTTCGGCGGCATTGAATTTCCCCAATAATATTTTCGATTGTCACCACACCGTGCGAAAGCAGTCCACTCCGTGCCGTCTGGAAGACGAAAACCATAGCCCTTAGGCAAATCCCCCCGAAGCTTCGTAGCCAACCATTCTGTGTATGCGACCGCGTCATTAAAGCTGACCTCAACAACAGGCTGATCATCAGCATTCAGACTTAGACCTTTGCGCTCGCCGCTGTCATGGGTTTTATTGAAAAGTCTATATTCAGCGTTCGTCACCTCGTATTTACCCACCCAACCATTCAATGCTGATACCCAGACCAAATCCAGCACCTCACCTTCACCCAAATCTAATGAACAGTCAGATCCGAATTTTGGATTGGACTTCTCCACGCTAGGATCAGCGTCCTCAGTATGCATTTTACGATAGGCTTTGCGCCATCGGTGCAGATCAGAATCTTCATTCTGCAATTCCTGCTCCAACACGCCCGGAAAATGAACATCTAATCTTTCAATTATATTATTCGCAGAAATCCAATCTTCGTTTTCTACGTGCTTTACCAATTCCTGATTCAGTGACTTAAAGCTATCTCCATCTCGAACAACCTCCTCACTTGTCAGAGATTCACCCTCAGGCGTTATAGTCATTTCACCGCCATTAGAAATCTGCTGAGTTTTGCCCGTGTGGATTCTACCAGCAAACGCTGTTATCTTTTCCACCCTCACATCAGCCTCTTCCGGGAAAGTTGCCCAGTATCCGAGTGCACCAAAAACCAATATAAAGAACAGTGGAAGCCCGACATACCCTATCAGATTTTTCAAAATGCTGGACGCATTCATCGCCTTAGGCTTCTGCATTTTTCTGTTTCCTACACCCTTTGCCTCTGAAAAGTAAACCGTTTTTGCAGGATCAGTCACGACAAGGCTGGATAAAGATTCCAACATTGACCTTGCCGTATTAAATCGCCGATCCGCATCCTGAGCCAAAGCCTGTTTGATCCACTTGTCCCATGACAGATCGAGTTCCGGCACCAATTCACTCGGAAGCTCGAATCCGAGCGACTCCAGCCCCGTTAACATTCGAAAAGCGACCAAGCCCACCGCATAGAGATCACTCCGTGCATCGGCTGCCCCTCCGCGCTTTTGCTCGGGGCTCATAAACTCAAAGGTGCCTAACAGGGCCTGAGTCGAAGTGCCCTCAGATCCGCCATTCGCCATTCTCCCGACGCCATCCAGCCGGGTGACGTCCGCGTCATCCGCCTGCGCCATACTCCGAGCCACCGTGAGCTGCACTTGGCTCTGCACCCATTGCTCCCCCGCCATGTGGACAAGGCCGAAATCGGCGATTTTCAGACTGCCCTCTTGATCGAAGAGAATGTTCGACGGCTTAATGTCCCGATGGATCGCTCCCATGCCATGTGCATAGTCCAAAGCCGACAAAATTTGCTTCAAGTAGCCAATGACCTCGGCTTCGGGAACTTGCTGCCGATCCGCCATCCGCTCTTCAAGCGACTGGAGCAAGCGCCCCGAGCTATCCACATACTTGCCCAGCAAAGGCATACGTAACCAAGTGTGCCCCTGCGTCTCGCCAAACTCATCGACCTGCACAATATGCGGATGCTCCAGGTGATTCATAACCTGCGCCTCCCGCTGGAATCGCTCCACGGCAGACGGCCGGCTCAGCACCTCTGGGCGAATCACCTTCAATGCATAATGACGATGCAGCACCGCGTGCTCCACCTCATACACCTCACCCATCCCACCGCGCCCCAGCAAGCGGATGACTTTATACTGCCCCAAGGATTGTCCTGCCGTCAGCAAGCTGCCGCGCGGGGAGTCCTCAGGGAGTAGAGTTAGGTCGGAATCAAGACTCATATGCGTTCAATAGTTTGTAGTATGATTGTCCTTGAATCACGAAGTATTTTTGAGCGTAATTTAGCGTTTTTGAGCGGTAAAAAATCAGGGGTGTTTTACTTTCAACCCTCGACCAGAAGCTCTTGCTTCTTTGTAATTCTGCGAACGAGTTGAATCGCCAACAAACAAAGCGGTATGCCGATTATACTGGAGAAGAGGGACACGTAACCTGCATTGATAAAATCCTGCACGGACTCCCCTTCAGGTATCCTAAAGATTATCTGCCCGATAACGTTGGAGATGATCCAAAGACCCCACCACCACGCGAGGATTGGACTGACTTTTACGTTCTCCCAATCTCCAGGGGCTTCGCTGACTTGCCAAATCTCCCGCATGGCTTGATAGGGCTTATAAAGATTCATGAACGGGATGAAGTAGTAGCCGATCGACCAACCGGGCGTAAAGTCCATCTTCTTACTGGTAAATTGCCGTGCATTGAGATTGGCACGATAAATCCACTTCAGGAAAACAATGGCAGTGACGATAAAAACAACGAGGTAGCCGATCCCGATCATTTGTTGACGAGTATCATTGGCCGCGATCTCAGACTCGCTCGCAGTGTAGATGCGCTCAAGCAACGCGATTTGCATGCTTTCGCTAATAATCGAAATGACCTCAAATCCTAGGCTGACCCAAAGCATGGCGACGAGTAATTGTGTGAGTGCTCGGGGATCTTTGACGAATTGAAAGCTTGATGAACCTTTTGACTGCGGCGGCTCGTCGAGCAAATCCTGCAGCGGCAACCAGTCGCTCATGCCTTCTCTCCAATAAAGCGCCTCTCTGCTGATGGTACCCTCACGCCAAAGCGTATCGAGCTCATCCAACTCATACTCGAATCGATTGCCATCTTTAGTGGCTACATGTATCTTAGACATCAGGGTATCCGATTATCGTGAACGACGCGACGCGGCAAAGAACATCATCAGCAGTATCAAGCCAACCACACCGGCACCGATATAGAGCAGCCATTTCTTATTTTCTTTGGCGACCCCATAGACGTTTTTCTCGACAACATCTTCGCCGGTGGTGGCCACGGTCTGACTCCAGAGGACGCTTCCGTCAGCAGCTGATTCGATACGTAACTGCACTTCTGCATTGATCTCGTAAATGTCTTTCAGGGGCTCTTCAAATTTCAACTCGCGCGAGAGTTCGCGTACAGCGCCCGTCATGACGGCGTCAGCGACGTTGGGGCGGTCCCGGATAATCTGGCGGACTTCACCCAGCGTATTGGCATCGAGACGAACGGGCATGAGTGTTGTGGCTGAAATCATATCTTCGATCACACTGCCGATGTAGCCATCGATGTCGCCCGCGACGGGCGCGATCACGACCTTGGAAACATTACTGAGTTTTTCCGATCCATTGAGTCGAGCCGATTGCTTGGAAACAGCTTCACGGAGTAAATTGCGCACTTCTATATCCAGATCGACAATACCCGTGACTTCGCCGGGCTTGTAGTAGCGACGCGCGATCATATCGCCCCAGAGGTGCTGCTTGGTCTCGATGGAACTGAGGTGCAGCTCGATTTCAACATAGACAGAGCGTCCGGTCTCTTCGGCAGCACGCACGGTGCCATAAATCAGCCACTGTGTGGATTTTAACTTACCAAATTTATCAATTGTAATGGGGTCGAGCATGTCGTCCTTGCGCTCATCCCACTCAACTTCGGCCATGATCTCATCCCAAAAGGGGTCGTTGCGACCTTCCACATAGACGAGGCCAGCATTGGTCACCGCGTTTTTAATGAGCCCCTCGACGTAGCGGCCTTGGTCTCCTTGGATCGGAAGCACCGAGATGGTTTGTTTACGATCGACTATGGCCTGTGAGAGCGATGTCCCCGCATCTTCGACTGCGGTTTGTAGCGCCTGACGAACGTCGGTGGAATAACCGGCTCCGAAAACAATAGATGGCAAGGTAATTGACGCGATGAGAAGTAAATTTCTAAGTTTCATAATACAGAATAGCTTGAGGTTAGAGACGGATGTTCAGCTCGTCGATACGAGCGATACGGTAGAGTATCCCCTCGGGGATCTTGTTCTGGAAATAGACGACTCGAAAGGTCAGCAACTTTTGCGCGCTGTCTTGCTCGACCATCATGACGTTAGCCACGCCGGGAACTTGACGCACTTCGCGGATAAAAGTCTTCGTATAACTGGCCGCATTCTTGTAGAAAGGCACTTTAATTTGGATATCATTTGCGCTGAGTTGAAGGGATTTGCCTCCCATATTACCCGCGACCCAATCCGCCGTTTCGCGACTGAGCTCGGCGACCAAGATATCACGGGCCGCAGCCTCGCCAAGCTTGCGAGATGCCCTTACATTGATCAGCTTACTTTCGACGGTAGACAAATCGACATTTCGACGAATCGAGGTGTCGGCCGTGCCCTCCCATCGGTAGTAATTACCGCTTTGGTCAAACAGTGCGCTACTTACGGTGATGCCCACGCTAAGGTCGCCGCCCTGTGGCGTGACTTGTAGGCCCTGTTGGTTGAGTTTGCCCTCAACTTGTTTCTCGACCGAGCTTGCTAAATCACGGTCTGTTGAATCCGTAGCCATCGCATCCACGGAAATTTGTAATTGGCTGGCGCGACTGGTGGCGCTGTAAGCGTCTGAACCGACGGGGCCGCCCAGAGATGCATCGGCGGGAGCGACCTGAACATTGGAGGCACATCCGGCGAAAACAAGGGTCAGCAGCGCGACCAATGGTAAAGTGAGTCTTTGAGCGATTTTTTTATTCTTCATAGTTGTGTGTTATTTGACGTTAAAACCGACTTGTGAAAATTTCTCGCAGTCCCAGTTGCGATGGATGGCTTCACCCGGCTTGAGCCAGACGTCTCCTAAAGGCCCTCCCAGCTTAATTCCACCCTTACGGAAACGCAGCAACCCGCGACTGGCACTGGGCAATAAATCGGCAATTTCGATACGTCCGGCTAAACATAAGAACGATTCTCGTATCGAGTCTGTGCGTTCTAATAATAGGGCAGACGCTTGCCCGTTTTCGGGATCATTGAGCACCGTCGCTTCAAAACCGAAGGTATCGCGCTCTTTCAAACTAGCCTTACCAAAGGTAATTATCTGCGAGCTCCCTGAGCCGAGTTGCGTATGCTTAGAGGTCAGTTTTTGACCGTTCAAGAATGTGCCATAAGTTGAAGGCTTCACTCTGGCCAACGAGGCCGAAGGATCCACCGAACCATCACGCAACTCCCACTTGCCGCCTTGATAGATGACTTGCGCCTGAAAACGGCCAATTCCATTTAATTGCGTGCGTTTTGGGTCCGGCTTTTCGGTTGGATCATACAGGAAAGTCTTAATGTCGGAAGCAGGACTTCGTCCCATACTAAAGCGATCGCCCCCCAATATATGTAGATGCACACCTCCGGGGCCAATGAGTGTTAGTTGATCATGGAGATCTGCGGGGGTCGGTGCGCCACCTTCCAAAATATCATACAGCTCAATGTGCTTCCAAACCGGTTTCAGGCGCTTAAATTCCTGCATGGATTCCATCATGGAGCGATTTTCACGCCCTTTGAAACCTTCCAGGATATTAATATTCTGGTCAGCGGCCATGCCGGCTTCGACGCCCTCCATCTTAATCACCAAATTCTCGATAACTTTCGAGGAAGGCATATCTGGGCTGACCGCGTCCCACTTAAAACCTCCGCTAAAGGCATAGTGCCGGCCATTTAAATGATACGAAAGAATCACTTCGGAAGAAATCTCAAAGCCCAAGCATTGCGACGTGAAGTTGAAGTTTACATCCTTCTCACGCCCTTTTGGGAAGCGCCCAAAGACTGGATGCGCTTGGGGGCCTTCTCCTTGGATGCGCACTTCGACTTTAGGCAATTTGCACTGAGCGGTTTCATCGGATATCGATACCAAGAGGAAATTGAAACTAGTCATCCAACCATGCACACAGACCCGAGCGTCATTGAACTCCAAGCGGTAATGCGGGCAGTCATCACGGTTAGACGCTTTGACCTTAGGCTCAGGGTCTGCATCAGAATCTGAATCAGCAAATGGGTCGCCGACACCGAAATCGCGAACCTTTGGAACTTCTCTGTCTATCGAGTCACGAAGTTCTTTGGCTTCAGCGATTTCAACCGGATTAGGTAAATCACAGTCAGGCTCATTGACATCGACCTTCGGCTCTTCAGGTTCTCTAGCCGCAAAAGGTACCTGTGTCTTTCCCGAATCCGGTAGAGCTTTCGGCGTTGATAGGATATCTGAAATATCCTGTCCACACTCTTCACAAGTATCTCCTGTAGTGACAAGTTCACCGCAATGCGGGCAATCTATAAGACGATTATCTGCCATCTCTAATATCTTCTATTTATGAATATTAACATCACCGGGGCGCTTGGTCGCTTCTGACATCGACTCCAGAGTTTTTGTGAGAATGCGTTCGAGTTGCGCAGAATGTTCTTTCGAGAGTTGCTCACGCTTCTCCGCCTCCGAACCCTTATTTTTCATCATCGCTTCAAGAGCGCGTGCCGCCTCCGGCGACGAGGCAGCATTCATGGCTAGACCCTACTCGAAAAGCAATTTTAGTAGAATATTTTCCTGATTTAGGGTGTTGATCTCTACTTTTGGAGTAATGTGGATTGCTTTAAACAGCGTTAGTTAATCTTTTAGCACTTCCATG
>Ga0105054_10010287_pt1 | contig 11923 bp, 12 predicted proteins | sample BON02_FD_78091 | JGI IMG/M metagenome (GOLD analysis project Ga0105054, IMG submission 78091) | Freshwater microbial communities from Lake Bonney liftoff mats and glacier meltwater in Antarctica - BON-02 (megahit assembly) | ecosystem: Environmental > Aquatic > Freshwater > Ice > Glacier... | reverse complement strand
TACGGCCTGTCGGTGGCCTGCCTGCGCATCGGCTCGTTCCGGCCCTCGGATCGTCCGAGCGAGTCACGCCACCTGCTGACCTGGATCAGCCACCGCGACATGGCGCAACTGGCGTGCCGTTGCATCGAGCATCCGGACTATCATTTCGTCGTGGCGTATGGCGTGTCCAACAACCTGCGCAACCGCTGGGACAACACGCCCGCGAAGTTCCTCGGTTACCGGCCGCAGGACAATGCCGAGGACTATGCCGCCGAGGTGCTGGCGACCTCGCCTGCCGAAGACCCGATCGCGGCCCAGTTCCACGGCGGCATGTACTGCCCGATGGAGTTCGTCGGCGACACCCTGCGCATCGACGGCGGGCCGCTTTGACGCGCCGTTCGCGCCGTCGCCCACCCTCTGGATAACTTTGAAAGACCGTCATGTACGCAGCTCCACCGGTCCTGCAGACCACCGTCTTTGCCCGCATCCCCGACGAATTCCGCATCCGCGGCCGCAGCAACCGCTGGATCGACGTGCAGCGCGGCGGCGCGCCGACCGACTGTTTTCTCGAAGGTCCCTCGTTTGACCGTGCCGGCAACCTCTTTGTGGTCGATGTCGCCTGGGGGCGGATTTTCCGCATCGCGCCCGATGGCCGGGTCGAACTGTTCACCGAATACGACGGCGAGCCCAACGGTCTGAAGATCCACCGCGACGGCCGCATCTTCATCACTGATTACCGCCACGGCCTGATGCTGCTGGACCCGGCCACGCGCGCGGTCACGCCGTTTCTGGAACGCGCCGCACTTGACCGTTTCAAAGGGGTGAACGACCTGGTGTTCGCCAGCAACGGCGACCTGTACTTCACCGATCAGGGCCTGACCGGCCTGCATGACCCCAGCGGTTGCCTGTACCGGCTGCGCGCCAACGGCCAGCTCGACCGCCTGCTCAACAACATCCCCAGCCCGAATGGCCTTGTACTCAACCAGGCAGAGAACACGGTGTACGTCAATGTGACGCGCGGCAACTGCGTCTGGCGCGTGCCGCTGCTGCCCGACGGCACACCCTACAAGGTGGGCGTGTTTATCCAGCTCTCGGGCGGCCTGGGCGGACCCGACGGACTGGCCATCGACAGCGCGGGCAACCTGGCCGTGGCCCACATCGGCCTGGGCACGGTCTGGCTGTTCAGCCCTCTGGGCGAGCCGCTGGCGCGCATCAAGTCCTGCGCCGGACTGGCCACCACCAACCTGGCCTACGGCGGTGCGGACAACAAGACGCTGTTCATCACCGAATCCGAATCAGGCTCGGTGCTCTCCGTGCAGCTTGAGGTGCCGGGACAAACGATGTTCTCGCACCGCTGAATGCGGATGGAGTGACTGGCACAAAAGTGCCCTTGGACAAGCTGGCCGCTGGTGCTGACGTGATCCAGTTCAAGGCCGCATGACCACGGTATAAAGTGGTTTCGCCAGTCCTAGGGCTGATCCCCGAAAATCCGTTATCCCCTGACGGGCAGGACTGGTTCCTTATTTCAGGGGGCGTGAGGGTAGCTTTTCTACACAAAACTTCTCAGCACCGGGCGCTTCATGCGTCAAAACGGAAAGTTGACCGCAACCAGTAGATGGAAAACAAATCGACCCCAACAACACACCGTCGCCGACCTGCATGCCGTCGCGCATAAGATTACGCGCCTGACAGTTGCGCACGGCGGTCCAGGGCACGGTGTTTTGGCGCGGCGAGCGCTTCGTCTATCGAACACTCGTTGGGCTCGGCCTTCATCAGCCAGTATCGGGGCATGGCCATCCCTGAAATGGACTGGGCGAAATGGTACTGCGCTGCTCGCCCGCGGGTGGTCGGTACTCCGGTGCTCAAATGGCGATGGTCATGCCGCCATCGATCACCAGCACCTGCCCGGTCAGGAAGGCCGACGCGTCGCTGGACAAGAACATCGCGGCGCCGGCCAGGTCTTCGGGCTTGCCCCAGCGCTTCATGGGTGTGCGATTCAATATCCAGTCATAACGCGCCGGATCCGCGCGAAGCCCGGTATTGATGTCGGTCGCCATATAACCCGGCGCGATGCAGTTGACGGTGACGCCTTTGGCGGCAAGTTCGACCGCCATGCCGCGCGTCAGGCCTTCCAGCCCGGCCTTGGCTGTGATGTATGAGGTATTGGTGCCGCGGCTGATACGTGCATTGACCGAGCCGATCATCACGATGCGGCCCCATCCACGCTGAGCCATGCTCCTGGCCGCGCGGCGCGAGAGCCGGAAACACGAATCCAGCGCGACATCCAGCGCCGCGCGCCAGTCGTCATCGCTGGTGTCTAGGAAGTCGCGCGGCACACCGAAGGCGGCGTTGTTGATCAGGATGTCGAGCTTGCCGAAGCGGTGCTCGATTTCGTCTATGGCGGCGTCGGCGGCCTTGCGATCACATACGTCGAAGGGGGCGATGGTGGCCTTGCCGCCGCTGGCTTCTATCTCGGCGCGGCGCAATTCCAGCGTCGCTTGGTCGCGGCCGTTGAGGATCACATGCGCACCCGCCTGAGCCAGGCCTTGCGCCATGCCGAAGCCGAGTCCACGCGATGCGCCGGTGACCAGCGCGACACGGCCCTCAAGCGAGAACAGATGGGTCATGAAAAATTCTCCTCGTGCGTACCCGTGGCACGATAGGTCCACCGGGCAATTTGCAAATTTTCTGGTTGCGAGACAGTCGAGCGCAGCGAGCATCGCAAGACCGGCGTGGCCGCTGTCAACCGCCCATGTAAAGCCCGCCCGTAACCAGCACCGCCTCGCCCGTGATAAAGCTGGCCGCATCGCTGCACAGGAAGGCGATCAGGCTGGCGACCTCATCCGGGCGGCCCAGCCGCTTGAGCGGAGTGTTGGCGACGACCTGTTCGCGCAATGTCTTGAGATTGTTCGCCACCATGGGTGTGTCGATGACGCCGGGTGACACCGCATTGGCCCGAATGCCTTGCGGCCCGAGTTCGCGCGCCAGTGTGCGCGTGAACGCGACCAGTGCGCCCTTGGTGGCGCCATAAGGGGTCGATTTGTTTTCCATGTCGAAAGTCCCGGTTTGGATTCGAGCACTGGCGTGGGGGTCGCCACATGAGTTGCTTGATTTCATTGGATTTTCAGCCTACTTTTAAATCCGGATTTTGTGGCGTCAAACCGTGATCGGTTTCAGCCAACCGCTGCATTTATCGATGGTGCCAGCGAAGGCATCAAATCTGCCGCATATCTCTCCACCGGGAACCGGAATACACCCCGCAAATTGATCCCGCTCAGGCGCGTCGGCGCGATCTTGGCCATGATGTCGGCCTCAATGACTTGGCGCCGATTGGCCCAGCGATCCACAACCGCTTGCATTTGCATCGTGTTCCAGGCCATCACGGTGTTGGCCAGCAGGCTCAAACCATCTGCTACGGCCTGCATCTCGTCTGGCCGCTTGGCCTGCGCCGGGCTGATGCGCCCCGTGTAGATGGCGCGCTTCAAGGCATTGACCGCCTCACCCCGGTTGAGCACCCGGCGCAGTTCCTGGCGGAAAGGCGTCTTCACAAAGTGCCGCCGAACGCCGAACCCATCGACTCACATCGGTCGTTAATGGCCATGAGCGCTCCTCGCTACGGGGGTGGGGAGCCCCGCGTACGGGTAGCGGTGACCAAGACCAAAGGCTGGCGGCTCACCCGCCATAGCTTGACGGCGTGCAGGTTTCTTGTCTCGAGATTTTCCATGGCGTGGCCAGTGAATCGACCTAGGTTGGTTACACAAACGCGAGTCTCAGAAAATACTGTTTCTCACACTCTATCGGAGACTGGTCATTTGCGTCACTGTGCCGGCGTTTTGAGTCGGCGTTTGGGCTTGTGAAGCATCTTGATGCAATCATAGAAGCCGTATCTGACATCCTGCCGTGGGGTTCGGATCCGTCGCTTGATGTGCGACAAGCGTTAGGGAAAACCCCAAATTGACATCCATTAGCAGAACGCCATGATACTTCAATTGTTCTATTAACCGAGATTGTCCATTAGAAGAAATTGTCGTTTACGGCAGGCAATATGGCGAGCACAATTGGGGCTGATTTCTAATGGATACCATTAGAAATCAGGCCATCTTGTGGCTGCTATGTCGGCAGCCATGAAGGGCGTCGACTCCTAATGGACAATCTCGGATTAATAGAACAATTAAGTCAAACAACTTTCGCCTTTTTTGAGTGCCCTCTTGAATGCTTTGCAGCCACATCGAAGTGCATCGTGCGACTTGCACACGTAAAACCCGGCACACCGCCGCGCGCGACCGTGACGTGGGCACAGGAGTACACCTTCCATGAAGGTTGATGTGATCGTTGTCGGCGCCGGGCCAGTGGGTCTCACGACCGCCTTGCGTCTGAGCCGTACCGGCATTTCGGTGTGCGTCGTGGATGCGCTGGCAGGCCCCCAGGAGGACTTGCGAGCATCCACCTTCCATCCGCCCACGCTGGAGATGCTGGACGAAGACGGCATCACCTCGGAGTTGCTGGCACAGGGCATGATCGCACCCGATTTTCAGGTGCTCCTGCATGCGACTGGTGAATGCGCGCGTTTCGACCTGGGTGTGCTGGCCGATGAGACCCCGCATCCTTATCGACTGCAATGCGAGCAGTCCAAACTGGTACGCGTGCTGGTCGAGCGCTTGCGCGGCTGTGGGGTCCCGGTGTTATGGAGCCACAGTGCCGAGACGCTTGAGCAAGATGCCAGCGGTGTGAAGCTGCGTTGCGCAACACCAGCGGGGGCAGTAGAACTGCATGCCGCCTACCTGATTGGTGCCGACGGCGCCCGCTCGGTGGTGCGCAAACAACTCGGGCTGACGTTCGAAGGTGAAACCTTTCCCGAGACCACCATTCTCGCGACCACGGTATTTCCGTTCGAGCAGCATTTGCCAGGGCTCTCGGCCATCAACTATTGCTGGGGCGAGCACGGGGCATTCAGCCTGCTGCGCCTGCCCGATGTGTGGCGCGTGAGCCTTTACGCCGAAGAGGCCGAGAGCGTCGAAGCGGCCATGAAGCCAGAAGCCATCGAGCGCAAGTTGCAACACATCTACGCACATGCCGGCCCCTATCCTGTGGGCGAGGTGCGCGCCTACCGCATCCACCAACGCGTGGTCAACAGCTACCGCGTGGGACGTGTCATGCTGGCCGGCGATGCCGCTCACATCAACAGTCCGTCGGGCGGCATGGGCATGAACGGCGGCATACACGATGCATTCAACCTGGCCGAAAGCCTGGCGCAAGTTCTGCGCGGTGCTCCAGATGATCTGCTCGACCGGTACCAGCGCCAGCGCCGCCCCGTGGCGCTGGAGCATGTGCTGGCGCAATCTGGGCGCAACCGCGCGCGCATGCAGCAGCGCGACCCGCAGCAGCGCCTGCGTTCTCTGCGCGAGTTGCAGGCCATTGCGGCCGACCCGGTGCGTGCCAAGGCGCACATGCTGGCAACCTCGATGATCGACGGTCTGCGCCGCTCGCGGGAAATTGCATGAGCCGCCGGGCCGCTCCCAAGGTGAATCCCCCAGTGAGCAGCTCGCAGGGTACTGCCGAACATCCATCGCTGACGGAACATGGCATGGCAGCGCAAGCGGACCTCGATCCTTGCCGCCTCGGACCTGCGCCGGGTTCCCGCATGATCGTGTTGGGCGGTTGCGGTGCCATCGGACGTGCGCTGGTGCGAAGCGCTCTGACCGCAGAACTGCGTGTGGCGGTGTGGGACCTTCCGACGTCGATTGCGCGCCACCCGCCACCGGCCGGAGTAACACACCATGCATTCGACGCGACCGACGAAACCGCCTATGCGGCGGCGTTGCAGGGCCTGCCACGTGACTGGGACGGGGCGGTCGACATTCTGGTCGCCCTGGCCGGATTCACGATCGGCCAGGCGCGCATCGAAACGCTGGACTTGGCCACTTGGGACGAGGTCATCGACGGCAACCTGCGCAGCACCTTCCTCGTCAACCGTGCGGTGCTGCCGCTGCTGCGTGCCAGTGGATCGGGCGCCATTGTCAACATGTCATCGGGACTGGCCAATCGTGCGGCTCCGGGTTATGGGCCTTACAGCGCAGCCAAGGCTGGGGTGCTCGCGCTGACCCGGATGATTGCGGCTGAGGCTGCACCGATCGTGCGCGCAAATGCGGTGGCCCCCAGTGCGGTAGATACCGCATTCTTGCGCGGCGGCACTGGCCGCGGCGAAGAGGACGGGCAGGCCGCACGGCTCGACGTCGCAGCTTACGCGCGCACGCTGCCGCTGCAACGTATTGCCAATCCCGATGACATCGTCGGGCCCATTTTGTTTCTCGCCGGACCGGGCTCACGCTATATGACGGGCCAGGTGCTGCACATCAACGCCGGAGCGATGACACCATGAATTTCGAAGTCCCTGAGCGCGTGGACGCATGGATAAACGGCGCTGAGGCCGTCCACTCCGGGACCTTGTTGCCGATTGTGAATCCGGCCACAGCCCAAATCGTCTCGCAACTCGTGGAGTCTGACGCCACCGTTGTCGACGCCGCGGTGCGCGCGGCGGCAGCTGCATTCGCGCGCGGCAGGTGGCGCAAGACGCCGGTGGAATCCCGTGCTGCCGTACTGCGCAAGGTGGCTGACCTGATCGACAACAATGCGGCCGAACTGGCCTGGCTCGAATGCCTTGCCAGTGGCATACCGATGCAGCATCTGCGGCTTGGCCAAATCCCGCGTGCTGCACAGAATTTTCGTTTCTTTGCCGAGGTAATTGGCCAGCAGGCCGGGCAGTTGTGGAATCAGAATCCGAAGTTGCTGACATACGTCACGCGCGAGCCGATCGGTGTCGCAGCCTTGCTGGGGCCGTGGAACGCTCCGCTGGCTTTGACCTCGATGAAAATCGCGGCAGCGATTGCGTTCGGCAACAGCTGTGTCGTCAAACCGTCTGAGGTCACGCCGTTGGCGGTTGCACGGCTGATGGGGCTGCTGCGTGAGGCCGGTCTGCCCGACGGCGTCGTGAACCTTGTGAACGGTCGAGGCCCGGTTACCGGCGCCGCGCTGGTGTCGCATCCGCAGGTCGACCTGGTATCGTTCACCGGTGGCACGGCGACCGGACGCGCTATTTCCGTGGCCGCCGGGCGTGATCTAAAGCCGCTGTCGCTGGAACTCGGCGGCAAGTCGGCCTGCATTGTGTTTGACACCGCCGACCTTGACCGCGCCCTCGACGGTGCCATGACCGGCATCTTCTCCAACAATGGGCAGCAATGCCTGGCGGGCTCCCGCATCCTGTTGCAGCGCGGCATTTCAGAGCGTTTCCTGGAGCGCTTCGTCGAACGCGCAAAGTCGCTGCGCATCGGCGACCCGATGCAAGCCGACACGCAGATCGGACCACTCGCGTTCGAGAGCCATCTGCAGCGGGTACTGGGTTATGTTGAAGTTGCGCGTGCCGACGGCTGCACATTGCTGGCAGGCGGCCGTCGCGTAGACGCATTGCGCCCGGGCTGTTACTTCGAGCCAACCGTCGTGTTGGCACCGTCCAACAACGCACGTGTCTGCCGTGAAGAGATCTTCGGCCCATTTGCGACCTTTCAGATATTCGACACCACCGAGCAGGCGGTGTCAATCGCCAACGACAGCGACTTTGGACTGGTGGCCTACGTCTGGAGCGATCACCTTCCCACTGTGCAGCAGTGCACACGCGGCATCCGCGCCGGCGTGGTCTGGGTCAACACCCCGATGGCCCGCGAATTGCGGGCACCGTTCGGCGGTGTGAAGGACTCGGGATACGGCCGCGAAGGCGGCCTGTCGAGTATGCAGTTCTATACGTTCGAAAAGACCATTTCACTAGCCCAAGGAGACATTTCACCATGACCACCACCCGCAGAACATTCATCGCCGCCGGCGCAGCACTGGTCGGCGCACCGGCATTTGCGCAACGCAAACCCATGACCGTGATTACGCCCTTCGGATACATCGCCGACTTCGGTGAAATGATGAACGGGGTGACTGGCGGCCATTTCGCCAAATATGGCCTGGACGTGAAAGTGCTGGGGGGCAACGGCACCGCTGCCGCGGTTTCCCAGGTTCTGGCAGGCCAGGCCATGGTCACGCGCAGTTCCTGTATCGACATTTACCAGGCCGCCAAATCGAACAAAGGCAAACCGCCGCTGGTGGCCATATCCACGCTGTACCAGAGCTCGAACTTCTATGTCATCAGCGACAAGGCCAAACCGGTGGAGACCATGGAGGCCATGAAGGGCAAGACGGTGGGCATCGTCTCTGTGCGCGGCACCACCGAGTTGCTGATCGATGCCATGCTGATCGCAGCGGGTCTCAAGCCGACCGACGTCAAGAAGGAGGTTGTGGGCAACAATGCCGGCGCCTTTGCACTGATCGGCCAAGGGCGAATCGACTGCTTTATCGCCTCGGTTGCGGTGGTCGCACACCTGCAGCAACTCAATACGCCAATTGCCTATTTCGCGACCGACAAATATGCGCCCATGCCGAGCCAGGTTTATTCGGCCACGCCCGAGTCGATCCAGAAGAACCCCGACATGCTGGTGGCGTGGCTCCAGGGAATGCGCGATTCGGTCAACGAAATCCTCACCGGAGACTATTTGCAATTGCTCGAGCGCATGGGCAAGAGCTATGAAATACCTGGTATTCGTAACACCGCTGCGCTCAAGGCCACCCACGATCTGGCCGTGAAGCTCTGGGTCGGTCAGGGCAAGGAGAACTTGATGCGCAACGTTCCGTCCCTGTGGGCCAAGGCTTCCGATGTGCTGGTCAAAGTCGGGATTTCTCCGCCACTACCGCCCACCGATTTTTACATCAACGAGTTGATTGACCGCGCTCTCAAGGCATGAGCGACCCAAGCCAAACAGGTATCGCGCTTGCGGGGGTCGAGAAGTGGTACCGCACGCGCGGCGAACCTGTGCATGCTTTGGCCGGCACCGACCTCGATGTGGCGCGCGGCGAGATGGTGGTCCTTTTGGGTCCATCGGGTTGCGGCAAGACGACGCTGCTGCGCATGATCGGTGGGCTGATCGAACCGACTTCCGGCACCATCCACGTTACTGGCCGTAACCTGTGGCAAGCAGGCCGGCGACAGGATGCGGCCGTGGCCGAAATGGGCATGGTGTTCCAGGAGGCCAACCTGTTCCCCTGGCTGACGATCGCGCAGAACATCGCCTTGCCGCTCGAACTGCGCGGCATGCCAAAGGCTGAACGGTTGGAACGCGCGGAGGCGCTGCAGCAATTGGTCGGTATCGCTGGCTTTGGCGAGCGCTGGCCGCGCGAACTCTCGGGTGGCATGCGCCAGCGTGCGGCGATCGCGCGAGCTCTGTCGTACGACCCGGAAATCCTGTTGATGGACGAACCCTTTGGCGCACTCGATGCAATGACGCGCGATGCGATGAACCTGGAGCTGCAACGTATCTGGCAAGCGACGGGCAAGACCATCGTGCTGGTGACGCACTCGATTACCGAAGCAGTCTTCCTGGCCGACCGCATCGTCTTGCTGTCACCGCGTCCGGGGCGCATCGACACCGTGGTGCAGGTCGACCTGGCGCGCCCACGCCTGCTCGACGTTCAGGCCGAACCCTACTTCCAGCAGCTCGCCGTGAAGTTGCGCCACCGGCTGGAGGAGATATCGTGAACAAACCCTGGTTGCCCTGGGTCACCACCCCGCTTCTGCTGGCCGTGTTCTTCGTCGTCTGGGGTGTGTACGTGCATGTGGCCCAGGTCAACGCGTTCATCCTTCCTTCGCCGATGTCGGTCTTCAGCGCGTGGGCCGATGTCATCAAGGACCCACGGGCCTGGCACCATACGGCGGTCACGGTGGGCGAGACACTGGCTGGGTTCTGCATCGCCGTCTTTATCGGGGTCGGCGGTGGCGTGGTTTTGGGGCGCGCACGCTGGCTCGAAGCCACGCTCAATCCGTTCGTTGTCGGATTGCAGGTGGTGCCCAAGGTCGCGCTGATTCCCTTGTTCATCGTGTGGTTCGGCTTTGGCCCCACCAGCAAGATCATCGTCTCGGCCGTGATTGCCTTCTTTCCGATCCTGTCCAACACATTGCTCGGGGTGAAGTCCGTCCATGCGGGCCACAAGGACGTGATGGTCAGCCTGAACGCGTCACGCTGGGCGGTGTTCCGTCGGCTCGAACTCCCCAATGCGTTGCCCTATATCCTGACCGGAATGGAGGTGGGTGTAGTGCTGGCGCTGATCGGCGCGATCGTCGGCGAGTTTCTGGGCGGCAACCAGGGCCTGGGTTACTTGCTGGTGGCCAAGATGAATGCTTACGAGACAGACATGCTGTTCGCGGTGATCATGCACATGACCGTGGTTGGGTTCATCTTCTATTTTTCAATCGGGTTTTTGCGGCGGGTTTTGATCCCCTGGCATGAATCGATGGAGCACAGATGACAGATTGGAAGTTTGTGGCCTACGCGTTTACAGCTTGGAAAAATTCGGAGCAAGGCCTATGAGCGACTACGCCGCACTGGGTCTGGTGGCGGTCGCCACGCCGCAGGCCAACACCACGGTAGAGACCGAGATGGCGGTGTTACTCAAGCCCGGATTCGGGCTTGCGACCGTTCGACTGCACAGCCAGATCACCGATCCCCGCGCTCGTCTGGTCGACTATCTGGATCGGCTCGCGCCTGCACTCGACACGTTGGACAACGCGCCAGTCGTGGTGGCCGGTTTTGCCTGCACGGGCACATCCTATCTGCTGGATGCCGGCCGCGAAGCCGGTGAACTCGAACGCCTGTCCGCATTGCGCAGGCACCCGATCCTCTCCGCCTCGCAGGCGATCCGAGCCGCACTGCTGGCGCTGGGCGCACGGCGTATCGCGCTTGTCTCGCCTTATCCCGCCTGGCTGCGTGATGCCTGCGTGGCTTATCTGCCGCGCTGGGGCATGGAGATCACACAGGTGCAAGGTCTGCCCGGCGACCGCTCCGACACGCGCCGCATTTATGCACTGGGCGGTCGCGAAATTCAGCAGAGCCTGGCCGCATTGCGCACCGATGGCGCCGACGTCATCCTGATCAGCGGAACAGGTGCGCCCACATTAGGGCCGTTGGCGCGGTATCGCGGCACGATACCGCTGCTCAGTTCGAACCTGTGTCTGGCCTGGGCGATGGAGCAAACGGCGGAGGGCGCGGAGCTGGACGCCGCATCGCTGCGTGCCAAGCTCGCCGACACGGGCTGGCGCAACCGCCTGGCGCAACGTTTTCCGCAGGCCCTGGATCGGCTGACCTGAAGGCGCGTTCTCGGGTCAAGGGCAACGCCACGTGTCACACTCGATCAAACCTCCGGCACATTGCCGTTATTGCAACCTGGTAAGACTGCGTCTGCTTTTGTGACATAGCACTAGCAGGAAAGTCCGGTTTCGCCAAGCCCACGAATTACCTATTCTCAACACGAGCCAACCTACCACGAGACAACCCATGCACGTACAACTGACAGTCATCGACAAGCTGCACGATCTGAATCTTGCTCCCAACACACTGCTGGTGCAGGCACTGCGCGAACAGTTGCTGCTGACCGGCACCCATGTCGGCTGCGACACCGCGCAATGTGGTGCCTGTACAGTAATCGTCGACGGGCAAGCGGTGAAGGCCTGCAACGTTCTTGCAGCACAGGTGTCGGGCGCGCATGTGACCACGATTGAGGGGCTGGCCGCGGCAGACGGCAGCATGCATCCGATGCAGGCTGCCTTCAAGGAGTGCCGCGGGCTGCAATGCGGCTTTTGCACCACCGGCATGGTCATGAGCGCGGTGGACCTGTGCGACAAGCACCCCAAAGCCAGCGAGTCGGAGATTCGCGAACTGCTTGAGGGCAATATCTGACGGATAGGAAATTCAACCGCATGAGCCCAAGTATCGCACCGTAAACCGTCGTGAAAAACCAGGTTTCCCCTGAATTGCCCGTCTGAATCCGCAAGAATCTGCGCCCCATCATCCCAAACCAC
>Ga0105054_10010286_pt1 | contig 11923 bp, 4 predicted proteins | sample BON02_FD_78091 | JGI IMG/M metagenome (GOLD analysis project Ga0105054, IMG submission 78091) | Freshwater microbial communities from Lake Bonney liftoff mats and glacier meltwater in Antarctica - BON-02 (megahit assembly) | ecosystem: Environmental > Aquatic > Freshwater > Ice > Glacier... | reverse complement strand
TCGGAATGTTGGGATACTGTTGCATGCTCGCGTCGTTACTGCCGTTGGCCCACGCAGCGTCGAGGGCTCTCTGCAGACTACTCTGCAGACTACCACTCTCCTTGACCAGCGCGATGATTTTTGTTTCTTGCTGCGCGATCAGCACCTGCGACTCCAGTTTGTCTTGCGTCAGAGTATCAATATCAGCTGAGAGCGAGGCGTTTATCTTGTCACGATTGGCAAGCTGCCGCAAGAGCCCCTTTGTCTCCGCACACGCGGCGCGGGTGTTAGCGCGAAATTTAGTTTGGCAATCGCCAACGACATCTCGCAAATCGCAGCATTCTTCTTGACTTTCAGACTGCGCCTTTTCCGCAGCTGGCTTGGCGTCCTCAGCAGCAATTCTGGCTTCTTCAGCCACAAATAGCGCTTCGTCCTTGTGTGACAATTGCTCTTCGAGCATTGTGATTCGACGCTTACGATCGCGCTGCGAAGAGTAGAACTCGTCTCGCTCTCCTTCGAGTCTCGCAAGCTGCGCTGCAGCGCAGAGCAGCTGCTCTCTCTCTGTGCGCTGGTGGTGATATACCCAGCCAGACCTATCCAAGTCCTTTCCCGCTCCGCTGCTACTTTTGTTGGGCGGCGGCGAGCGCAAGGATTCCATGTGCAGTTCGTTATGATCAGCGATGACATCCTCAATGTAGGTTACGCTCGTGTTTTGGCGCCACTCGGTCAGCGCTTCCATCATCATCGACGGCTCCGAGCTTTTGAGATTTGAGTGATTGCCAGCGCTTGTCTCGTCCATCCGACTTACACGCTGGATCAAAAGCTCCATTCGCTCTTTCAAGGCCAAATTGTTCAGAGACCTTGACGTTGCACTCTTGCTGTTTGCCTCCGCACACACTCGATCACGCTGCTTGCGCATTATCTGCACAAGGGTTTCTTGCAGAGTCTTTGAATGCGCTCGTAATCGTAAACATTCCTGCCTGCTGCAATCGGCCATGGCCTCCAAGTTCGTCTGCATGATTTCTCAGCCGCGTCACTTCCTTATGACTATGTGACACTACCTTATTACGCTACTATACAACTTCGTACTACATACAATAGCAGAGCTATCCGAGTCGAGCGCCTTGAGCGACATGAGCATCACCACCACGCACGCGAATGGTGGTCTAACCCAAATGGCGTGCGAAAGCGTCAGAGTGTGTGCGCCTTACCGTCGCTTGCCCCTCCTCACAAAAACATACGCATAATGCAATTTCACACCTTTCGTTCGTGCTCCGACTGGACCAGGTCAAACGATTCCCTGAGCACCTTGATAGTCGTAGCATCTGCGCAGCGAGCCTTCTGTAGACTTTGTCGCTCATCTTCAAGCACCTGTACATACTTTTTCAAATCCACCATTGATTCTTGCGCCTGCTGCAGATGTGCCCACCCCTCCCCTTCACGAACTTGCAACGACTCGCGCAGTCTTTCTGCGAGGTCGTCGGGCTCTTCCGTTAGCTGCATTGCCTGCTCCTGCAATTGTGTACGCTCGATCACAAACTTCCGATGCTGACCTTTGCTCGCTTTCAATGCCGACTCTGACAGCTCATTGATGGTCATTTCATACACAGACTTGACTTGCTGCAAAGACTGGATTTTCTTGTTGAGCCCTTCGTTCTTGACCAACTCTGCCTCTGTATTGTCGACTTTTTTGCCGAGCCCCGCAATCTGTCTTTGCAGACTGGTGTTGCTGGCTTCCAACGCCAAGTGCCGAGCGTTGGCAGTTTCGAGGGCACGTTTGTAAGAGTCTACAGCGGTGTTTGATGCCTTTTGCTGCGCGCCAAGTGCGTCCCTTTCTGCGCGCAGCTCCCTCAGTGCCTGTTCGTACGAGTCGACGGCAGCAGTCAATGTGGCCATCTCCTCAATGCTTTGCTTCAAGTCCTGGTCGCCACGTTCAATTTCACTGTTCCTGCTAAGCGCAACCTCCAAATCCTTTTTCTGCTGACGATTTTTTTCTGAAAGCTCGGCTTCCCGGGTGGCGCCACGTCCAAAATTTTCGGCAAACGTCTGGCCATCTTCCTTTTGTTGCAGCAGCATTTCTGCAATTTTCTTCTCAAGTTTTGACACCTTGTCAGTAAGCTGCGTTTGTACGCTGTACTCTCGCTGTGTCTGCAAGTTATTTTGCATTTCTACCACTTGGCCATTGAGCCGATCGAAGTTTTCCCGACTTCTCTTTGCACTTGACAGCTGCAACTCAAGCGGCTCGATTTGATTACTCCACTTTTCCTCCTTCATTCCTTCCATCCTGACCTTTGCTTCAGCTTCAACCTTGAGATTATGCACAATTTCGCTTTGTTGCTGCAAAGCGATGTCGGCATCTTTGAGTTCAGAGGCAAAATTCGCAATTTCCTCCTTGAATACACAGCACACGTCAACAGACTTTGCAAGCTGGGCTTTGGAGTGCAGCTTTTGCTTGCGAAGTGCGTCAATAGTGACCTCCAAGGTCTCATTGCTATCGTTTACCTTCTTTCGAATGGCATCCGCCATCACGAGATCGTCTTTCAGACTGCGGATTTTATCGTCACGTTCTTGTAGGAGTGTGTGCAGTATGTTGCAATTCTTGCACACGTCCTCCTCTTCCTGTCGGAGCATTGTTGGCCTCGCCTTCATCATCGACACGTACGTGTGTCTTGCAATCCACTCTGGGCTCTGTTGCGGGCTTTTCGAGCGCTGCTTCTCCAACGGGCTCCTTGAGCGTGCCTGAACAGAAAATTTCGCCCGGTCTTCTCTGCCGAAAGACGAATTTCGAGGTTCGGAGTCTGCACCCTCGCTAAAGGCAGATGCTAGTCGATTTGCAACGTGCCGCGATGCCCTCTCCATTTTCATCTCCCTCTCCAGCTTCTGTGTGCGTTTCCTGACCTCGGCCTGTTGCCCTGCCATTTCAAGTTCTTCCTCCGAGTCCCGACGCCTTCTCAGCGGGAATTTTGAGGCAGGGGATCCAGATTTGCCTGCTTCACTAGAGCTTAACACAGTGTTGAGCATGCCATCTATTTCATCGAGTCTTGCTCTGAAAGTTGAATCTCTGAACGACGATTCTGCGATTGTGACATGCGTAGAGTGATTCTTGGTCCTCCTCCGTGCCAGCTCATCGCTGCTGTGATTTTCACGCTCACCACCCCTGATCCTCCCATTCTCCTCGCGTTCCAGCTTGCGCTCATCTTGCCATTGCTTCTGCAGGCTCTCAAACTGCAGCCGTGATTTGGTCACAGATTTTCTTTGACTACGCTGGCGGCCAGGATTCGCGCGCCTCGCTGCTTCTGCACGCGCTTTCAGGCTGCTGCGGGTCGAGCCTGGGCGAGCGGATTTGCTCTCCCAACGTTGTTCTGCAAACTCCAGACGGTCGTCTGAATCCGAAGACTCTGACGCGTCCTGTGCAGGTATTAGACGCCCGTCTAGTCCACTGTGAGTTTGCCTTGCCAGCAGAATCGGCCCGCTAGAGCGGTTCAGAGACCGACCCCTCCTCTCACTAGGTCGGAGATGGTCTGAGTCTGACGAATAACCTGCATTTGGCTGTACCAGCTCCTCGGCCACCAGAGGCGCACCCTGAAGCTCGATCGGCCTCTCATCGTCGCTCGAAATGTCTTTCTTTGCGGCGGCGTGGGCGGCCTTGGCAGCAGCCACGAGCGACGACGATGGTGCTGGGGATTGCGACCGTTTGCCCATCAAGTCTGGGCGCTTTGTCCGCGCGGCCAGCAGGGCTTTCATTCGAGCTGCCTCACGCTCATGCCGCGCCCCCTCCTTGCTCGAGGGCGTCATCACGAAGACTTCAGCCTCAGCTTTCAACACCCGCTGTACAGCACCCGGCTCGCGCAGCGGCGAGGTTTTGGGATCCTTGGCTGGGGAAGGTGCGTGCGGGCACCTGAGCCTTTTTTGCCTCTGCAAACGTGTGCGAGAAAAAATCTACCACTGGAATGCTCTCATGTGGCTGCTGGCGGGGACTGGCGAGCGCACGTTCGAGAGTACGCGAGCGCCGGGCTGCCGAGGCTCCGAAATGCCCCTGCATGGGCGCCTTGCCCATGCAGGGCGCCTGGTACCAGGCGCAGTTCCAGCACCGGATGGATTTCGACTGGGAGCTGCAATGGCCAGCGAGGCACGTGCAGCCGAACGCCAGCCGCAGTCGAGGACTGCGGCTGGCGGTCTGCGCAGAGTAAAAATATAGCGCGAAAGGTTCGTGTGCTCAGTAGTATGCGAAGCGGCGTTGTATGTCAAAGATGCTCTCAGCGAGAGAAAAGAAGTCGACGCAGCAGGGACGCGGGCCTGGTGTGCTGGTGGGCGTACTCGGTTTGACTGCCTGCGTGGCGGCGCTGGGCGTTGTGCTGCTGACAGGCTCGGCGTCCTCCCCGGTCCCTTCTCTTCTCGTGGGCTACGATGCGACGGCAGATCCCACGGTCATGACGTTTGGCGCAGCGCACTGGGACAGCACGCGGCTCCCAGAGGACCGGAGGAACTCGGACGACCGGATCCGGATGCGGGGCGAGCTCAACCCGCTTGCGCAGCTGGCCTCTCACATGGGCGGTGTGCACCTCCCAAAGGACAGGGTGCAGGCTTCTCGCAACCAGCGGCACGTTGGCGAGAAGATTAACAATGCAGTGAGGGCGCTTGACTTTGTCGGGGGCAGCGCATCGGGTGCACCAGCGCATTGGCTGCAGCCTGCCACGGGGAAAACGGGCCTGCGCTCGGTCAGCCGAAACATGGCCGGTGAGCTCGCTGATAGTAACTCCGCGGCTGCGCTACGCCAGCAGAGTTTCCGATGGGCGCTGAAGGACTGCAAGAAGGAGTCGAGCTGCGAAAGCCTGCTCGGCAAGAAGCTGTACAATGTCTTGCAAACCAGATCAGGCTTGCCAAACCTGGCCATATACCACGACCAAGACGACGACCGCAAGGACGAAGAACGAACCATGGAGAATGACTACAGGTCGGCTTCACGCAACTCGGAAGGCGGGGACGGCGAAAGCCAAAGCGAAAACAGGTGGCAGAAGCTGCAGGGTATGATGCACCGTTCGTTCAAGGCAAGTGCTCCCACTGCCGTCTCAGTGCTCCGGCAAGTATCCCAGATCAAATCCGAGCACCTCCCTATGGCTGAGGAGAGAATCCTCATATCTGCGCTCATGCGCAAGAGCCGTGTTGCACGCAAGGCTGCGAATCTCAACGACTCGTACCGTAGCGAAACATCGCTAATTTTTGGGGGGAGCAATGGAAGAGCACACTGGAACACGTACAAGGCCTCGATGATGCCGTCCAGCGAGGATGGCAGGGAGGAAATGGGCGAGGACGTACAGCAGCATGCACGCCCTTCGGAGGCGGATATGCTCCGCAAGTACCAGGCGAAAGCAGCCAAGGAAATGTCTGATTCAAGCACCAGCAACGGCAACGGTCACAGCAAAATCAATAGAAATACAGGGAACAATGCCAGGCGTGCAGTGAATGGGCTCGGTAGTTCGCGCGACTCCAAGCATGCTATCTCGTCAGCAGCCCAGCGCCAGGTATTTGAGTGGACAGAGCAAGCCTCTGACATGCGTCATAAACTCGCCGATGGCAGTGTGTCTGCCCTTCGCAGCAAACGCATGGCAGGTGAGAAGTCACGCGACGCAATGGCATCCCAGAACACGCAGGATACCATCGACGATGAGCTCTCGCGCTACGGCAGCGTCTTCAGCTCGCGTGCCGATGAGGACAAGCTGCAGAACGAAGAGCACGTGGCGCGCAAGGCGCTGCGCGAGGGACGCATCCGCGAGCAGCGTCTCCAGCGCGAGCGTGCACGGCAACACAACAAGATCGTGGTTGAGGAAGTAAAGGAGGCAAAGTCGGCCGACAGTGAGCTTTCTTCATACGACGACGCCTTTGTTCCGCACGCACATACAGGTCTCTCACTGGCCTCTCTGGGGCTCACCTCAGGTGATCCTGACACGCAAGGCAGTAGGGGCAAGAAGGGTAGGAGAGGACGGAGGACCGCGCACCGTGACTTTCGCGCACCCGCAAGGATTGCGAAAGACAGGCAGACATGGCGCATTCCAAAAGACAGCGCAGCGCATGAGGAACGACGAGATCAGCGAACAGCAGAGGACATTGCACCGATGGTCAAGCTCGCCGAGAATACACTCAAGTCCATTGGGCGCATGCACACAGGCGGGGAGAGTGGTCGGGGGGGCAATGGTAAGTGTTATCTTGCAGGTGGGAAGGAGGTGCCGTGCACGGAACTGGCAGAATTGGGGAATCTGATGAAGAAGGTATACGGGACTAAGGCTGGTGACGTAGCAATTGTTGCACGGGACAACCAATTTGATCCGACGAAGATTTTTGCCAACACCAAGGAAGCCAAAGACGCTGAAAAGAATTGGATAAAGATTGAGGATGGTGGGGATGGTGAGCACGCGGCAAGGCCTCGGGTTCGGGAGAGCGAGCGACGTGCCAAGGTGCATAACTCTCGCCACGAGGTGCGTGAGCACAGGAGCTCCATGGGCGAGCTGCTGCACGAAGCAAATATCAAGGCTGCCAAGGACCAGGCGAAGCCGGTCGATAAGGGCCCGCTTGGTGCCCTGAATGATAATCTGGGCAGCGTCTTTGGATGGTGATGTGCCGATTGAAGTTCACACACAACAAAAAAAAAATATTTCCGGCAGATCAAGAATGTTCTTGAGATGATTTGTTCAGGGTGTTTTCTGTATCGGGAGCACATGTCAGCTATGGGCAAGGCCCAGCAAGGTACGCCTGGCGGGGGAAGGTCGTGTATGGCAGGCCTGTCTACGTTGCTGCCAGTCTATCAATTTTATTTGCTTGGAACATGTTTGAGAACAACAAAGTCAACACGGTAAAAAAATATGTGCTTCCGAAATACAGCAGGCTAATCTTCGCCGCCAATCGGAAATGTCGTTGTACGGATATTGGGGCACCTTTGATGTGTGCAAATATCTCAAGACGAGGCGCGCGGCGCAGCCACCGCGCGCCACTCGCAATCAGCCAGAGTCCATACGGACAGTCCCCCCAAAACCACTTTTTTTCACATTTTTTTGAGTTCAGCCAGTTTCTTTGAAAAAAAAAACCAATTGAGCCGGCTCAACTCGATTTTTTGAAAAAAAATTGAACCCGCAACTTGCCTGAAGGTAGGGCTACCTTTAGGTCCTTTTTCCAAAAAAGATATCCTAGGAGTCGCCGAAAATACCCAGGGATCTTGTTTTGCCCCAATTTTAATAATGGGTTTCATAACATTAGGGTACTGGTAAGGGGTGGGGGGGGTTAAAACACTTCAAAGTGTTCATAAGTAAAACACTTCTATTCACCTCTTTTTTATGCGGCTTCGTGGCCTCTCGATCGTCTTTCATGTGTCTGCATGACAATGACACATACTCCGAGTCACAGTTTTGGTTCGTTTTTTGGACATGGACCACTGTCGAAAAGGCACGGTAACAAACCTATGAATGCCAAACTTTTGAAGTGGTGAATAGGGCGATGGAAAGCAACTGCGCGATCGGCTGGCTTTCATGTCCGGGAACTTGAGGAGATCTCAAAAATAACGCGATGCACAGGTGTATGCACACATCTTCACGAAACGGTGGTAAGCGCACTGGAGGTTCTGGGAACTACCTTTTCCTGGGTGGTTTTCATTCGAAATCGCAAATGTGCCAGTGGAAGGGCTTTTATGATAAAATGATTTATGGTTCTTTGACACAGCTTGCCAGTGCGTTGAAATGTGTTTCGGACATTTTCGGACATATTTGGCGGCGTGTTTTGATGACCCGCTTGTAGAGGCACTGTTGTAATGCAGCAGTAATCTTGGTACTGCGCATCTGTTCTGTTTTTTTTTTGTATGTTCCGACCACATCTTGACCACCCACCGGTGACCCAGACAACCAAAAATCACAACATGGCTGGTACAAGGGTTCATTGGCATTGGCAAACATGGAATGGTTGAGAATCCGTTTCCTGCCCGGTTCTCAGGCGAAACCGATTTTGAGAGTCATACGTGTTTTGACTCCAAACACGTAAAATTTCGGCGGGTGGGAAACGCTGGGAAGGTCCGGGGCATATTAGAGTAAAAAAATGCAAAAAAAATGAGATTGCCAAAAAATAACATGAATGGAAGAACTATCTTGGTTCGAATCATCATGACTGATGATGATATTGTTTTGTTGAAATATTGGGTGCTACTGTCACATATATAGAGGGGAGCTAGTATTTCTGAGATGCGCTTTGTGTTACTGTTTCCGTTGCTCTCGCCGCAACCCTTTGGAAAAAACGAATTCAAGTTTAAGCCCATTTTGAAGGGGGAAAGTTTGAAAGGGGGGGGTCGGGGGCCTCAGAAGACTCTGAGTTGCACCATGGGTGAACAAACTCTAAGTTTGTCTCAAAGTTTGTCACGTTTTTAGAGATCGACAATCAAGAATAATCTAATCATGATGAAGGGAGGGTTGGCTTTTGTTCGTGCGTATTCACTGGAATCCAGTTTACAAAGCAATTCATCGAATTCGTTCTTGTGGAAACGACCCAATTATTTGGCAGTAGTTCGAACGTAATCTTGACGCGCAAACCTGCGGCCATCGTTCAACAGGGTTGCGGGAAGGCTCTAGCGCTCGGAGATCTCCGAGCGCTAGCGTCTTATTTTCCCGTACGAATTTGGTATGTATTCTTAATATTAAAATTTAGAGGCGAGTGCAATCTAGGTCTGTGCATAACTTCGGTACTTGCAAAGAGACTGCGGCTGCGCAGTGCCGACTTCCGACGAATTTTGCGGCTAGATGTTTGAATTACGTTTGAATTACTACCAATTCGTTCGATTCCACAAAGATGAATTCGATGCAATGTTTACGCATGTTCGTTCGAACAAAACCGAACCTTGCCTTAAGGCCCCAGGAGACCTTCTTTCCTTGAGACTTTCTTTTCTTGATGTATCATAGTATCATTACAACTCGGATTTCAAAAAGGCAGGCAGTCATACCTTGCGAAGCTCAAACAATGACAACTTGCTTGCAGGTTACTATCATCATGTGACATGACCCATTTCTTGCGGGTTCAAGTTTAGGCTTCCCTTCGGCGCCCTCGCCACCGCGCGCCTATTGACCATAACGTGTCATACTCATGCTTGGATCAAGATTGTCAGTGAGACTCGGTCACGTCTCACCGTGACTCCACCAACAGTCAGGGTGACGCTTGGGAAGAGGCGTACAACATTGGTTATACCAGTGCGCAACAAATCGTGCGTTTGTTGACACGGTCCGTACGTCACGGTTTACGGAATTTTGGAGGCGTGCTACTATTAAACCACAGACTTGGACCTTCACAAGGCAGGTCAAGACAAAAAATAATCAAAAGATTCCCTTCATTCCATTCTCGTACACATGTACAATAGTGTTCTGAATTATACAAACCACCATGTTTCGCCCAGCTCGTCCTGTTTCTGCAAACTACTGGTGGGGCTTCAAGCTACCGTGACAGTAGGGTTCTGGGAGATAGAAACCACCGAAATGATCCAGCCAGCGAGTTTCTAAGCACACACTGATGAAGCCAGCATCGAGGGTACCGGAACTCGGCCAGATTACATGGTGAATCGTGTGCTGACAAAAAATGAGGGGCCGCATCGGAAAAAAACTATATATATTGTATTTAAACAGCTAGTTTGCACCGAGTCTTATTTTGAACAACGACTAAATAACTCCAAAAATGACAAATGCTTTTTAAGATGATTTGAAAAAGATTAGGAGTTTTTGTCACGGTCAAGTTGAATTAGGAGAATGTTGTAAAGATCGAACGCCTTTTATGTAGAAATTAAGGCGATTTGAAGAACGACTTGAAATTGCTTCAATCCTTCCATGTGACACCTAGCCATGTTTCTAAAGTTGGTTTCTAATATTCATAAGGCCGGAGATTGATACACCAACTTGAAAATGCGGCATTCTTACTTCTTTAAGTATTGTACATGATTTAGTCGTCGTAACCGTCGACTTGTGAGGATTACAAGTATTGAATTCCTGACAAATATGGCCATATTTGACAGGAATTTAAATATAAGTAAGTTTTAATTTTTTAAAATTTCGAATCTACAAGTTGAGGAACATGTGTGCAGCACACTCAGGCAGCAACAACAACCGTAAAGGTGGATGTTTTTCCCTTGTTTGTACTATTCTTTTCGAGATTGAACAAAAAGTTGTGGACTTGAAAATAAACCTATCAAGCTTCGGTGTTTTGTAGTATTGACTCTCCCAAGAAGAGTACGCAATATAATTCATTATTGGTCAACAGAAGTAAAAATGTCGAAGTTCCGCGTATTAAGTTCCGGCTTACTAGTAAGGCCGGAGCTCAACACACCGAACTTCGACATTCAATTTCTTACTTCTTCAAGTTTTAGAATTTCAAATGTTTTTGGTATTTGTAACCGTCGACCTGTGAGGATTTCTTTTGTTAGATTTTTTCACTTCTAAAGATGAGGAATTCAAATGTAAGTAAGCGCTATCCTTTTTTAATTTCATACTAAGAATTGAGGAAAATTTGTGCAAATCACTGCAACAACAACAGTTGAATTCAAGTGTGTGTTTTTCACTGGTTTGACGGTTAATCTCGAGATTGAACAAGAAAGTTGCCGATTTGCAAGAAATCCTCCCCGCCCAAGAATGGAGAAATCGCACTCTTGTTGACCACGAACAGCTTGTTGTGTAGTATATATGTTTCACAAAAAACGGAAATAGGCCATTGATAATGACCAATGGTACAATATATTACTCAATTTCATATTGTAATTCGGCAGCACTCTATATTAGACAAAAATATATGTACTCAGTAATCTCAGTAAAGCTGGATTGACTACCTGGCAATAGTAAAAAGTGGACTATCGACTAGATCGTGACGTTTGGTGGAGTGCGATTTTTTCATTCTTGTGCACAAAGCTTCGGCGTCTTGTGGTAGTCACTGTCCCAAGAAGAGTACGGAATATAAATCAGTCAACAGAAGTAAGAATGTCGAGCCTGAGGCCTGAGTTACGAGTCGGTGTGTTAAGCTCCGGCCTAAGTCTTAATCAAAACGCCCTGCGGCATTACCAGCAGTTTCAAGTTTCAGCGTGAGTGTTTTGGTAATACAAGTTGAAAGCCTGGTTAGGAAGGGGGTCTTTAATGATTAGAAATCTGCAGTTCTATTCGAGCGAATCAAGACCCTCGGGCACTCAAAATCGTCGCACGAGGTACGTGTCCATATACCGGACCTGAACCGTGACCATCGTGAGCAAACCAACTTGAAAGTCCAGTGCCAGTCACCGGGTGGGCGTTTCTACTTGATTTTTTTCAGCACGGGTTATCTACTGCAATTGAGACCTTGACTTTTAAGTCTACATGTACATGTTGTCTCATATTTCGACGGACAAGGCCCTGGAAGTCGGTTGTCATTGAGCCATCATTCCAGGAGGTTGCAGTGACTTTCAAGCTGAACACGCTCAGTGGAAATTGAACCGTGACATGTGTATTTTCAGGTTGGCTTAAAAAAAAAGCAGCCTTCTGACCCCGAGCTTCTGAGGGAAAGGGAGCTCGGGGTCAGGACCGTGACAGTGGAAAGATCTGAGGGCCCAGGGGGCAGGGAAGCTGGCCTGGGGAAGCAAAGATCCCTGACATATGAGCAATCATTATCTGAGTCTGATCATGATATCGTTACGTACCGTGCCGTACTATGGCCTACGGTATCTCTACTTCATTTAGAGTGCGGTTTGTGCACACTGGCAAATCTTAAATTGACTCTGAATTTGAAGATGCCAATCAAAGGAGGGGGGGTCTGCTGTATAGTATATGTGTATACACATGTACATATATATATATATATATATATATAAATATAGATAAATTTATGTATATATATATGCATGTATATATATATATATATATGTACAGACATATATATATATACATATATTTATATATACACATATATATAT
>Ga0105054_10010283_pt1 | contig 11930 bp, 10 predicted proteins | sample BON02_FD_78091 | JGI IMG/M metagenome (GOLD analysis project Ga0105054, IMG submission 78091) | Freshwater microbial communities from Lake Bonney liftoff mats and glacier meltwater in Antarctica - BON-02 (megahit assembly) | ecosystem: Environmental > Aquatic > Freshwater > Ice > Glacier... | reverse complement strand
TGTCTGTGTCTGTGTCTGTGTCTGTGTCTGTGTCTGTGTCTATGTCTGTGTCTGTGTCTGTGTCTGTGTCTGTGTCTATGTCTGTGTCTGTGTCTGTGTTTGTGTCTGTGTCTGTGTTAATGTCTATGTTGGTGTCTGTGTCTATGTCTGTGTCTGTTTCTGTGTCTGTGTCTGTGTCTATGTTTGTGCCTGTGTCTATGTCTGCGTCTGTGTCTGTGTCTATGTCTGTGTTGGTGTCTGTGTCTGTGTCTGTGTCTGTGTGTGTGTGTGTGTGTGCGTTTGTGTCTGTGTCTGTTTCTATGTCTGTGTGTGTGTCTGTGTCTGTGTCTATGTCTATGTCTGTGACTATGTTTTTGTCTGTGTCTGTGTCTCTGTCCCTATCTATGTCTGTATCTGTGTCTATGTCAGTGTCTGTGTCTATGTCTGTGTCTGTGGCTATGTCTGTGTTTGTGTCTGTGTCTGTGTCTGTCGTTGTCTGCAAACTGCCACGCAAATTTCCTAAAAGGTCGAAGGCATGCCTGTTTGCCTGGAGTACGGACTGTCCGAGGGACCGCTGCACGAACCGCATTATTTCACAGGGCTGAATCAATTGAAGCTGGAATTCCCGCTGCTAGACGCCACCCACGACTCACACACACCAGAGCCCGGGGGTGAGTTGAAACAACGGGATGTTCTGCCCAGGTGTGAGGCAATGAGTTTGTTTGTTTCTTCGTTTTTTGCGAATCGCGAGGCCCCCGACTGATGTCGTCATTGTGACGCATGGCACGGTCGCGATTGGGTTGGTGGCTGCAATGGTACGGACGGAATATGAGAGTCTAGACGACTGTATTCGGACCCTGCAGGGGTGCACGCCAGCAAGCTATCACAAGATGGTGCCATCAATGTGTGATGTCCGTGGAGATAGAGTGTTTGTCAATCACCACCTCCCTCTGCGGGTCCAGAAAAACGGCACACCGACAACACCAACCTGCTACATACCTTCACGAGACGATGCAGGCTGACTTGACACTCCCTCAACCCTAAAATCACTCGATAGCATACAGCTGTGCACTGAGTGGAGTTTCCTCACGAGCAAGCCAAAGGGCACGTGTGAGTGACAAATTTTGCTGATTTTTTTAGACAGTTTATTCAAACAAGCCAAGTCGTAAATTGTGAACACCAAATTTTGGACATTTGATCTTTCTGTTGAAGACAAGTCGGCCAAATTTTGAGTTTCTATGCATAGATCTTACGAGCACGCTATGCGTGACAGAAGATGGTTTGAATTGATATGAGTAGTGCGAGACAATCTTGTGTGCAAGCGTTTAAAAAGCAACGTCAGCCATGGCAGCAGCGCTAGCGACGGCACCAGAGGTGACACCAGGTGTGCCTGGTGAAGCAGCACCTCCACGTTGCTGTAAATGTTGCTGTTGACGCAAGCGCATGGCCTTGAGATGCAATCTCAAGGCCAGGTCCTGAGATTTCATAGGCAAACGCTGTGAGGCTACGCCGCTGCTCACGACACAGTTGCTCATCATGTCACTGTGCTGGAATTTGCCCGTGGTAAGCCAAACACCCTCGTCATAATCATTTGCTACTGCGCACACCGTGTCTGACGTGTTGTTGCACTCATCCTCAGCTGAGTCGGAGCCTGATACTCCTGAGTCGAAAGTATCATCTCCATCTCGAGGTACAAACCAGGCGTTCAGCTGAAGCGGTCGGGGGTTGTCCGAGGTGGAGATACTATTAGGTTGCAGCCTAATAGTGACTTCTACGACAATTTCTTCACCACTGCTTGTATAGGTGGACAGTGTACATGCCTTGGATCCGCCCAAAGTCGCCGCCTGCTCAATGAGACTTCTCCACAAGCGCACATCAGTCCTGGGGCCCCAAAGTAAAGATATGCCTCGCAACTGCAGCACGGCAACCACGGGCATTTTGTACAGGTCTTGGAATGCCTGGTGTCACGAGATAGTGTTAAAGAGGGTGCTAAAAAGGACCTCTGTAGGCGTGCACAAGTGTGTGTTGCAGTGCGCTGTGCAGAGTGTGTCGCAGCGTGTGTTACAGTGTGTGTTGTAGTGTTTAGTGCAGCGAATGTTGCAAAGTGCGTTGCCCGTCAAGCCCGGGTATGAAGTTATTATAAACAGGTTGTGTATCTTGTGGCACTTCTGAATGTGTCACGTCTTGCCACACTTCACCTTGAGTCATGGCACAGATACAAATTGTGTAACGATGCGTTGCATGACAGGCAATAACGATGCGTTGCATGACAGGCAATAACGTGACCTCGGGAACTTTGGCGGCTTGAACATGCGTGTGACTACATTACATACCTGGTTGCAGTCCAGCATTGTATGAAAGTCTTCGCTGATTGTTACGCTTGGAGGTGTCGGCAAGCCAGCGCTCGACTGCACAGCGCGCATCGTCAATCGTGTTTTTATGATTTCGTCTTTGTCGTTCTCATCCACTGGCTCCAAAGCGCGTGCCTGGATCAGTACTGGCTGCTCTTCACCCGAATTTTGGTATAGCACGACCTTGCTCCATATCCCGTTGTATAGACCACCAGCAGCGGCATGGTGCAGGAGACCGTTGATAGCATCTATGTCTGTCCCAGGACCGAAGCAAATTCGAAGACTGCGCCCTTCTGTTTCACCTTTGCGAAATCCAAAAAAGCGCAGCCACCTAGGACTTGCCCTATGCACCCGCAAACTGTCACACTCGAGGACAACGAAGGACAACGAGTCATCGTGATCAAAAGCTGCGTTAGAACTTGGATCTTGAACGCTCTCATTTGGCTCAGCAGGAGTGCCCGATCGCTCGATCCATGTTTTCTGATGTCCAGGCCCAAGGGCAGCAACTGGAGAAAGTGTGTTCGGCGCGTTGTCAGGCTCGGACTCAGAAAATCTACCTGCCAACAATTCGTTCATTTGCTTGAGGTGTGGTCGCAGAGCGGCGGTGCAGGCTTCGTGCTTGCCAATGATGATCTTCTGTGCAGCAATTGTTGCTTCATGTGCCGCCAGCTTGGCCTTTAAAGAAATAATTGTTGCATCTAGACAGTCGTTGACAACATCCATGGAATATACCCGCACAACACTGCAAGTTCTTGCTGATCTCCTGTGCTGGTTGTTCGGTTGTTGCTCCGTTTGTCCTGAAGCGCCCAGTCGGCTTATTCCTCAGGGAAAGTTGCAATTGACATTGAATTGTTGAAATTCGATGAAAAAAACTTTTTTTCAATGTCAAAGGGGTGTGCGTAAGCACCCAAAAGGTGTTCACAACTGCCGTGGAAGCTTTGGTCAACGTTCGGTTGCAATTTACTTGGTGTTCTAGATTTCAGGATTTGTTTGTGTTTTGTTTAGTTCAAAAATCCCCGGGATTTTTCGAACAGTGTCGAGCGCTGCGCAAGCAAAAAGGCTGGGCTTTTGACGCGACAATCGAAAAAAGCCCCCTACAAGTAAAGCGATCCTTGATTCCCATTTTTTGAGAATCACGAATTTACTTGATTACTCAATTACAAGCTTGAAATTTCCCCTCTAAAATCCATCCTGCTCTATATACATAAATCTATCTGTACAACTTATCACCTGTGCGGTTCCCTTCATGGTCTAGATACAGCCGATCCCACTTGGGGTGTAATTTTCGAAACCTAAAAGCTCAAAGCTTGAACGTCTCTTTTGCCACGTTTCAGTGAAAAGAGACGTTCGAGCTTCAGCCTTGAGCTTCGAAACAGCATTCGAAAATGTGACCCCAAGTGGGATTGGCTGTACATTCTAGGCTCGGGGGTTGAGTTGAATTAATAAAGCGACAACAACAACAACAACAACAACAACCGGCGTAATTACGCTCGTTGGAAGCTTACGGTCAGATTTCCACAGCACCATCCTGAGACCAACACAAAACGCACAAACATTTCAGTTCATCCATTGACTATTGATGCCATCATAGATTGTTGGGGCTTCCTGCACAGTCTCTAACAGTGAATCTCGGTACCCTCTGTTCCATGTCTGTGATCAGGATTCAGGAAATAGAAAGGGTTATGATGAAATTTCAGTGATCAAATTCAGATTTCCTCCCAAATATCGGCCGATGCCCCTCCCTCAGACTACTCTCCTCCTGCCCAACATCAACAGTGTCCACGACTCGTGACCTAGTGGAGATTTTTTTTAAGCCATCACGTCCCCTTGCATTAGTTTAGGGTGGTGTTGGGTATTTCTCGAACGGGTGCAGTAGATTCCAGTGTACACTATATTTCATCGAATTCGTTTTTTGTGCAAACGAAACGATTCGTTGGTAGTAGTCCAAGTGTGATCTTGATACGGCAAACATGCGGCCAGCGCTCGAGCATGTCTGCAGGAAGCAACCCTCCTCTTCCCCTCACCAAAGAGCGTTCGCCTTTGGGGCGTGCACAGGCACCGCACAGGTTGACGTCTCGTTGGTGACGTCTCGTTGGTGATTCACTCTTCAAACAGTCTAGCTTGCATTGTTTACATGTGTGCTTGACGTGATACCTGTGACATTCCAAAGTATGATGACGGCAGTCACACGGATGGTGTGTATGTTCAACACCCAGGTACACCACCACACCCATCTTGTTCAAACGGTCTAGGTTGCATTGTCTACATGTATGCTTAACGTGCTATTTGCAACATATAAAAGTATGATGTCAGTACCCACATGGAAGGTGATACACCGCCCAGGTACGCCATCATACCCATCTTGATGTGTGTACATGTTTTGTCTTTTTTTGCTAAATTTAAAACTATGATGGTGATGTGTCATTATTCACCCGACTTCGGTACGAGCCCTACCCATTTGGGTCGCGTTGGCGGGGTCTTTTTCTTTGTCCTTTTAGTGAGCTGGTCTGTCATCTGCTGCCAAGGGGTTAGTACTGTTATATGTTTTTACAGACATATATTGGGGGGTTGGTTGGTTGGGAGTTGGCAAAAGGTGTGCTGTACAACTTTTCCCTATTAGGAATTTTTTGTACCGCAGACCCCTTTGTTGTCACAAATTCGAGTCAACTTTGGCGTGAAAAAAAATGGCTGGAAAATAAAGGGATATGAGGAGCATTTGTGGATGAGAAAGAACACAGAAAGGCGCAGTAAGAATTTTCACAGGTCTCGGGATTAATCTCAGTCGGACGGGAAAATGATATGTTTTGAGTCATATGTGACAATGTCCTAGAAGACATAAAGGAAACAAAGGGGAAAAATAAAACCACCCCAGACCGTTGAATTATCAGAATATCAAAAAGTGTATTATTCAATTTACGTGTACAAACCCCAGGATTGCATACTTGCGACTTCATTTTGGTTGTGAGTATCCATATTAAAGTGCACAATCGCAGTCGTGTGGGTTCTTGTCATCCTTGGGACACTTGGAAGTCAGCGCTTTTCCCGGATTCTCGAAGGGACTTTTGACATAATCTCTTTCATGCGGGTACATTGCGATGCTTGAGACAATAGTAGGGGTCATCATCAAATTGGCATGGTTTTGGGAAATGTGTTTGTACACATACCGTTTCCAAAACATCTCTTTACACCCAGGATACCATATGGTCACATTCGAACTGGGTTTCCTGGATTGACACCATGCGCCGAGTTTCGAATATTGCACAAGGTACATGGGAACTCAGGTTTGAGCACTTTGTAGCGTCCAACCCAATCATCCGCACTTTGTAGGTCATGTCCAGCCATATGTTGTCGCATTGCCTTGGAATTCCCCTGAAACTTGTGGCACACTTCGCATTGATAGATTGTAGTACCATCGTTTTTTCAACTCGGCACATACAGTTCTTGTGGATGACTGTCTGTTTTGTTTCGCCGGTGATGCCTTGTCATCTCGCCGGACAGCGCCGTGACAGGGGTGTCAAGCATTGCAAGTGACTCCCGTGGATTAATTTAGCAGTCATGTCACTTCATCCTTCAAATCCGAGGTGTTGAGGTGTCATCATGATGGTTGTAGGGACACTGAATTATCTTTTCAGTAGCCACGGGGCGAGCAAGACCATCTGTTGCATGTAATCCATCATAGCCTCATTCTCGCCTCTGGTGGTAACACCAGAGCCCCAGGACAAACCCTTGCTTTACTCAGACGGGGTGCCTAGGGGAAAGGAAGTCGTGTCACGATTGGGAACAGCTTTGAGGAGTTGGAATTGTGCATGTTCTTTTCCAACTTGCGAGTAATCTTGTTTTTGGATTTGATTTTTCGGCTACAGCCTTCATGGGGTCCAAAGGTATGGCAAAACCTCCCAGCTCTCCCCATTGATACTGTAGGAGTCAGGCTCTGGAAGAGAGAGTCGGAGACTGTATGCTGGCCGGCGGCGGAGGTGCACTCCGCTTAAGACACAGTCCGTGTCATACCGAAAGGTAATCAACGACGCAGGAGTTCCCCTCCTTGAGAGTTGACCAGTACTTCAAGTTTTCGGACACCTGACACAGGAGTTTGGGTCATGCGTTTTGTTGTCATTGTATTGGAAAAAGCTGTTTACCTTTTCCCCCCGTTGTCTTTGCGTAAAAGTAGACTAGCAGTGAAGAATACTTGAAGCTTCAGAGTGTGCAGCGGATCCCAGCAGTTCCAAAAGATGAGCGTGACACGATCTCCCATGAGTACTTTCCGTAGACAGACCGTCGGGCCCATTCGACCCCAATGCTCCACCGGCGAATCCTGCAGCACCTGCTGAAAAGAAGAATGGATGGAACCTCAACTGGGGCTCTCTTGCTTGGATGGCTGACATGTCTGCTCAAAGACCTGTCACTCGCTTCAGTCTGGACCTCAGGAAGAGCTTCTTCTGCAGACCTATGGGTGCGTCTATCCAGATACTTCAAGCGCATGCTGTGGCTCGGACGATGTGCTCGTGCAAGATCTTTGCTGTTGACCCGCAAGGTGATCACGTGCTTACCTGCAAAAGGCTCACGGGAGCCACCCGAGGCCACAATCATGTCATGGTGTCTTGGTGCAACTGGCCCGCAACACAAGCTACTCTGTGCGCGTCAACCACAGGCTCGGACGATGTGCTCGTGCAAGATCTTTGCTCTTGACCCGCAAGGTGATCACGTGCTTACCTGCAAAAGGCTCACGGGAGCCACCCGAGGCCACAATCATGTCATGGATGTCTTGGCGCAACTGGCCCGCAACACAAGCTACTCTGTGCGCGTCAACCACAAGGTGTCGACGACGGCGGCCGCAAGCAACAAGCAGGACGATGTCGAGCTTTTGAACTTTGGTCTTGATGACTCAAACAACCTTGTCATTGATGTTTCGATCTGCTGCGATCACATTGGTAATAGCACAGTCAACAGCGGACACCTCAACTGCAAGATGCAACCCAATGACTATCTCCAGAAACGTGCTGGGGTCAAAAGCAGGAGGTACAGAGCTGATTATGCTATTGTTGGTACGGCGTTTGCACTTGCAATTTTGTCCGTGGCTGGCCAAATTCATCCCGAGTTTCTTCGTTTCCTGTGGGTCTTGGCTGACAAACAGACGCGCAATTACTATGAGCTCATCAGCGCAGAGGAGGAGATTGGCAGCGAGGTTTTCACGTGGAGTGAGCTCGCACGTTTAGTTTTAACAAGAACTCTATTGGCAAGGCCATCGCTTATGCCACTGCCACACGCCAACACCTCTCCGTGCACAATACAGTTTCGCCGGCGCGTTGTCAAGCTGGCCAGCCCATGTCCTTTGCTGAATGCCTCATGCACGGCACTGCACATGCATCTCAACGCGCACTCCCTCGCTCCACACCCCCTCGCCCCGCTGTCAATGTGGATGTTGGTGCACACAGTGTTGCGCCATCTGCTCATGCTACTTGTGCAAGTGCCTATGGAGAGGTAGATGTGGTTGCTGATGGTACCCACGCTGCCGTCGGCGTCACAGCCGCTGAATGGCTTGCAGCCACTCTTGGTGGTGGTGATGTCAACGCAGGGGGTCCAGGTGCCCGTACTAGTGTTGTTGATTATGGCCTTTGCTCCGACTCTAATAGTCGTGGCACTAGCGCCAGTCCCTCGAGCTACCTGCTCACAGTGCACGACGATGATGATGACTTCACCCCTCTTCTCTCCCTTCAGAATGCCGCTCCTGGTAGCAGCGGCGACAGCGAAAATTGTGATGGTGTTTATCGTGGTGTTACCAATGCTCGTTTGTACGATGACGCACAGAGTGACGATGATGACGACAACTCGGCGGACATCCTCGAAGCAATCCTGGGCCGCGTGGGTCAGCGCGAAGACGCGAGCTACGACGATGATGGGGTGGATGTCAGTATAAGTGTCGATGTTGGTGCAGTTGTGAGTGTAGGTGTCAATGGTCAAAGAGTCAGTCTGGGTGTCGGCCTAGGTGTCGGTCTGGTTGTAGGTTCCCTCCCCCTCACTTCCCTCGACTCTTAGAGAGCCCGTCTGAGATCTGGCAGTCTTATGATTGCGCGCGCGGCAAGCGGAGGGGCTTTAGCCCCGGAGCCGCTGCGCGCCATAGGGGTTGGACCAGAGCCCCCATGGTATTTTCCCCATGTCTCACGAGATTGGAAGTCTCGCCCGTCCGATCTCGCGAGATCGGACGTCTCACACGTCCGATTTGAGATCGGACAACTATGAAAAAGTAAAAAAAAAGGGGAAGCATCTGCGATCTAGATTCCACTGCCCGTTCTCAGTGCACATGCGCGTTGCGTTGGCGTGCTCTGTGGTGGCGATGGCTGTTGTCGTTGTGTCAGGAATGTGCAGTAGATTGGATGCTCAGCTGACCGAAATTTGTGCTGTCACAGTTGGAGATCACACAAATGATGAACATGGTGCAGGTCGTGCCAACCTGCCCCAACAAAAAACTGGCAGCCAAAGTTTGCACGGGGACCATTGCCCCATTGAAAGTCTTGGCCATGCACCACCCAGTAACGGCGGGCCCGGTGCCAGGCTGCCTCACCCACCCCTTGCATGAGAGTCTGGAGAGTGCTATGCATGTGTGGAATATGTAAGCTCACCACTTGAAACATGACGGTGTTGTGCAGATGTGAATTCAAGCGCAACCATTTTCAACATAACAGGGCAAGAATTGCTCAGATCACTTGCTGTTCATGCCAACATGGATGCCCAAGTGAACACGGGACCTTGATCTCAGGCAACACGCATATTGTCAATTGCTGAGCTACTGTGTGTATGTGCACGCCAGGGGCTGCCATGTGATTGTAATTGAGTATTGGCTAGTTGCTCACAAACAAACATGCTGATCCTGACCCCTCAAATCTCACTGGCAGGACGGGTCATTATGTTCTTCAAGTGTCACGTGGGGTCAGGGCTGTACTCAGTGGTTTGATAGATGATTGCTTTTATTACTTGTAACAGTAGTTTAGTACCCTTGCTTGAGGTTCTATGTAGCTCAAATCCATGTAGATTTGAGTTCTCGAGTTTTTTGAGTTTTTGCCGGAATCTAACCGACGACCTCGGGACTAACAGTCCCGCGCTCTGACCGACTGAGCTAGTTTTACATCGTCTCACGTCAGACGTGCGGAACCTGGCATACTTGAAGGAGTTTTGGCTTCTACCCCCGCAGTCAATGGATCTGCTGTGCTCTGAGTCTGGATGTGTGAGGTTGTACGCTACTATTCCCAAGGTCTACTACGTCATTGACACATGGCGTACCTTAGGCCCGGCACCCATAATGCGCAATCCATTGCACCTCTCATCCCTGACGAGACACTTCACAAGTTACTTGCACAATGCAAGCGAGAGTATCTGGAGGCGAAAGAGAACTCGAAGTCCGGTCAGGGTGACGGTAGCCCTCAATTGATTGTCGATATGTGGGCCATGATGTGGGGATCCAAACAGCCCACACAAGGTGCACTGTATGAGAGTATGTGATGATGAGTGTCTAGGAGCTGGTCGTGTGTCACATATCCGAATGCAGTGCCAACTCGCGCATGACGCTGCAGCTTGGCTGCCGCGCGCCTGGCGACTGTGTCCATGTATGCATGAAAACGTCGTTCCATAGCATTGATGACATGTATATGTAGTTTACAATTCATATATATGTCATTCAATACAAATGATGACATGTATATGTCGTTTACCATTCACCAATACATTTATATGCTATCGTATGACATATATTCATTGTATAATCAGTTATGATGTGTAAGATGTTTATTAATAACAGAAAGTCCTAAAACCCCCAGTCACTATAGGTACCAAATTTAGGTCCTCCTAAACATATAAAAATATGCGAGAGAGGAGTTGAAGATCTGACGGAGGACTACACTGTGCATGCATGAATATGGCTTTCAATAGCATTGATGACATCTATATGTCATTTACAGTATAGGAAGACCATTATATGCTTTCATATAAAATATATGCATTGTAAAAAGAGTTATCGATCATATGACATGTTGTGAGGGAGGATTTCGGAATCTGACCGACAACTATACTGTGTGCTGGGTTGGGTTGTAGGAAATAGGGCCAAATGACCAGCCCCGCACGACCACCCCTACTGCAGGCAATCAGTTTCTACCAGGTATCATCCTGCTTTACAGGTGGCTGTCGGGAATGCACTTTGTAGAATTCATGACATTTAATGTTGAGAGCGAGTTTCTCAGTCTGTTGGTGCATGGATACAAACAGGCAGAATCTTGGGACACTTTGGTCGTAGCGAATCTACCATGTATTGCATGGAGAAGGGTGCTGGCGTTAATACACGGTATGACAAATGGTTCGGAGCAGCAGCAAATGTGCTACAGGATGATGGTTAGAGAGAAGTGTGCCACCTAAAACAAACATGTATGCCTACAGGAGTAGACCGAAAATTGGTGACTACTGTCACTGATGTGGGGAAAAAATCGTGACTTCGAACCGAAGGGAGTTGACCTATACCCTCCCAGGGGGGTCGCTATGGGAACTGGAAGGGAATGGGAATTACTGGAACGCAACGATTCCCGTAAGCATTTCCGGAAGTATTCCCAGGAATTATGGGAAGTCACACCCCTGATCGAATGAGATTGATAGTGGTACGATCCGGATTTGCCGCCAGTGTCGTGTATTTTGTCTGTTTTCTGTAAAAGTGTCTCCCTGGTACAAAACTCAAAAACCCCCCCTAGTGAAGATTGCTTTTATTATTGCTCAGAAAGAAATAATGTAGTAGTTTTGTTTGGAACTCTCAAGGTGCAGTCTTTTATGCTCACCGAAGTGAGAGTCTGTGATTTGCTGATTGTCGTCACATCTTCTACTTTTCTAGAAAGAAAAAAAATGTTAAAAGAAAAAAACAGTTAGCCCAGATCATCAAAACCCGCAGTACAGCATATATATGGACAAATGTACTGTGTACACCTATACGGTCCACATGTATAATGCGCTTTAGTCGATCTGGGTTCTTCTGGCTCTCCAGGTGTCCGTCCCACACTTGGGCTCACATCAAGTACCCAAGTAGTTTGTGTGTGTGTACGCGCGTATACAAGCACACACACACCCACCATCCTAACACCCGCAAAAATAGAGAAATGTCTGAGACAAACCCCCTATCTCTACCCCTGCCAAAACATAGCCTCCCACGCCAGTAACAAGCGCGAACCATGAACAAGCTGAAACAAACCCAGCTTCCAATCCCCCCACGCACACGCATGCAAGTGTTAAGAAACACCTATAATACACGCGCATGTAGTAGAGAGATTGGACAGTACAAATAAACAAAATGCGCCTACACGAGTGCATATGTACACCCACACGCACGCGTATAGAAATGTATATGCATACACATATGCAGACATAATTGATTGATGTTGCTTTTATTACTTCCTAAGAAATAGTTTAGTAGCTTTGCTTGAAGCTCTATTTGCTCACATATATACATATACATACATATACACATGCAAATATACACGCATACATGCACACACATATACATACGCATGCATATGCACACGTATGCACAGATAGAAAATCTCAGCAACAACGCCTCAACGTGTCAAGCAATAT
>Ga0105054_10010281_pt1 | contig 11931 bp, 16 predicted proteins | sample BON02_FD_78091 | JGI IMG/M metagenome (GOLD analysis project Ga0105054, IMG submission 78091) | Freshwater microbial communities from Lake Bonney liftoff mats and glacier meltwater in Antarctica - BON-02 (megahit assembly) | ecosystem: Environmental > Aquatic > Freshwater > Ice > Glacier... | reverse complement strand
GGCCCATGCCCGACTTCCAGCAGACTTCCGACGACGTGTCCTCAGGGACCACGGTCGTCGACGACTTCATCGAAGCCATCGCCACACTCGAACAGGACCGCAACACCAAGCCGCTCGTCGAGTTGTACGCCGAGGATTCGCAGTGCGGCAACGTGCTCGATCCCGAACGATTCGAGGGGTCTGAGGGCGCCGAGCAGTTCTGGAGCGCCTATCGGTCGCAGTTCGCCGACGTCACCTCCACCTACCAGACCGTGGTCGCCAGCGAGCGCAGCGCCACGCTCGAATGGCAGTCGAAGGCAGTCATCAACGACGAATCGCTTGCGTACCGCGGCGTGACCGTGCTCGAGTTCGAGAACGGCCGCATCACCCGCTCGTGCGCCTACTTCGACCCGACGACGATCCCTCGCCAGGTGGACTCCATCAGCTCCTCACGGTGAGCGCCGTCCTCGTACTCGACGACACCCACCTCGGCCCGGGGCGTGCGAGCACGCTCGTCGACATCCTCGGGGACCGTCTCGACCCGGCTGACCGCATCATTCATGCCGGCGACATCATCTCGCTCGACGTGCTCGAAGCACTCGCCTGTTACGCACCGGTGACGGCGGTGAAGGGCAACAACGACGTGGATCTCGAACTCCCGTCGTCCGCCCTCGTCCAGATCGACGGACACCGCATCGTCGTCGTGTTCGGCCATTCGCACCTGCCGTGGGATCAGCAAGTCGAGGTTGCCGGACGCGTCCAACGCCATTTCAACCCCGGATCACCGACCCAGCGCCGACGAGCGCCGACGAGCGCCGACACGTTCCATCGGCTGCATCCGCACCGACGACAACCTCCTGCGATGCCGACTCGAACACCTGTGAGCGAAGCCGGCCCGCAGGGCGACCCCGACCTGGTCTGTGGTCATCAGCCCATCGGCTCGCCGAACTCCGAGCAGTTGGGGTTCTCGCACATCGATGGTTCGCCGGGCACCTCGGGCGGCAGCGCGCTCACGCCGCACGTCGTACAGATCGGTGAAACATCGCCATCGTCAGTGTCGTCCCACAGGTCACTCATGGCGCCAGTGTCGCCGCCGCGTTTGCCCGATCCACAGAATCGGCAGGGAGCGGGTGCCGGCGATTGAGTTGGCCATGAACGGGTACGCAACTGCCCCATCATTTTCGTAAACACCTTCGAGGAGCATTCGATGCCCGACACCGACCTGCCAGGCAACCCTGAGAAAGATCCCGACGACTGGACCGCGGGGGACGAACAGATGACGGGCGCTCAAGCTTCATACCTGCGCACCTTGTCGCAAGAAGCCGGCGTCGACTTCGATGAAACCTTGACGAAGGCGGAGGCGTCAAAAGCGATCGACCGCCTTCAGGAATCCACCGGGCGGGGGAACCCAGATCCGCATCAGCCAACCAGCGATGATGTCGAGCGCCTCGACGAAGACGCTCCTGGACGTTCGCTCTTCGAGGGCGGCGACGCCAACGAACCGTCCGAGCCCGGCTGATCCCCGCTGGTCGTGTGGTTGTCAATCGAGCGCAGGGGGAAATTCAGCCGCCGTTTCAGCTTCCGGCTCGTCGCAGCGCAGCACCGTTCTGCCACGCCAAGCCCGAGGAGCAACGAAACTGACGCCGCACATCCGCCACAGCCTGGCGTACAGCCGACACTGGTACGCCGCACTCGGAGACCAAGCCCGACGCGCAACGGTGTACCGACCTCAGCCCGGCAAGTCCGCCGCCACCCGGAAGCGTGCGCCGTGGCCCGATGACATGAACTGCGTCGACACCACTCTGACCGAGTTGCACGAGGAGGGTTGGGAGGAGGGTTGGATGGTCAACCAGACGAGAATGTGGCTGGCGTCGCAGTGGACTGTGCGAGCCGGCGCCGCCTGCCCGATCGGCGAGTACCCGGGTTCTGTTGCCGGGGACATGATCGACCCGGCACCGACCATGTCGACCGATGCGTTCGGCCCGATCGCCGCTCCCCAACTCGACCTGTTCGACCGAGCAGCCTCAGGAACCGTCGAATCTGCTGCGGGTGAAACACGTCGCGGCGTGGCGCACTCGACGACGGGGCACAGCTCGCAAGCGTCGCACCGAGCGACGCCGAATCACCGGAACCGTTCTTCGAGGAGTACACGCTCATGGTTACTTTCATTCTCTGGCTCATCGCCGTAGTTCTCGTCACCGACGGAATCATCCAGCTGCTGTCGGGCTCCATCATCTTGGGCATCGTGCTGATCGTGATCGGCCTGGTCGTTGGTCCCGGTGGCTACAGCATCTTCCGTAACCGGTGACCGCCAAGAGTCAGTGAGCAGCGGCCAGATCATGCGTATCGCCGTTCTCGGACCGTCGCTGTTCGGGCTGCGCGAGCGGTACTGTGGTCTTTTCAGCCACACCGCCACCCTGGCACGTGGACTCCACGAACTCGGCCATCACGTCGTGGTCTTCGCCGGGCCACGCGACGCCGTGCATCAGCTTCCCATCGAAGTGGTGCCGATCATCGATCGGCCGCTGCCGGCCATCACGACCGCACGGCTCGATACCTCGACGCCAGCATGGTTTGCCCGCCACGAGACCCACGGCTACCCGCCTTTCAAAGCGCTCGAACTCGCCCACCAACGACTCCGCCAGCACCGAACCAGACGTTGCGTCGTCGCAGTCACGAACAACCTTGCGTCGGTGTGGGGCAAGGTCCCGACGCACACAGTTCACAATGGGGTCGACGTCGACGCCGCCAACTCCTTGGGCTGGCAGCTCGTCCTTACTGGTCCGGTGCAGGACCAGGACTACTTCGACACCGAGATCGCCCCACGACTCACCGCCGACATCACCTGGCTCGGCCCGCTGGACGCTCAGCAGCTCCGCGAGTTGTATGCCAACAGCAACGTCGGCGTGCCAACCGCGACGTGGGACGAACCGTTCGGACTCGTCGCTGCGGAGATGCTGTCGTGCGGTCTTCCCCTCGCAGCTCTCGACCGGGGTGCCATCGGCGAGTCCACCGATCCGTCCGTGGCCGTGTTGACTCCTGGCGACAGCGGCCAACTCGCCGGGGCGATCCGTGCCGCTGCCCGCCTCGACAGGGACGATTGTCGACGTGCCCGCTCCCACGTGAGCTGAACAACGAGGGCTTCCGGCGACAGCGGGTCGGTCCAGCACCTCGTCTGTAGCTTGGCAACCATGTCTTCGTTCGACTTCGGGCAGGCCCTACGCGAGGCGCGCAACGCGAATCCTGCCGCTATGCCCGACATCCTTGCGAGATCGGCGACGGCTTTCGGGGCGACCGATCTGGTGGTGTATCTCGTCGACTTCAGTCGAACAGTGCTCGAGCCGATGCCCGACCGGTCGGTCCACGCCGACGCCCCCGGTTCCGAAGAGTTGGCGACGACGATGGCGGGTCGGGCGTTCAACGATCAGCAGATCGTCACGGCAGATCGGCACGACGAGGTTCGGGTGTGGATCCCGGTCGTCGAGGGCTCCGACCGCACAGGCGTGATCGCGCTCTCGTTGCCGAGCGTGAACGACGATCTACTTGCGGCGTGTGTCGAGCTGGGGATCATGGCCGGCTACCTCATCGCTGTCCACGCCCGGAGCACCGACGTCTACAACCTGTACCGGCGCAGACGCAGCATGAGCCTCGCAGCCAGCATGCAGTGGGACATCTTGCCGCCGCTGGTCCTCGCGGCCGGTGGCGTCTCCGTCGCCGGTGTTCTCGAGCCGGCGTACGACATCGGCGGGGACTGCTTCGACTACGCCGTCAACGGTTCGTTCCTCGATTTCGCCATCATGGATGCCGTGGGTCGCGGTTTGGGCGCGGCGCGGACGGCGTCGTTGGCGATCAGCAGCTACCGCCACGATCGCCGTGAGGGTCGGTCGATCGTTGCAATGCACACGAACCTCGGTTCGCTGATCAAGTCACTGCACCAGGACTCGTCATTCGCGACGGGCCTGCTCGCTCGGATCGACCTCGCGTCGGGAGCGTTCACGTGGACGAATGCAGGACATCCACTTCCTCTGTTGATCCGCCACGGGCGTGTGGTCGGAGAACTCCATTGTCCGCCGACCCCACCGTGGGGCGTGTTCGCGGGCCCACCGTCGATGACGACGGACCAGCTCGAGCCGGGGGACTGCATCCTTTCGTACACCGACGGCATCACCGAGGCCCGCACGCCGGACGGTGAGTTCTTCGGGGTGGAGCGTTTGATCGACTTCACGGATCGACATGCAGCAGAGACGCTCCGGCCAGAAGAGATGTTGTCGAGGATCGTGGCGAGCGTGCGAGAGCACCGAGGCTCCGACGAGCTGGGCGATGACGCCACGGCACTGATGGTTCGATGGGACGGTCCTGACCGCGCCGAGCCGGCCGCGGCACGGGCCTGAACGGATCGCCAGAACGAATCGGCGCTGAGACCGCGACCCCCTGACCGTTGTCAGTCGATGCTGATCGGTTCTTCACCGACGCACCGTGTCGACGAACGAGGCTGATCCCGGGGAACTGTCACGGTCTCCCGACCGCTGCGGCGATCCTGCTCGGCGCTGTCATTGTGCCGACCGAGCCGGTGTTGGCCCCGGAGGTGCAACTCGCCGGCCCCACGACTTCGCCGATGCACTGGGGCGGATCGCCGATCTGCTGTTCTTGCTCACACCGTCCGAACGACGCAGGATCGAGTTTTGCGCGCTCTGGTTGCGGGCACCCCTGCCACATGGCCTACGACTTTCGCATCGACGACACGGTCGAATGGAACTGGGGCGACGAGACCGGCAAGATCATCGAGCGGTTCACGTCCGAGGTCACGCGGACGATCGATGGGACAGAGGTCGAGCAGAACGCATCGGAGGACGAACCCGCCTACCTCATCGACCAGGAAGACGGACAGCACGTCCTGAAGTCCTCAACCGAACTGACCTGAGGTGCGATCGATCATCCGGTCCACGAGTCAGCTCTCTGTGCTGCGGGCGTCGGTTCGACGCGACGTCACGGTCGTGGGTGACGACGAGTTGCTCATCGACGATTTCATCACCGCAGTGAACGAGGTGACCGCAGCCGCTCTGTCGAGTTGCGGACGTGCTGAAGCGTCGATCGACGTGCGGTGGAATCGTAGGACGTCTCCCCGAGCCGAGCTGTGGGCGGAGATTCGAAACACGACAGCGACACCTACCTCGCTGCTCGGCGAAGGGATCATCGCTCGTGTGCTGGAGTTCACCACCGAGCGCGTCGACGTTCAAGAGCGCATCGGTGGCTCGGTGATCACCGTGCGCTGTCGCATCTGAACGACGCTGTCGATTCCGGCGGTGATCCGATGTGTGAAGACGTCGGTGTCCAGTCGATCAGGCCCAGGGCGGTGAGCTGATCGCGTGATGTTCGTGGAACGCTTCGGCCCGACCCGTGAAGAACAACTCGATCCCCCCGAACGCGCTGTCCATGCGAGATCGGTGTCATCGCCGCCGTAACCATCGAAAGCGTTGTCGAATCCGCCCAGGTCGTTCCAGGTGGATCGACGAACGGCGAACGACAACGACCAGAACAGCTCGTACCGGCCGCTGCGGCGGGTCTCCTCGTTCGGGAGCGGTCGTCCGGGATGGTACGAAGACGCAGCGCGCAGCAACGCGGTGTCAAGTCGCCCGTCGCCGTCGAAGAAGACATCAGGTGCCAGTGCAGGGAGGTATCCGACCGGGCCGCACACGATGCCGGGATGCTCGCCGACGAGATCGACGTAGTCGGCGACGAGGCCTGGTGTCGGGACGCAGTCGACGTCGAGGAAGATCAGCACGTCGCTGTCGGCGAGGGCGGCACCCCGGTTGCGTGCTTCGCCGACGGGTAGCGCTCGCCCGTCGACATCCCATCCGATCACCGTCGTGCGCGGTCGTTCGCCAATCGGCGGGCCTCCGAGGTCGATGATGACGTGCTCATCTGGTGGGCGGGTCTGCGCGTCGATGCCGGCGAACTGGCGCTCGAGATGCTCGCGTCGATCTTTCGCCACGGTCACGATGGTCACGGTCATGATCGCCGCCGACACCGCCGATTCTGTTGTCACTGCGGGTGTGGTCATGGTCGTGTCACGCCGAACTCACGCCCGATCATGTCGGCGGCCCGGGCGGCGCCACCCGGCTCGAAGAGGACGGCCAACCTGTGAGCACGATCACGAGCAGCCCCCAACGCCGATGACCACGACCCCGTGCTGAGGTCGGCCAACACTGCAACAGCTGCTCCCGACGCGTCGAGCCGTCGGGCGTGCTCCACCTGCTCGTCGAACGGTCTCGGTTGCGGCACCACGACGAGCGGGCAACCAAACCGGGCGGCGGCAGCAACGGTGTTGTTCCCGGCGCTGGCGATGACGACCGGTCGGCCCGCCAGCAGGCCGTCGATGTCTTCGACCCATCCGAGCGCGACGACGTTGCCCAGATCCGACGAATCGGCGAACCCCTTCCCGGCCAGGAACACCGTCGCATCCGGAACTGCGGCGGCGATTCAGCGCACAGTTTCGTGGCCGAGGTGGCCATCGCCGGTTCCCCACAGCACCACCACGTCGTTGGGACCCGGGGCGACATCGGGTGTCGACGACGCCCGTTGCACCGTGTCGGTACCCCCGATGAAACCGACGTGAACGGTTTTGGCGACCACCCAGTCCGGTGTGTCGGGATGCTCCAGAGCTCGCGGCCAAGGTGCCAGCAGCCGGGCGGCTTGGCGGTAGCTGAGTTCGTGTGCGCTGTCGGTTCGGAGCCAACCCGCAACGGCGGTTGGTCGCCGGTGCTCGGCGAGCGACCTGGGCGGGCGGGAATCGTCAATCCCGTTCGTACCCGACGTCATCGCTGCGCACACCTGCAACCCGCAGCCATATTGGTGCGACGGGTGGTTCGACGCCTCTTGTTGCGTGGTTCGGGATCGAGGTTCTGTTGGCCGAACTCGGGGGAATAGCTTCGTGGTGACGATCACCTCCTCCGACAACGACACCGTCGAACCATTGTTCGGTAAGCCATCGACGTGGCGCGCCGACATCATTTCCGATTTCCGTCTCCGTGGTGCCGAGCTATGCGCTGCAGCCTCACCGACGCCCGGATTCCCGGTCCTGCTGGACTCGATGTTGTCAGCGCTCGATGGCACCCCCGACGGTCCGTGGCTCGACGTGGGCGGCGGGTTGGGGGGCACGGCCAGCTGGATCGAACGCACTCACGGTGCCCACATCATCGTTGCCGACGCCGCACTGGGAAGTTTGCACGCCGCCCGGCGCCTGTTCGCGTCGCTCGACCTCACAGCGGCACACGTCGCAGCGTTGCCGATACGTGACACCTCGATCGCCGTTGCGGTCGTCAGTGGGGTGATGTCGCTCTTGGCTGAACCCGGCGAGTTGTTCGGCGAACTCCGACGGGTGCTTCGCCCCGGCGGGCGGGTGGCGATCACTGATCTGTGGTCAGCGACCGCCGAGACATACAGGCAACGACCGAACACCTTCTGGTCGCTCGAAAATGCCAGTGCTCTCGCCGAACGCCACGGCCTGCACACCGAGCACTGGGCGGTCGCTGAAATGGCGACGGGTTGGTGGCCGTCGGCTTCGATGCAGGTCAACGACGAAATCACCGTTCGACACTCGCACGATCCGGGCTACGCAAGCTGGCGGGAGGACCTCGATCATCTCGACCAGGTCATCACTGCTGGCAAAGTGGTTCCTGCCGGGCTGCTACTGGGTTGACGCGAACGCGGAGTTGGTGATGAAAGCTCTGACCATTCCGTCGTTCTTGGCTTGGTCGATGTCATGGACGACTCCCGTACCCGTTCGCCGACCGATCATGCGCACGACACCATGATTTGGTGGTGACGTCGGAGTGCAGTTGCAGCGACGTGCCGACGAACGCGTGACGCATCACACTGGCCGAATTGTTCCGATCGAGCATGTTCCACCCCATCGACGCGATTGTCGTTGCGTCGGGGCCGATGACCTGGACGTCGACGCCGCTTCGGCTCAACGCATCTACCTCTCGTCGGAGTCGACGGTGTGCGAGTCGACGAAGCGGCGACTTGGAACCGACGTTCCATGCGTGGCCCATCGGTGACAGCACGATCATCAAGTCGACGTCATGAGTGACACCGGTGGCGATCGAGACGTCACCAGCGACACCGGAGCGATTGGTCCGGCCGAACCACGTCAAGCGACCATCGCCGACGCGCACGGCGGAGATCCACAACGGTTTCGTCGGCCACTGATCGAGCAGACGGTCGACGATCGCCAGCCGTGGCGCGTGATCCACCAATCCGTGAGTAAGCATGCTGATCAACGCTGCAGGCACTTGGGACGGGTGAGCCAAGGTGCGCAACGAGTGCCATCCCGGCAGTGTCGGGCTGGGCACTCGCGCAACGGGTGCCAGACCGTCTGAGTAGCGCATCAACGCACGAAATCTGCGGCCTTGCTGGGTTGATGTCGCTTCGGTGGCCCATGCTGCGAGGTCTTCCGGTGAAACACCCGCTCGCAGCAACGCACCAACGATGCTGCCTGCCGATGTACCGACGATGACCTCGGCGTTGCGTGCGTCCCAGCCGTGATCGTGTTGCAACGCCCGCAGCACCCCGCGTGAAATGCCATTCCCGCGACCCCTCCCCCGCCGAGCACCAAACCAACGCGAGGCGATTCGATTGTGTCGTTGGTCGGCATCGGTCGCCGCTACCCGCCGAGCCAACCGCTGAAACGGTGCCGGCACGAACATCTGTAGCCGGGACTACTCGATCGCGAAGGACGAACCGTTGCCGACATTCCATGATCGAGGTGCGCCGGTCCGGGGAACTTGCACCGAGCGTGGACCGGGCCGCCGGCTGGCCGACGCCCCACTTTTTCAGTTCGTTCACATCGACAGGAGACACCCCGATGGCCAAGTCGTCCACCGAGAAGCCTGCGAAGCAGACCACTACGACGCCGCTGACCGTGACCGCCGAAACACACCACGCCCGCGGGTTCGGTGTGAAGGGATACTTCGAGAACTACGACTCACTGAGCGGCATCACGATGGCCGACCCGTTCCAGCGTGCCGGTGACCGCACCGACGTCTTCGTGCGATTCTCCACCGTGGCAGGCAACAAGGGCTCGATGGACCTCGCGCGCGACGTTCGAGGTTTCGCCGTCAAGTTCTACACACGTGAAGGCAACTGGGATCTCGTCGGCAACAACATGCCCGTGTTCTTCATCCAAGTCACCATGAAGTTCCCCGACCTCGTCCACTCCGTGAAGCAGGAGCCCGACCGCGAGTTCCCACAAGCACAGTCGGCGCACGACAACTTCTGGGACTTCATCTCGCTGACGCCCGAAGCCATGCACATGATCACGTGGACCATGTCCGACCAGGCGATCCCCCGATCGTTCCGGTTCATGGAGGGATTCGGCGTCCACACGTTCCGGTTCGTGAACGCCGACAGCAAGAGCACCTACGTGAAGTTCCACTGGAAGCCGATGCTCGGCATGCAGTCAGTGGTGTGGAACGAGGCCGTCAAGATCAACGGTGCCGATCCGGACTTCCACCGCCGCGACATGCGGAATGCAGTCACCTCGGGCGACGCGCCGGCGTGGGAACTCAGCGTTCAACTCTTCGACGACGACTTCGCCGACTCGTTCGACTTCGACGTCCTCGACGCCACCAAACTGATCCCGGAGGACATCCTGCCGGTAAAACCGAGGCATCGATTACACCAACGATCCGCTGCTGCAAGGTCGAAATTTCTCTGGCGCGCCAACTACGAACCGAAGTCGTGGGGAGCCGACGGCGGGCCACGCGAAGACCCCGACGAAGGATTCCGTTCATACGTCGAATCTGTGTCCGGCGACAAGCGTCGCGTCCGGCCCGAGTCGTTCGCCGACCACTTCAGCCAAGCGCGCCAGTTCTTCTCCAGCCAGACACCGGTCGAGCAGGCTCACATCGTCGATGCGCTCGTATTCGAGTTGTCGAAGGTGCAGACACCACGCATCCGCGAACGAGTCGTGGCGCAGCTCGTCAACATCGACACCGGCCTCGCCGCCGACGTGGCCACCGGACTCGGCATGCCCGGCGCGCCCGAGCGGATCGAGCCCGCTCGCGAACCGATCGACCTCGATCCGTCGCCGGCGCTCAGCATCCTGCTGAGCGGTCCCGACTCGTTCGAGGGCCGCCGTCTCGGTGTGCTGGTCACGAACGGGGCCGATGCGAAGACCTTGCGTTCGATGCGAGCAGCCGTCACCAACGTCGGCGCTCAGATGGCGCACATCGCCCCGACGATCTCGGGGGTGGTCGACAGCGACGGCAACGAACTCGCAGTGGACGAGGAGATCGACGGTGGCCCCTCTGTGCTGTTCGATGCCGTGGCGCTCGTACTCAGTGCCGACGGCGCCGACGCGCACGTCCACTGCAAGTTCGTCGGGCTCGGACCGAACGCAGAGGTATTGCTCCTCGCTGCAGGACTCGACGACTCTCGACGCGACGCCGGCTACGTCGACGTCGGCTCGACACAGAAGTCGTCGGCTGCGTTCGTCGATGCCCTCGCAGCGCTCCGATAGTGGGACCGGACCTTCACCGCCTGACATCCCGGTTCGACGATCACATGTGATGAGCGCTGAGGTGGAACGCACGCCCGACGGCCGGTACATCGTCGTGAACGGACGTAGATGGCGGGCGGCCGATCCGAACATTCTCGAGAACCTGGTCGCCGAACTGGTGTCGGAACTGATGGCGGAACGCCGGGCGATCCGCCCCAGCGATGTGGCGAAGATCATCCACTTCGCGAGCCGACGTGACGCACAACTGTCGATCGGCCGTCGGCGACCAAGACATCGGCAAGTCGCGGACCCGGTCTCGCGCACCCAATCGGGAGTTCGGGTTGAGCGACTCAGCCGTCGTCGGTTTCGCTGTCGATGCTGTCGGCGATCGTGTTGGCGATGTCGTCGACTTGATCGTCGACGCCGTCGACCAGATCGTCCAGATCGGCGTCGTTGCCGTCATCGTCGGTGCACAGGGCAGTGGGGCTGGACGCTGTACACGAATCGAATGCAGCGGGATGTCACCGTCTGTCCGAGAGGTTGGCGTCGGCCGCAGTGGATGTGGCGGTCGGACGTCGCGACACCACGGCAGCAGCGGCCGCGACTGCGCTGTTGCAGCAGTGCCGATCGCAGACGACCGGATTCGCCGGGACATCTCGGCAACCAGGCGTGTTCGATGCGTTCGGCCTGTCGACTCGCGAACGCGAGATCGCACGCGCAGCGACTGCCGGGTTCACCGACCATGAAATCGCGGCTGAGCTGTACATCAGCGTCCGGACGGTGAACGCCCATCTCCGAACGATCCACCGCAAGCTCGGCATCAGCGGACGACGCGGATTACCGGTCGGCTGATCCACGCAACACCGGCGATGCCACCTGAGTACGTGTTCAGCACCGTCCAACTGCGGGTGGCCCACCCATCCCACCCATCCCCGACCTCGACGAAGGAAGAGCGAAGACGACTCTGGTGTTCGCGCTAGGCGGCCATCGGCGCGGCCGTTGCCGTTTCACTCGGTGCCGGCGGTTTCGTCGGACTCGTCAACGCGGCATCGAGTGCGCCGTCCGACATCGTGTCGATCACACCGGTACGCGTGCTCGACACCCGCGACCCGAACAACGTCGGGCTGGCCGGCCCGTTCGTGTCGGCGACCGGGCAGGACCTGACCGTCACGGGCAAGATCGCAACCGCCAACGGGCCACAGCAAGTGGTTCCGCCCGGTGCGACTTCGGTGTTGCTGAACGTCACGGTGGTCAACGCGACGGCGGATGGATTCATCACCGTCCGCCCCGCCGACGCTCCCGGAGCTCCGAGCACATCGAACCTCAACTTCAAAGCTGGAGAGGTCACGCCGAACGCCGTCGTGGTCCAAGTCCCGACAGTAGGCGGCGACGCAGGCAAGATCGAGATCACCTACGACGCCTTCGGCGCTGCGGGGCCGAGCGCCGATGCG
>Ga0105054_10010278_pt1 | contig 11933 bp, 6 predicted proteins | sample BON02_FD_78091 | JGI IMG/M metagenome (GOLD analysis project Ga0105054, IMG submission 78091) | Freshwater microbial communities from Lake Bonney liftoff mats and glacier meltwater in Antarctica - BON-02 (megahit assembly) | ecosystem: Environmental > Aquatic > Freshwater > Ice > Glacier... | reverse complement strand
GTATATTTATCTACACCCTCAGAGCTGCTGGCAAGGCGACGTATCAGGAATATTCGCCCCTTATATACATGTGTGTACGTGTGTGTATTTACATATCTATATATATATGTACATTTATTTACACCCACAGAGCTGCTGGCAAGGCGACGTATCAGGAATATTCGCCCCTTATTGCTGGCAGTCTGCTCCGTGAGTCATTCGCATGCAGGCACACACACCCACACGCATACACACCTCTGCACGCTGATATACACTCTCTCACACACACGCAAAAGGACACACATTTGTGCATCTATATCGCTCCAATATGAAAAAATCCGCGCGAGCGCGCGCGTATACACGTAGTACACATATACTTCCGTGCCTGATTTCAACACATGTATACACACACACATGCACGCACACACGAACTATACGTACACATCTACTTACGCATATATCTATGAGACAAGTTCACTGAACACGTCCAAATTGTTCCTAGCTTGAATATTGTACGTATATGTAAATATATCTGTATATATATGTATATATATATATGTATATGCATATATATATGTATACGTATGTACATATATTTGTATACGTTGTATTTATGCATGTGTACGTGACCATACGTATTGATGCACGTAAGTAAGTATATATAGATATATACATATATATAGACACACATTCATATATACATCAAAGATATGTATATGTGCATATGTATTGTATTCATACACGTGTACGCACACGCACACACACATGCACACACGCACAAGCACACACGTTCACTCACACACACGATTCTTCTTGTTACTTATGCACACGCACATATGCACTATACACTCACATGTATGAATGCTTTTTGTGCCTGGAGATATGGAGTGGCTACGATTAGTAGGCTCCTTAAAATTGCAGGTCTCTTTTGCAAAAAGAACCCTGCAAAAGAGACTATATTCTGCAAAAGAGACCTATGATTTTAAGGAGCTTACTACTCGTAGCCACCCCATACTAGTTTCTGTATTTGAACACCGTCGAGCACACAGAAAGAAATATTGGTAACCTTTAAATCTGTAAATAGTGGTGAATCTGAATATGCGTTTACACGAATTGACTATATTGAGGACTGTTTTCTTGAATATACTCTCTCGGGGCTCTTTCTCACTAATTGTGTGCATATATCTTTATATTTGTGAATACATATAAGAAAATGTACGCACACATATATGTACATACGGGGAAAGAATTGCCTCCTGATACGTGTATCCACATATCAGAAGGGGCGCTTCCTTCCAGATATGTATTCGCATCATTATGGATTTGTGTATTTGTGCTTATGTGACTTTCAAACATGTACCCACAAACATATATATGCATATACGTAAATAAGTATCCAAGTGTATTCCTACAGTGTTGCATGTAGGTGCATTTGTCTACCACATGTGTCGATTCTTTCCTTTTTTTTAATGTATTTCTATACACACACGTATGCCACACCGCAGGTGTACGCCTAGAGTTTTGCGTTTTGGAGTCATTTGTCTACGAGTCAATCCTTCCCTTTGTCAGGGCTCGCGGCCTTAGCTGGTAATGTATCACCAGAAAGTTTGTCTTGTTGTGTTTTTGGACAACATTTCAATTTTGTCAGAAAGAAGTATGTAAGTGTGTATATATAAATTCACAAGCATATATTTTCAAGACGTATATATATGTAAATATATATATATATATTAGAACCAAAGCTGTTGTGTTTGTGTACCTGCTTGCGCACCAGTTGTGGTGGTTAGTTTATACAATGTTTGTGACATGGCTTTGACTGGGGTTTCCGACAATCGGATGAGTCATGGCGCATACGCAATGAGACAAGAGAATGAATGAATCACGGCGAATATAGGAATGAGTCACGGTGCATACGGGCACAAGTCACGACGAATGTACGGCATGAGTCATGGGGAATATGGAAACGCATCACGGCGAATATGGGAATGGGACATGGGAATGAATTATGGCGCATATGGGAACGAGACATGGGACTGAGTGATGGCAAGCAAGCACCATGGAGTGATGTCGCATTCATTCTGGAGGCGTGGTTCTGGAATTTTGGTGGGGGTGTGTGATTGTAGGTGGGGGGGGGGGGTTGCCTTTGGGGCTTCGCGCGGGAATACTTGGGAGCATTTGTATGTGTGACATTACTCATTCACATACGTTCCACGGCTCATTCATGCATGACACATGACGCAATCATACGTGTGACACGACCCATGCGCAAACGTAACGTGGACCATCCGTGTGTGCTACATGAGTCATTCAAATATGTCACAAGACTCCTCCATGTGACGACACTCGCACAACCACATTTTTTGTGTGTGCCGTATTCCGGCATTTTGGCAAATCAGCATGAGTTGCAGAATCCTGACTATTAATGGACTCAATTGTGCGTACGATGTCTGTGTGTCTGATCCATGTTTGTGTTTGCATGTTGGTTATCAGTCTCTCACTTTTTCGTTCTTTGTCTTTATCACACACACTCAATCTCTCCCTACCACTCTTTCTCCCGCTGTCTCTCTCTCTCCCTCTCCACCTCCATCTCTTACTCTCTCTTTCTTGCGCACGCTCTCTCCCATGCTCTCTCCCTTGCTTGCGCGCGCGCTCGCTCTCTCTCTCTCCCCCCCCCCCCTTTCTCGTGTATCCTGTTTATAGGGTGTTCCCTCTCAAGGAAACTCTAGAGACGTTTGTTGCTGGTACAGTTTTTGCCGTTGCTACAAATTTGGTACTTATCGGATCCACAAAGGTACATTTCTGTAGTTGTAGTGTTTATGCGTGTGCGTGTATATATACGTTTGTGTCTGTTAATTGTGCATAGGTGTGTGTGTGTGTGATTGTGCGTATGTGTATGTATGTAAATATAGAAATAAATGGATGTATATATATACACATATATATGTGTACACATACACACACATATATATGTATATATACATATATGCATATATATACTTACATATATGAACGTATATACATACACACGCACCGGTATATATGTATATATATATATATATATATATATTTATGTACATATATATACATATACGTATATATATACGTAAATTCCACAGATCATCACGATTGTGGTGAGCTATGCGGATTTCTTCGTGGGGTTGCCGCTGCGTTTGGTATTCGGCTTTACTTCGGACCGTCTTAAGGGATTAGGGGCCGAGAAGAATGCGCTGGTATGTCGTATGTGCGTGTATGTGTGTATGTGTGTGCATGTGTGTGCGTGTAGATGTATTTGTATACTGATGAATGTACATACATGTACGTGTGTTTATATTTATGCACGTGTACATTTATTGAAGTACATATATGTATATATATTCATATATGTATATGAATACGTATATGATAAGGATATATATATGAACATGTATGTATATACATATATATATGTATGTATATATACATATATGCATGCATGTATATATAGATGTATATATGTGCATATATATGTATAAATATATATTAGTGTACACAAATATCTATATTTATACATAAATACATATATATATATAGATATATATACATTTTTATGTACATACATGTTTATTTACACATAAATATGTATATGTGTATACATATATACATATTTATTTTTATACATATGTGTATATGTATATGCATATATATATATATATATGCATATATATGCATGTATATTTTCATTTGTTTGTCTGTGTGTGTTTGTGTTTGTGTGAATGTATTTATGGTTGATAAGTGTCTTCGCTTCGAAGTGTTGCTGCTGTGTGTTTGTAAGTGTATGTGCTTGTGACTGTCTTGTGGAGATGCTGATTCACCACACATATGTATATGTACACACACACACATATGTAGATTCAATATACACAGGCGCCGGTACATGTGGCCACAACAGAGCTCAAAGTAGGGAGGCTTAGTTCTATGCATACGCACACACATACACATACTCAATGTACACAGGCGCCCGTACATGTGGCCACAACATGTGGCCACAACAGGCCTCTAAGATGTGTGCTTGGGTTTGTGCATACACACTCAAATAAATAAAACTAACAAAAATACACAGGCGCCCGTATATGTGGCCACAACAGGCCTCAAAGTAGTGGGGCTTGGGTTTCTGCATACGAACACACACTTCAAAATACACAAGCGCCCGTGTATGTGGCCACAGAAGGCCTCAAAGTAGGTCTCGGTTGTGTGCAAACAAACACACACACACACAGATTCAATATACACAGGCGCCCGTATGTGTGGCCACGACAGGCCTCAAAGTAGTGGGGCTCGGTTTTGTGCATACTAACACAAACATAGACACATTCAATCCACACAGGCGCCCGTAGATGTGGCCACAACAGGCCTCAAAGTAGGACTCGGTTTTGTGCATACACACACGCACATACACACATTCAATATACACAGGCGCGCGTACATGTGGCCACAACAGACCGCAAAGATGTGGAGCATACTAACACACACACACACTCATTCAATATACACAGGCGCCCGTATATGTGGCCACGACAGGCCTCAAAGTAGTGGGGCTCGGTTTTGGCGGTCTCCGCAAAATCGTCGAAGGCGCTGACATTTTCGTGGGTCGCTATCTGCTCCTCACCACTGTTGGCTACGTGGGCCTTAAATTTCTGAAATTCAAGGGGGTACTGACGATTGAGTCCATTGGCGCCTTGTTTTCTGGCGCGGGTTCTGTTGTTAGGTGGGTGTTTTGCTCACGATTTCTCTATCTCTCTCTGGTCTCTCTTGCACTCTTGATTGCTCCAGAGTGTAAATATACGTATATTTTTATATGTTTTTATAAATATTATTTTTCACACGCGCGCGTGCGCGAGCTCTCTTGCTCCCTCTTCGTGGTCTCTCTCTCTGCGTCTCTGTTTCCTTCGCTTGCGCTTTCACTCTCTGCACACGCGTTCCTTTTCTCGTTCCCGTGCGCTTGCATTCTCGTCCTCTCTCTCTCTCCTTTCTTTCTTTTGCTTTCGGTCGCTCGCGTGTTTTCCGTTGTGAGAGAGAAAGACAGAATTTGTGAGTGTCGTTGTGTGTGATGAATACGAGAGAGTGTGGGGGTGTGTTTGTTCGTCATGGTGTGCGTCATCTCGGTGTGTACGTGTGTACGTATATGTATATGCACTAATATACATGTTATACACAGATGCGTACATATACATATACACATACCACAACATATACATGTGCAGACCTGTAAATATACATGCACTTAAACGTATGCACATGCATCTACATACATACACGTACATATCTATATACACATAGATATAGATGTATACATACATATACATATACAAATACATATATTAATACACATACGCGTATGTTTGTAAGTATTTTAACATTTTTGTATATAGCACGTAGCAGGCGTCAGATGTGACGGACATCGAGATCTTCATAGATTCATATACAATTGCGTGTACATATATCATGTGCGTATATATATTTGTATGTCAGGATGTGTGTATGTATGCACGTATGTGTGTATATTTATATATACCGCACGCTTGGCAGCTCAGAGAAGGAGGCGTGGGACGCGCAAGACTTAGGATGTTTACACACACATATGTATGAATATACAACTGTATGTACACATATAGAGATGTTTACACATACACATGTGTATGAATGTACAAATGTATGTACACATATGTACATACCTATGTACACATATGTATGTTTGTATGCATTCGTGTATTTGTATTTATGTACACAGCACGCTGGGCAGCGCGGCGAAGCAGGCATCGGACATGGAAGACATGCGGATGTTTACATATACATTTTCATATAGATATACATATGTTTACACACATATGTGTGTGTATGTATGTATGTAAATGTATGTATGCATATTTATGTGTACAGCACGCTGAATAGCGTGGCGAGGCGTAGGATGCGGCAGAAGTAGAAAGGTTTACATATACATATATATACACATGTACATATATATATACACATATAAATGTATGTACGAATTTGTGTATGTATTTTTATTTTTATATACACAGCACGCTGCGCAGCGCGGCGAAGCAGGCTCCAGACGAGGCAGACATAGAGATGTTTATGAAGACATGCAGATGTTTACATGTACATTTGCATATAGATGTACATGTAAATGCACACATATGTATGTATGCGTGTATGTAACTATGTGTATGTATATGTATGTGTGCAGCACGCTGGGCAGCGTGGCGAAGCCTTGGATGCGGCAGGAGTAGAGATGTTTAGTTATACATATACATATAAATGTACATATATATACACACACATATATGTATGCATGAATTTGTATTGAATTTTTATATACACAGCACGGCCGGGCAGCGCGGCGAAGCAGGCTTCAGACGCGGCAGACATAGAGATGTTTACTTATACATATACATATAAATGTACATACGTATACACACACATATATGTATGTATGAATTTGTATTGTATTGTTATATACACAGCACGCTGGGCAGTGCGGCGAAGCAGGCTTCAGATGCGGCAGATGTAGAGATGTTTATGCCAGTTCAGGTATGTATATATACATGTAGATATGCATATATATATGTATATATATACATATATATGCATATGTACATATTTGTATATATATGTGTATTGAAATGTATATATTTATATATATACATATACATATATGTGAATATGTATATATATACATATATATATGTATAAATGTGTTAGTATGTATATGTATATATATGTATATATATATATAAATGAATATATGTATACCATACAAATGTATCTTCTTAAGATATATATATGTGTATAGATATGTTTACATATTTATATGTATTTGTAAATTTACACGTATATGCATACATATATATATATATATATATTTGTACATACATCTATACATGTACTTGTGATTATACGTAAATACATATATGTAAATGTATGTGTACATAGATTCAATAGACAGATATAATAGATCTTGTGATGATTACAGGAATAAAAATGCATGCATATTTACAATATCTACATCGATGTCGACATAAATATATCTGAGTATACACATAATCAAGACCGAAATGTATGTCTGTACAGATGTATACATGAAACTGTACGCATATTGACCCGTCATTTATATTTGTACATACATTTGTATATGCGTGTGTGCATGTACACGTGTTCATACATTCACATACATGTTTTTATGTGCATATATATGCAGGGGTTTATCGACACCATTGCGACTATCGACTCGTCCCTCTACTTGCACCTCTGAATGCGATGTGTGCCCCAACACGCGCAATGTCACACACGCGAACGAACGAGACATGCGAATTGCCAATGCAGTATCAACGCAGCATAGATGATTACTTCATGTCATCTGTGTGGACGAAAACTTTCCTGGGAAAATGCAGCTGAATTTTCCTAGAAAGCAGGGGAAGGCTCTACGAGAAAGGGCGGGGGAGGGGTTGGAGACAGAAAAAATACGAAATCGATTGTACATTTTCCACTGAATTTATTCATTGGCCTACTGTTTCTTTTTAAACAAATATTAATTTGCCTGATTCGCCTATCATATGTCAATATCTACATATAATCATAAACACTGACAAAGCAGTATTCCACATGGTAGAAAACAGTTGCAAAAGTTCAACTGCTAGGACTGGGATACAGGCCTAGATATACATGGGCAGAGAGTCAATGCACGCCCTCAATTATTGTTATAAAATCGCACGTAATAAAAAGGGGTGATTTCTACAGTCCAGACTTTTCACACAATAAACAGATGGATATGTATAAACAGATGGATATGTATACATACATACACACATGTATATGTACATATCTGCATATGTATATTTATACATGTATGTACGTACACATACGTATACATATATATGAATACATGTAAACATATATGATTGCACGTATCTTGATGTATACATACATGTACACATATATGTATACCACGGTTAGATACACATGGACAAAAAGTCAATGCACGCCTACAAATATTTTCATAAAATCAAACATCATATATATATATATACAAATGCAGATGCACCCTTATACATGAGAGAGAGCAATAGAGGAACTCTATGGCCGTAGAGGAAGGAGTGACACGTGTGCGATGCAACGTTTTGCCATAGAGCAGCCATATATAGGGTGACTGCGACTAGTTGGATCGATAAAATTAGATGTCTCCTTTGCAAATGAGCCCTATAAATGAGAGGATATTCTGCAAAAGAGACCTATAATAACGTGTGTATTGCGCACATGTGCGCGATGCAACGTTTTGCTATAGAGCAGCCATATATAGGGTGACTGCAACTAGTAGGATCGATTAAATTATGGGTCTCTTTTGCAAAAGAGCCCTATAAAAGAGACGATATTCTGCAAAAGAGGCCTATCATAATGTGTGTATTGCGCACATGTGCGCGATGCAACGTTTTGCCATAGAGCAGCCATATATAGGGTGACTGCGACTAGTAGGATCGATTAAATTATAGGTCTTTTTTGCAAAAGAGCCTTAATAAAAGAGACGATATGCTGCAAAAGAGACCTATAATAATGTGTGTATTGCACACATGTGCGCGATGCAACATTCTGTCATAAAGGAGCCATATATTGGGTGACTGCGACTAGTAGGATCGATTAAATTATAGGTCTCTTTTGCAAAAGAGCCTTATAAAAGCGATGATATTCTGCAAGAGAGACCTATAATAATGTGTGTATTGCGCCCATGTGCGCGATGCATCGTTTTGCTATAGAGGTGCCATGTATGAGAACACGCGCTCTCTTTCTTTAACAGGAAATCTCTCATGACTAGGTGGTCCATGAGTGGTGTATCGCTCTTCAAACACCCACAGCAATCTCTCTCTCTTTCTGCACTCCAAGCATTTTACAAATCACCGCTGTGCTTCGCTCGCTCGCCCTCTCACTGCATATACGTATATATATATATATGCATATGTACATACATTACATCGCCCTCTCTCTCTCTGCGAGTGCAACGTTTTGCGATCCCACTAACAGTAGCTCTTCTGCAAAAGAGTCCTGTAAATGAGACTATATTCTGCAAAGGATACCTGTAATTCATCTATCCCACTAACAGTAGCCACCCCAGAGGAGAAAAATGCAACGTTTTGCCATACAGGAGCCATAGAGGACAAGACTGCCACGTTGTGCCATAGAGGATCCATATGGGGTGGCTTTGGTTAGTAGGATCGACTAAATTATAAGTCTCTTTTGTAAAACAGCCCTATAAAAGAGACTGTATTCTGCACAAGAGACCTGTAATTTTATCGATCCCACTAACAGTAGCCACCCCAGAGGTGAAGACTGCAACGTTTTGCTATAGATGAGCCATAGAGGACAAGACTGCAACATTGTGCCAAAGAGGAGCCATCGCGTTGCGAACCCCAAGGGAGAGGCTCTCCCTTGGGATCACAAGGGGGAGCCTCTCCCTCGGGATTTGCAACGCGCATAGAGGACAAGAATGCAACGTTGTGTCATAGAGGATCCATAGAGGAAAACGTTGCATCGTGCACATGTGCGCAATGCACACATTATTCTAGGTTTCTTTTGCAGAATATCGTCTCTTTTATAGGGCTCTTTTGCAAAAGAGACATCTCATTTTATCCATAGAGGAAAACGTTGCATCGCGCACGTGTCACTCTTTGTATGCATATGAAGAATAGATGTTACATTTGTCGGGTATTTCCTTTTTCCAATCGCCCCATGCCAAATCTCTCGCTCTCTATCTCTCTCTCGTTCTCTCCCTCGGTGTAAAACATAAATTGGTATACATATATATACATATATAAACATTGCCATTGGGAATACAAATTTTCTCTCCCATCCTACTGGGACGTTTGTCATGTATGGATATTTATCATTCATTGATATTCAGTATATGTTTGTCCTGTATTGGTTTTCATTTATTTCTCATGCATGGTTTCTCTTTGCAGGCTTTTTCCATACAAATGCATATTTTTTTTCTTCACTTCTCTTTTCAGTCTTTTCCCCCCTAAAAATCCGAGAGAGGGTCACTTCACCCTAATCCCAAAACGTGACCATCCACGTGTTCCTTACACACACACAGATACAGGGTGTCCAAGATGCATAGCATGCTTTATTTGTGTGGGTATTTTCCGCTAAAGAGCCCCATATTTAGTGGCTCTTGTGTGGAAAGAGCCCTGCGACTTCAGGCATCCTATACGTCGTCGTTACCCTGTATTGTCTGAGAGACACTATGTTATATCAGTCAAGAAATTTGTTTCTTGCACCACCTCATGATGTCAAACATATGTTTATATATCAAATCGTTACGTCTCTTCCAAAGTTTCAATTCGGAATCTAGAGGCGTCTTGGCTCCAAACACATGACAATCAATCCGCATGTCCTGCGCACACGTGCAATCTGAGCATCGCTGCGCTCCTCAGACGTAACCATCCGAATGTCACGCGCACATATAGATACAGTATCTGACATACATCTTGTATTTTTCCTTATTTATCGCCCCATACGTGGTCTCTTTGAAGGCTTCCTCACGAAATCTTTACGTCCCTTTTCAGATTTTTTTTCGGAATCTGGGGTTCTCTTGGCTCCCCAGACGTGACCATCCGGCGCGAACCCGCGTGTTGGGCGGTTAAATCGAAATCCCTGCTGCATCATCTGCGAGGCGGGCAGGAAATGTGAATATTCAAAAAAATATGTACAAATAAAACTAAACCTCTCCACCTATACCCGAGTCTCTGAGTTCTACTCTAAACCCATGTGCATCCACTATTGGGGAAGGTATATATTCACACACATGAATTCGAACACTCACACAGACACGCACCTGGGTGTAGTGTGGTGCAGTGTGGTGCATGGTGGTGCAGTGTGGTGTCGTGTGATGCCGTGTGGTGGCTAAAATAGATGTATTACGACTGTATCTTGCGCTGTGTTGAAAAAAAAAAGGAGGAAAAAGAATGAAAAGAAACAAGAAAGATAGACGCGTCGAGGGGATGGTCACTGAGGGAAAAAAATAAAAAAATAAAAATTATTCTTGGTACTCAGTTCAAAACCCGGGCCGGATGGCCCAAATGCCTCAGGCTGGTACAGGCGACTCCGTGAGCCGATTTCGCCTTTATCACTGCTCAACTGTGATCAACTATGACAGCTATTTTCTCCTGGGTGAACAATTTTGCTTTCAACTGTTATTTACGACCTAAATTCTAGGATTACTGCCAAATATTCAAAATGTCAGTCCTCTTTTTACTCAATGCAGGTCTCTTTCTGAGTATCTGCACAAAGATTCGAACCTGGAGGTTTCATCGAACCGAGAAGGTTTCGAATAAATTTTCCGTAAGTTGACACATCACCCATATCTCGATGGCCATCTCGGCCAATCTGGGACGAGATACCGACCACAATTGTACAAAGTTGGTTTGTGACCATCCCCTCGACGCGTCTTTGCAACGATTCAAATTTTTTGTCATTCAGAAAATAACACACACTGAATATCAAAGGAAAAAAGAAAGAAAGAAAAAAAATGAAAAATTGAAGCGAAAAACAGCAACAATGCATGTGTGTGTCATTCAGCCAACAACACACAAATAAGCCAAGTTGAAATGTACTCGCAAAAAAAATCTTTTGCGAGTACATCTTAACTTGGCTCATTGTGCGTTCAATGAGCCAAGATAAAATATACTCACCTTTTTTTTTTTTGCCATGGATTCATATGTCTTGCATTTCGACAGTAGCACCCAATTAGCCACGACGGGATATATTCAATTCTCAAAGCACGTAAACCAAACGCAAATTTGACATACCTGTATACAGATTTTAGCCGTATTTTGTGAATCTACGAGTCCACTGTGCGCACGTCCCTCGAAAGGCAGCCCGCACGATCTTTTTTTTTTCAAACAAAAAGGAGATTGAATGGTGCGGAG
>Ga0105054_10010271_pt1 | contig 11939 bp, 8 predicted proteins | sample BON02_FD_78091 | JGI IMG/M metagenome (GOLD analysis project Ga0105054, IMG submission 78091) | Freshwater microbial communities from Lake Bonney liftoff mats and glacier meltwater in Antarctica - BON-02 (megahit assembly) | ecosystem: Environmental > Aquatic > Freshwater > Ice > Glacier... | reverse complement strand
CGTTCAAGGAGCAATACTCCAACGAGGAGACCGAGCAGCTGGTGACGACTCTCGGCAATTCCCAAAAAATGGCCAGCATGGGGGCGTACGACTCGAGCCGGGTGCCGGTGATTCCGGGCATCCGCGAATCGGACGACAGGGTAGAAGCGACAGGGGCGTACGAAGCGCCAGGCACAACCCTCCGCATTGTGCCGGCAGAGGTCAACCTGTTGCCTCAAGCGGTCCCCCACACCTAGGGATGGACTTGCAAAAACAAGTGACATCTCAAAGGGTCGTCTCACGAACGGAGGTCGCCAAGGGTAGTTGTCCAAAATTGGCAAGTTTGCGGAATTGTCCACTCGATTGCCCGCAAGGCCTTCCCCAAAATTTTTTGGGCGCTTCCCAAAAACGGGACTGTCGATTTGGGATTTTTCTGCCGGGCACTTACATTTGCCCAAAGCTAAGGGAGGGTATATTCAACACTCCTCAATAGTACTAACAGGGGTTCTTTGAAACTATACTTGCAGGGTATACTGGGAAGTCGTAGTGTACCTCCTACTCCAGTTTCACTGCCCAAAATACTTACATGTAAGTATTGCAATACTTACGCGTAAGTATTGGGCAGTGTAATCTTAGGAAACTATGGATAGAACCTGTCCGAGATGCAGAAGACTATTTTCATTTCCTTGTAAGTTAAAGCGCCATCTGGAGAGAATAACACCCTGCGTGGTGTTAGTGAAACCGGACTTGAATCTTATGTTAGAACTCGAACTCCCCTCAGAGAAGAAATACCAGTGTGTGTGCGGGAGAAAGTACGACCACCGTCAGAGTCTCTACACGCACCGGAAGGTGTGTCCTGCCGCCCCAGCCGAGGGAGAGGACGACGCGGTCGTACACCTTCGAGAAGAAATCGAAGGTTTGCGTAGAAAAGTAGAGGCGCTATCGGGAGGTGGCGCGGCGGCGCAGGTCGTCAACGACGACAACCGCCACGTCACGATCAATGCCCCGGTATTTCAGCAAGAAGTGCATATCAACTACTGGGGGGAGGAAGACCTGTCGTTCTTGGACAAGCGAAAGGTTCAGGAGCTGCTGGACGAAGCGATCGAAAGGGGGCCGGACATCCCCAGCTCAGCGGAGTGGTTGTACCGCGAAGTGATGCGCCAAGCAATCGCCGACCCCCAGAGGCCACAGAACCTAACGGCGTACATTCCGAACAAAAGCAGCAGGGACCCTATCGTGCACATGGCCCGGGGTTGGTCCCGAGAGCCTTCGTCCGAGACGATATTCGTGCCGGTTGTGTCGAGAGTCCTCGACCGCATCTTCATCAACCAGCCTTTCGTCGAGGAACACAAAAAGTACGCTTATCTGCTCGGCTACCTGCGCGACCAGGAGCCGTCGCTCGCGCGGTCGCAAGTGATGCGCACGTTGCTCGAGAACAACAAAGGGTCTCTAAAGGTCGTGATGGGAAGTCCTCCCTTGCCGGGGGCTCCGCCGACTCGGCAGATTCTGGCCGGGTTGCCGGGGGCTCCGCCGACTCGGCAGATTCTGGCCGGGTTGCCGGGGGCTCCGCCGACTCGGCAGATTCTGGCCGGGTTGCCGGGGGCTCCGCCGACCCGGCAGTTGCTAGCCGCATAAGCGTGGACGCCAAATTGGTGTTTTCCGGGAAGAGAAAAGTCGGGCGAACATAGAGCCCCGAGTAGCAATGTCGTGGACCGAGATCAACCACAACAAGGGGATGCCTTACGGGGGCGTCCCCGCGGACACGATCCTGCAAAAGTTGGAGGAGACCGACCCGCGGTACCTGCCGAACACGGCCCCGCGCCGGGGCGACGGTTTCACAGGGCTCGAGTACAAGGACTACATGATCGGGGAGATCATCGACCGCACGCCGGACAAGGGGTACCTGGAGTCCGACCGCGCCCGCAGAAACCCGCAGATGTCACGGGAGGTTCTCAACACCCGTTACAATGGTACGCGGGGGTCGGCCGGCGCAGAGTATCCCCGGCATCCTGAAATGTTTTGGGGGTTCACGGGGGACGACCCCCGCGGGACGACCAACGACCCGCGTTTCGACGAGATGCGCAAGCAGATGGAGCACCGTGTGCGCCAGCAGACGCCGTTGATGGGCAAGAGTGTTGGGCACGACGGGGGGTACGGCGAGGCCCCCCACCAGGAGGCCGAGCGGCCCCTCACCGGCCCGGCTTGGCAAAAGATGCGGACCACGATGCACGAAGACGCGCGGCGCCGCCTGAAGATCTTCGTAGAGGAGAAGGACGGCCGTGCCGCCTCCGGCAGCGTGGTCTCCGGCGAAAATGTATACGCAGGGGTTAAGCACACCCGCACTGCGGCGCACGACGGCGCAACTGACCAGTGGTACACAGGGGGACGAAGCTCAGCCGCGCGCGGCGACGCGCGTTCGTTTGCAGAGGAGTCTCGCGAAGGGTTTGTTAACTCGTCGGTGGGGAAGAACGTGCAGCGGGCGATCGGCCTCCACGCGGCGACCGAGAGCACGATAGACATGCCGGTCGCGAAGTACGGTCGCGCCCTCCGCGGGAGGACCAAAGCGTCGGGCGCAGTGGCGGCCCGCGCACTGCGCGACGTGGACCGCCAGCAACAAGACTGGGGACTCACACGCAACGGTAGGTCAGTGGCGGGGTCCAAGGCGCTCGTGCTGGCGATGGCTGAGAAAGCCCGCACCCGCCGCGCGGCGGCCGTCCGCGACCCCCAGGCAGCAACGATGTCGTACGGCGCGGCAGCGGACGGGGTCGACAGCCGAGCGATCAGTCAGCGTACCCACACGAAGGCGTTCGCGGACGTCGACGTCGCGAAGGCGTATTTCCAAGCAGCGCCAGACCACACGCCCGGGATCCAACATGTCGGCCGGAACGCAATTTCGGGCGCGGCTCAAACGAAAGCGGCGGCAGCGGCACGCAGCGGCGCAACGCAGCAAACGCCGTGGCAGTCGGAACAAAACCACCTCCGGGCGGTGTTGGCGGCGAACATGGCGCAGGCCGCACGCCAAGCCGGCCAGCACGCGTCGACCAGCAACCTCGTGACGGCAGCGTACAGCGCAGTGGCCGACGGGGCCCGTCACGACCCGTTCCAGCCGACGACGGGGCAGGTGGCCGGGCTCGCAATTGGCCGGGCCTTGAAGCCGGGCCTCTCAGCAGCGTACGGTGGCAACGATCGGGTCCGTCAGGAAACCGACGCGGCAGTGCACGCGGCAGCCGCGTCGCGCAATCTCGAGATTGCAAACTACACCGGGATGGTGCCAGTCGAGGGGCACAACATGTCCCAGACCAACATCGGCGCGCTGGCAGCGGCGGCCGGCGGCCAGAAGGTGTACTCGGCTGCCGCGGCGCAGCACCTGCAGAACGCGATCCTGACGCAGAAGCACCCGGAGTACCGCGGACAAACGCAGGTCACCGACTTGATCGAGCCGAGCGAGCAGTCGCTCACCGGCGAAAAGAGCGTGGGGTCGAGCGAAGGAACGCGCATGCCCGGCTACCGGATGGGCTTGAAGGCGGCGCGGTACGATCGCGTATCTCGAGACGGAGGAGACGATCCATTCGACACCCAGGGTTCGATCAGCGGCCAGCTCGAGCTGGATTGAACGGCCAGGCAAAGGCGCCGCGCACCACAGCCGCGCCGGGCAGAGGAGAATTTTTTCGGCCACTATAGACACATCGGGAGGGCCACTATAGACACATCGGGAGGGGATGGGGAACTGGTGGTCGTCCCCCCAGACGGTCAGCACGTTCGTCCGGCGACCAGCGGTGCCCAACCGAACAGCTGACGTTGCTTTTCTGCGTTGGCTGCAGGCGATAGACCGGACCACGTCGAAGACAGAGTGGGGACGGAAGACGTGGGACCACCTGCATGCGCGGGCGATCCAATGGCGGCACGGGAAAAATTCGTTGGAGGCCGCGAAAGAGCGGGAGTACCTAACGCGGTTGTTTGCGTCGCTGCCCTGCGGCGAATGCAGGGGGCACGCGTTGACGTACTATAGCACGCATCGGCTGGACCTCCAAACGAGTCTGAGCTACCAAATCTGGATGTACGAGTTTCAGAACAGCGTGAACGCGCGGCTGGGCAAGCCGCACTTCAGCTGGCAGGAGTACGAGGAGACCTACTTGACGGAGAGGCTCAGAGCGAATCACGTGTGAGGCGGCGGCAAGACTTTGCGCGCTTTTTGTCGTCCCGAACAATACAGGCGCAAATAAACCACCGAGCGCGAGATGCCGCCAACCCTGCTCCACCAGGGCAGTCTCCAGGGCCATCCGGGGGAGGTGCCTATCGATTACATCACGGGAGCGCTCCGCCGGGAGATGCCCGAGTTCAGCAAGAAGATCCCGACAAAACTCAGCGATCGGGTCTTCATTGCGAAGTCCGAGACGGGCTCGGGCAAGTCGACCGTGTTGCCGGCGCACGTGTTCCGGCTTTTGAGGAGTGCGGGTTCCTCGCCACACGCGAAGCACGTGGGGCGCAGCGTGATATGTACGCAGCCCCGGGTGTTGACCGCCGTGACCCTGGCCCGGGACATGTCGAGCTCGCCGAACTACCCCGAACTGTTCCTGTTGTCGTCGACGGATCCCGCGTCGGGGATTCGCGAAGGGACCATCGGGTACCAAACGTCGCCGATCACGGACCGTCCCACGCGAGGGCTGGTGTATGCAACCGCGGGAGTCTTGCTGGCGCAGCTGCGGGCCGCGGCAGCCAGCGGAAGTTTCTCGGACGTGGTGAGTACGTACGCGTTCATCATCATCGACGAGGCCCACGAGCGGTCGCAGGACATAGACTGTGCGCTGATGTTGATCAAAAAGATGCTGTTGCACGGCTTGGACATCGGAGGCGACTACGCACGTCGCCTGCCGATAGTGATTCTAGCGTCAGCCACAATCGACGTGGCCACGTACGCAAAGTTCTTCGAGCTGCTGGGTGCGAACGGGCAGCCCCTGGAGGAAAACTGGTACTACGTGGTCGGTCGGCAACACCCAATAGAAGAACGTTGGCCGGCGGTGGGGACCAACAATTACATCGTCTCGGCGGTCGGGGAGGCGGTAAAGATCCACAACGAAGCCGTCGACCCGCCGGACCAGCGGGACATACTCGTGTTCATGCCCGGCACGGCCGAGACGCGCAAGGTGGTGAACTTGTTGGAGCTCAAGCGAACCGCAGGTGAGCTCAACCCCGGCGGCCCGGTGTTGATTCTCGCGATCAACCGCGAGGCGGTGAACAAAGAGACCGCGCCGTTTCAGCTGATCAAGGCGCCCATGAGTACGCTCTGGCGAGTCCTGAAAGACCAAGAGATATACGACGGGCCGGCGTTGGAGCAGATGAAGGCAGCGGGCCTCTACCCGCGGCGGATCGTAGTGTCGACGGTGGTGGCCGAGACCGGCCTGACGATCGAAACGCTCAAGTACGTCATCGATCCGGGGTGGCAGCGGGGCTCCGAGACGTATCAGCCCTACGGAGTGCAGGGGTTGGTGACCCGCCCAGCGGCGCAGAGCCGCATCAAACAGAGAAAGGGCCGGGCGGGGCGTCTGTTTCCGGGAGTGTTTGTCCCGCTGTACACGAGAAAGACGTACGAGCTGCTGCCGGAGCAGCAGCAGCCGGACGTCATCATCGAGGGCGTCATGTCGAGCATCCTTGACATCATCTTAGCCCAGCAAGTGTCGAAGCGGCTCAAAGCGCCGCCCGTGTTGCCAGTAGACAAGGACGCGCTGGTCGAGTTGTGCAGCGCCCTCGAGTTCAAAGCCGAGGACATTGACATGCTGGACCCGCCACCCCCTGACGTGTTCGCGTCGGCAGTGTCCATGGCGATGATGCTAGGGTTCATGTCGCCGATCGCCCCCTTGCTCGGCCGCCCCCCACATAAAGGCGTGGACGGCCGGCTCCTCCCGGAGCAGGTCGCAGGCAGGGGGATGGGACTGACCGCGCTGGGGCAAATAGCGGTTCGGTTCCCCCGGATCACGCTGCCCTTGCGTCGGCTGATCATGGCTGCCGCGACCTGGAAGGTCGCAGTGTCGGACCTAGTGTCGGCCGCAGCAATCTGCATGGTGTGCGGCGAGCGGGGGCTGGAAAGCATGATACACCCGCGAGTCCGTCGGCAAGCAAAAACCCCAGACGCCGTCGCAGAGGTGATGATACCCGCTATCGAAGCAGGCCTGCCGCCCTACTTGAGCGGCAAGGCCAAAGTGGTGAGGATGTACATTCAGGACGACATTTTGGAGGGGTTGTTGATATTCGGAGGGTACGTGAAGGCCGCGGACGAAATATTTCAGACCGCGGGTCCAGAGTTATTAAATACTCTGGAGTTCTGGTGCGAAAAACACAGCCTGAAGCCTGAGACGTTCGACGACATCGTGGCCGCAAGGGAGGCAATTGTCGAGGAGGTAATAGTTGCGGGGATAAACCCGTTTTGGGGGGAAGAGAGCAGGATTGCGAACGCCACTGCTGGGGACCTGCCCTCCCGCATCCAGGCATTTAAGCGCGCCGTGTACGACGCGTTCCGGTGTAACGAGTTGCGCCCCGTGGTGTCTAAGAAGACGGGTAAGACGCAGTACGAGAACGAGTTTGGCCTCGTGGTGAAGTGCCCGACGGTGGAAACGATGGCCGCCGCCGGCCGTCACGTGGTGGCGCCGGTGGTCACGATCAGCCCCGCCCCCGGGACTGCCGCGTCAGCCGCCGCGCCCTTCCGGTGGATGTTGCAGGCTTCAATGGTTTCGGTGTTGGACGCGGGCGAGGTCGGAGTCGCGCCTGACTGGAAGTTGGTTAGCCCCGCAGTTAAATAAGGACATATACCACTCGGACGATGCGCAACGCAGGCGACCGCGCGACCGACAGCGCGACCGACAGCGCCACCGGTCTTGGGACGAACAGCAACACAACGTCAGGCGCGCTGTGTCGCGGTGTGTTGAACTATCCCCAGTTCCTGTTGCTGTTAGTGCTTCTGGTCCTGCTGGCTATTTGCGTCCAGGTGGCGAGAGGGTACGCGCATGCCACAATCCAGCGAAACCATGCCCTCGAAGAGTGACGTGTCCGCGAATGGTGACGTGCCCGCGAATGGTGACGTGCCCGCGCATGGTGACGTGCCCGCGCATGGTGACGTGCCCGCGCAAAAACGGTCCAGCGCGGCTGCCCAGCTTCAGAGTTACCAGAGACTAGGCCTCCAGATACTAGGCCTCCAGATACTAGGGTTGACGCCGTCCCCTGTTAACCAAGAGGCTGAGGCGTTAGCCGCTTACCTCAGGAAGCTCCGGACGGCATGAACCGGTGCGAGATTTTGTGGCCGCAGAACGTCTGGGGAGCGGCTCGGCTTGCGGCGCCCTCCGAACGGTTTTGGCTCGCGAGAAAGTCCAATGCCCTGGCGCGGATCGCAACTTTGTTCTCCGAGTCCGGCACATCCGCGGCCGACGCAGGCACGACCGCGGCCGACGCAGGCACGAACGCGGCCGACGCAGGCACGAACGAAGGCGCAAACGAAGGCGTAGTTGGCACTGCGGTCGTACCCACTGACGTAGTCCCCAGCAGGAGCTGGGCGATGGTGTCGCTGACTTTTTGCATCTTCTGCGTTTCCAGCGCATCCCGGCTCTGTTGTTCGGCCTGTTGTCGCAACCTGCTGTCGGACATGAGTTGGTCCTCCACCAAGTTGTCGGCCCAGCGTTCGGCCGGCAGAGGCGCAGCGGGGGGAAACTCGACTGGCATAGGCGCCGCGGGGGGAAACCCGACTGGCAGAGGCGCCGCGCCCGCAGCAGAGGAAGGGTCAATAGGATCAGTAGCGGGCGGGTCGGTGGGGAGGCAAGACCAATTCCACCAGACATCAGGTTCGGGGTCGCCATGTGGGCCAAACCGGGTAACCTGGGAGAAGGTCGAGGTGCCCCGACCGCCAACGTAGGATTCGCCCTCTTTCAGACCTTCGGTGATGTCGGCGTCGGAGAGGATGCGGCACTTGCTCACAAACTTGGAGCTGCCGACAGAGGTGAGGAACCGAGACAGGACCGAGTTCTCAATGTCGCCGATGACCTCAGTCGCAACGTACCGCCGGCTGCTGGCCTCGATGTTGTACATGTACCACTCGCAGAACCTGGCGGACACAAATGCCAGGGGGTACAGGTGGTCGTTATGGGGGGAGGCAATAACGCGTTCAGTGATGAACCGATTGAGCACGTCTTGAGAGTTGCGAAACTCTTCAGTCTCGTAGTCGAGGGTGGGGCAGGGGACATTGTCGAGCACGCCTTTATAGTCGCGTTGAAGGCGTTCCCAGAAGAAGACCATAATGCCGAGGAAGGCCGACTGGCAGTCGGGGTCGTTGACATATTCAGTGATGAACCGTTTGTCGTCTTTGTGTTCATAGGGGTTGATGGGGTCAGGCGCCGGGCAGAACTTAGCTTTGGCCCGGTAGTACCGAATCCGGCGCCAAGTGCCTTGGTCCTTGGACTCAATGATGAAGCTGTAGTTGGACAGAGAGATGAGGGTGGCGGTGTTGTCGAAGACTTCCTGGGCCTTGTGCTTGTCGCTGGCGGTCATCTCGCCGGGGTTGACGACCTCTTTAACCCGGCTGGTATTGAGGACCTCGCATTTGTTGGACTCTTCGAAGTACCCGAGTCCGCGGTTCTTGAGTCGCATGACAGCGCTGTTGGGTTTGTTGGGGTCTTCGCGCTCGGCGGTGAGTAGCGCGATAGGGAGTTTAGTGGAGTAGTCTCCAAGGACCACGGCGGCCATGCGAGCCACGAAGGTTTTGGCGTTGGCGCCCGAGCCGGTCCAGAACAGCATGACGGGGTCCTTGAGCCCGTGGTAGAGGCCGGTGGCGAGGAACATCATGAGCCAGATGCGCATGTCGAGTTCGGGTACGATCTTTTTGAGGGCGTCGAGTAGTATTCGGGTCATGGGGTCGCGAGGGTCGAATTTTTTGTATTTGACAGTGGTGAACCGCGAGACGGGCCACTCGTGGTAGCTCGAGATCAGCTGGCTCTCGGGGCGATCGGTGGAGGCCAGGCGCAAGATACCATTGGCGACACCGATGATGTCGGCGTCCCGGTCGAGCCGGTCGAGGAAGTCGCGACGGCGGAACAGGTACCGCGCCTGTTCGATGGTGAATTTCTTGAAGCTGTTGTCGTACAGTTTCTGCAGGGTGCGGCCAAAGTTCTTGTCGAGTTCTTTGTAGTACTTCGCCTGGACGTCGTCGGTGGCGTCCTTCTTGCGTTCCTGAATATCTTTGGCAATCTGCCCGGCAATTTCGACCAGTTCGCCGGACATGAATTTGTGGAGTTCGTCGGGCTCGGCCTCCGGGCGCCACTTCCAGATCTCCCCAGGTTTCATGGGCTGGCCGGCGGACACAAATTCGTACCACAGGTAGCGGTACGCTCCCGAGTTGCCAGTAGCGATGTCGACGGCGAAGCGGTCGCCCAAGATGATGTGGAGGATCTCGGCAACCATGGCGTGTTGAAGCAAGCCGCAGTGTTTGTACACGTAGTTGCCCAAAACCCCGTGGTAAGTGTTCCGCGAAATCTCGCGAAACTTAGCCGGGCTGCATTGCTTGGCCCAGAATGCGATCGACTTTCTGGAGAGCGGCCGCCACCCGGCATTTTTACGGGACTGTTGGTTGTCGCCGGCGCCGTCCCAGAGGGTCCGGAGGCCCTCTCTGCCCCCTTTGGACCATTTGTCGGGACACCGTTGAGAAAACCACTCGGCCAGGGAGTAGTAGTCGTCGGGGGTGGCGCAGAGCGAGGTGCTGGCAGTGTTGTACACCGCGAACATGACGTTGCGCCACTTCTCGTATTCGGACGAGTACTCGGCGTCTAGCAGGGAGAGAAGTTGTTGGATGTACTCAGCGTCGCGGTCCTTCCGGCACAGCTCCTCGACGCGGTGCTCGGTTTCGCGAAACTCGTCCTCGGCAAGAATGCCGCCGGCGAGGCGGTCCGCGGTGGCGACGACCCTGGCCGAAATTTCCTCGCGAAATTCGTAGTTCCGCGGGGTGACGAGTCCGCAATCCCACGAGGGGTTGATGAGGCCGGTGGAGTCGGCGAGCGGCGAAATAAGGTCGCGTGGTTGGCGGAAAACCTCCAAGGGGGGTCGGGCCCAGAGCGAGAGTTCGTAGCACATGTTGTACCGGGCGAGCACCGCGTCGGGGATGGGGTGAACGCTGAAGGCCCCGCTTTGGAAGTCGGCCACGTCGCCTTGGAGCGAGTAAGCCGCGCCCAGCGGGTAAACCTTCCCGCCGCGTTTGCAGGACCCCAGGAACAGGACAGGAACCGAGGCGGAGTTTTGGTCAAGGCAAGCCGCCACGGGGTTAAGCACTTTGTCCCTTAACAAAGAGCCCGGCCCAGAACCGCGGGGCGCCCCGCCGCCGGGAACGCCCCCGGGTACGCCAATGACGCCCATGCGGCTCAGAATTTTGGTCAGGGCCTCGTCCTCGCGCAGCCGGCTGATGAGGTATTTTTTGTACCCACGGGTTGTGCGGACTCCAGGCACCAGGATGTGAAACCCGTACTTGTAGGCAGTGCCCTCCTTTCCGTCGGGGAACACGTACTTGATCGGGTCCACCTCGGGCCGCACGATGAAGAACATTTGGATGTCGAGGTCCTCGTTTCCGGAAGGGGATTTCATAATCAGGTCCCGGGCCAGCATGCGGACCACCAGCTCGCACAGGCGCCGGCTGCTGCGTTCGTCCAGGACGGCCGGGACGTTACGCGCCACCCCGCCGCAGGCCAACACAGGCATAGTCTTGGTCGGCCGCGCGCCCAGCGCGAGGTCGAAGTCCAGCATCAGCCCGCTGAAGGGCAGAAGCGGGGACCCCTGCTTCTCAGAAAAGTGCAGCATTGACCCCGACCTGCGGCAGTTTTCGAGGTGGTGGTACAGCTCGGAGAGGCTGCCGTCGTCGAAGGCGTAAGTCTTGGACCCGCCTTGGTCGATGATGTTGGTCTCGTCGCAGCCGCGTTCGGTGACGTGGGCGGAGGAGCCCGACACGAAGGCGGCCATGCTCTGGCTCGCGCGGTCGTAGTTTTGCTGCTGCAGGCCCAGGAGCCACTGGGCAGACGCAGCCATTGCGCGCCCGACCACGTCGGCCATGGCTGCGCTCCAGTTATTTGACTGGATATCTGTTTAAGTCGCAAAAAATGCCATAAGTCCCCGCTGCAGGCCCCTACGGCACGAGGCCTTTTCCTGGAAGGGTTCGTCGGCGGTTCGGTAGAGCCAAAATGAGTGTTGGGAGGATTTGGGCTAGGTATATGGACGAGTTTGCCTGTGCGTGCGATTGTGCCACCCTGCAAATGACTTATTCCCGCGCGATGCCGCCAAGGCCAGCGATCTCCGAATTTGAACGCCGACACACCTATCATATCCAGCGTCCTCCAGCGGAGGGCCTTGTCGTTTCGGGCCCTGATCGCTCAGCGCAATAGAATGGCGGTGGCTCAGCGTAGAGTGTTTAGCTCATGGGTGTTCCAGGACGACAGCTGCGACCTCGGGGAGCTTCGCAACACCGAAGCCGAATCGTGTCGTGATCTCATATACAAGCTTTGGAAGATTCAAAGTATCTTCGTGCAAGAATTCGAACGCCTTCCGGGGTTCAACGGTCGGGGGCATCTCCAGTACGACGTGGAGCCGGCGGAGTTTGAGGACGGCTCCACCTTGTTCTTGCAGAATAATATCAACAACTACGTGTCGCGCCGCACAAACTGCTTCCGAGCTGATCGGAGTCAGGCACAAAACTTTAGGTGCTACATTGCGGAGTTCAAGCCGGACATTGAAGGCCTGCTGGAGAATCATACGCTGCAATCCCTGATGGTCCGATTCGGAGTGACGGACGACCCGCACCTCTGCTGGGGCACGAAAGCTCTTTCGTGCCCCCCAGCTGCGTGAGCCGCCTAGTTTGTGCGAATCTGGGTGGTTAGAGTGGGCGGTGAGACTGGGTGGTTAGAGTGGGCGGTTAGACTGGGTGGTTAGAGTGGGCGGTTAGACTG
>Ga0105054_10010270_pt1 | contig 11939 bp, 6 predicted proteins | sample BON02_FD_78091 | JGI IMG/M metagenome (GOLD analysis project Ga0105054, IMG submission 78091) | Freshwater microbial communities from Lake Bonney liftoff mats and glacier meltwater in Antarctica - BON-02 (megahit assembly) | ecosystem: Environmental > Aquatic > Freshwater > Ice > Glacier... | reverse complement strand
GTGGTGCGCTTCCTCTTCCGCAACGTGAACACGCGCTTCCACATGGTGCGCATCGCGCTATGTACATCTGTATATGTGTGAATATTTATACACAAACATATGTATCTATATAATGTACGTATATATATATATGTATACGTATGTTTGTACATACATATATGTATATATGTATACAAATATATAGATATACATCTATATAAATACGACGGGTCTCAGCCCCAGGAGATGCAAAACAAAATAGAGACCAGAAGCGTTAACCCTGGAAGGAGGTCGTGTTGAACTCGGATATTATAAAAGGGAATGCGCCTCCACCATACTTCTCCTAGCACAATGCTAGTGCTGGGAAACCTGGAAGGAGGTCGTGTTGAATGAACGAAGCGCGTTTAAGCCACTTGCCGTTTTGGGGTCCCAGTGAGGCAGTTTTTTTCTTAATTAAACGTCCGTCGGGTTAACCCGAATGAAACGTTCGCCGAGATTAACCCAGGGGTTTACCCGAGCCCTTAACCAAAACTCGAACGTTTCATTCGGGTTAACCCGACGGCCGTTGATTTAATAAGAAAAAAGCCCTCACTGGGACCCCAAAACGGCAAGTGGCTTAAACGCGATTCGTTCATTCGGGTTTACTCGATTTTTGGCGATGGACGCTCTGACGATTTTTCTTCTATCGAGGACCTTTCAGGGAGAAGAACCTCTCGATACCGGCGGCGGCCGGGTCTTCTCCCTCGATGCCTCTTTTGGTCTTCTGGCCACTGCTAGCGCTTCGGCGCTGGCGCTGTTTCTCGGCTCTGCGCTCAGCTTGTGTGGTGTGAGTTGTATGATATGAGAGATATACAAAAAAGAAGGGAATGCGCCTCCACCATACTTCTCCGAGCACAATGCTAGTGCTGGGAAACCTGGAAGGAGGTTGGGGCTAGGGTTGAACCCTGTGCCTGCTGTGGGGAAGGTTCGAGTGGGCTACAACAAAACTAGCCTAGTCTCTAGCTAGTTACTAGCAACAGCCCGCGTAATGGGGTCCACCCGGTTGCGAGCCTAGTAAGTAGCCGAACCCAAGGGCTGTGAGCTGCTTACCAGGCTAGTAACGGGCTAGTAACCAAGGTTACTAGCCTAGTGAAACCCAGTGCTGGGGCTGCTGCTGGTTGCCAGCTAGGAACTGGACGAGTAGTGTTGCAGTGATGGGCTGCGCGCGCCACGGGTGGTCCGCATATGTATATATGTATATATGTTTACATACATATATAAGCGGGGCGCGGCAGCCGCATTGAACTTCCCATAGTGCGGTGCGTGGAGTGCGGTTGGGATCAGATAGTGAGGCGGCTCTAGCGGGCGGGCGGGCCAACCTACTGGTCGAGGTGGGCCAATATATATGTATATAGATAGATAGATAGATAGAGATAAAGAGACGAGTGGCTCGCCAACCTACTGGTCGAGGTAGGTCAATATCTATATGTGTATGTATATGTGTATATATGTATATGGTGGGGCGGGTTACTCACGCCTGTGTCGCTTAGCTGAGAGCCGCCAACGCAGGGTGGGTCCTGCCGGCGTGTGCGCATCAAGTGACGGTGCACGGCTGTTAGCGCCTTTAGGGCGCAGCCGGGTCCGCACACACCTGGATCGCAAGGTAGTGCGCCATGTAGTAGGGCGCGAAGAGGGCCACTTGGTCGCCAGAGTCGCACACGGCGAGCAAGGCGTGCACAAACGCCTGGTTGGCGCCGGGCGTCACCATGAGCTCGCGCCCCTCCATGGCGATGGAGTTCTCGCCCGCGAGCTTGGAACGGAGCACGTCGAGCAGCGCCGGGTCGCCCTGGCAGTCGCCGTACCGGCTGTCGATCGGAGTGGGGTTTGCATCCAGCCCCGCCGGCGGCGACCAGTGCGCAAGGCCGACGGCGAGGTTGGTCACGCCGGGGCGCATGTGCTCCGCGAGAACACGGTCGATGACCGCCGGGTCGGCCCCGGCGGCTCGCCGAGAGATGGGTGGGTGCGCCGCGGCCGAGCCGCTCGCCCAGCGCCGGACGATGCGGGGAAGCGCCGTACGCGATCGCGAGTAGATCGACGCCATCGCGTTTAGAGTGCGTTCGCGACCGATGCACCGACGACCGCGCGCGCCCGACATCGTTCACAGCTAAAATCGTCTCACGCCTTTGTGAATAGGCGCCAGTCAATTTCAATGCTGCACAGATCTGTCACGGCGCGCGCTGTGCGCGGGTCGGCTGCTCGGCGAGCGGGTCTGAGCACCAGCACGAACGCTCTGGCGCCTATCGCGCCAGGCAAGGGCAAGTCGGTCTCGACCGAGCAGGCCAAGCCACAGCTGGACCCGCGGTCGGTCAGCGCATTCACTGGCACACCAAAGGAGATGCTCGAGACCCGTGTGGTGAAGATCTTCAAGCCGGCGCCTGGGGTGCAGAACGCTACCAACCCGTCGCTCGTCTGGAAGATGCAGTGGGAGGACGAGCGGACAGAGCGGTGGATCAACCCGCTGATGGGCTGGACATCGACGCGCGATCCGCTCACCAACACTCAGCTGGAGTTTTCGAGCTCGGAGGAGGCGGCGCGCTTCGCCCGCAACAACGGTGCGCGCACGTCCATCGGGTTGCTTCAGTCCCACGCGCCCGCCGGCGCAATCAGTGTGTTGGAGAGAAGAAAGGCTGAGACCCCCCCCTGCTGAACGCCCGCAGGTTGGAAGTTTGAGATTTTGGAGACTGTGAGCCAGAACCTCGCGCTGGTGACCAAGGGGCCGAAGAAGTACGCCGACAACTTCAAGTGGCAGGGGCCCAAGGGCCGGCCCTTCCCCGCGCTGTTTGAGCCGCCGCCGCCGCCGCCGAAGAAGTGAGTCGAGTACCGTGGAAAGGCCTGGCGGCAAGGGCTATGATGCTTTGACCTCAGAACTCGCAGCGCTGTTCGCCTCTCGGCCAGGAGAGCCGTGGAACCTGGCACCGATGCTCTGGCCGAGCCATCGGTCGCGGCGCTGCTGCCGCCGCTTCGACACGGCTGGAGCGGCGCAGGCAGTGCGCTAAGTGTATGGTGTCAGGGTCCTGGAGCCCCCTGCGCCGCGGCTGCGGGTGCGCGATTCTCTTGGAGCTCGACTGGCTTATCACAAGGATCCAACCGGGGGGAGAATCAACACTTCTTTGGCGCTGCTAGATCACGGTACGTGTCGGTCGGTGCGCGGCGGCAGGCGTGGGCAGGTATAGGCCCGTCCATGGCCGCGAGGCGCGGGTGCGGGGCCGGTCTCTATGGTCTAAGGTAGTCTATGGGCTGTTGCTGTTGCAGTGGCAGTGGTAGTAAACAGTGAGCTCGCGTTTTTTTTGGCTGTGTTATGAAGGCCACCTACACACACTCCTCTTCTTCCCCCCTCTGTGCTCCGTCTCTGTGACGGAGACGGAGAGCATCTGCTATTGCGTCCAGAGAGTCTACCCCCGCTCCCCCTCTCTTCCTGCGCGGAGGGCCCCAGCATCTTGCTATTGCAGCTAAAGAATATTCATCTGTTCAAGCGAGCGTTTCGCCCAGTTCGAGTGTCCTCGCGAACTCCTCCTCTGTGAAGGAGAGCATCTGCGATTGATTGCGCAATGTGTGTCTATACTCGACAACTCGATTGTGTCTTGCCTCCTCCGTGGAGGACAGACAGCGTCTGCTATTGCAGCTAGAGAATATACATCTGTGTATGTATGTAAAGATTCGGCGGCACCAGCACACGTGCGTACACGCGCACACAGGCCCGCGGCGCCACGCCAGAGCTCCGGCGTGTCACAGACATCACATCCCATGGCTTGTCCGCAGGCAGGCATTCCACACAGACCACCATAGGTAGCCCTAGTCTGTGTTATACATCTCTTCAAGCGAGCGTTTCGCCCAGCTCGAGGGTCCGAGCGAACTCCTCTTCCGTGAATGAAAGCATCTGTGCCGCCTCGGCGTGGAGCTTCTGCCGCTTGAGCACGTCGATCAACCGCGCCTGGGTTCAGAGGGGAGGTGTAAAAATATCAACATGTTACACACACACACCGACAGAGAACAACACCCCGGACACCGACACACACACACACACACGGCAAGAACAAACCCCAAACCTCCAAACGAACACCTCCCACAAACACTTAACGCTTGAAGGGAATGAGCAGGCCCTAGTTTCACTGTAAAATAACTCAACGGCTAACGTGGCGGGACGTCAACCAATGGCCGTTATAATTGAAGGCGGCTAAATGGCTAGATAAATGAGGCCACCACTACAGCCTGCCGCTTGAGCACGTCGATCAACCGCGCCTGCGCAACGCGCGTTTACAGTAAGAGTACACACACACACATATAGATCTATATATAGGTTGAGACCCAGTCTACACATATCCAAACGCTATTTCTCACGGTTCGTAGGACGTACACATATAGATCTGTGCACTTAATATATGTATCTATATAGAGATCACTCTACTACATATATCGCAATGATATATCTCACGGTTGTACGCGCACATCTATCTATACCTATCTATCTATCTAAATGCATCTAAACTGTATCTCTCTGTACAGCCTACCGTTTGAGCACGGTGATTAAACGCGCCTGGTTTCAGAGGAAGAGGTGTGCATAACGGGAGGTGTGAAGTGAATGTGACGTGCACTAGCAGCTGAAGGGTGTATGCTCGTGTGCTCTTTGTATAGTAACTGTCTGTGAACAGATGAGTTGTAAAAAGAGAAACAGGCCACACACACACACATAACTAGAACAACACCACACACGACACGACACGAACACCACCACAACACACGACACGACAATAACAACACCACACACGACCACACGATGAGAGGGGAGGTGTGAATACGGGGAGATGTGAAGTGAGTCTGACGGGGTTAACCCAGATCTATCTATCTTTCTATATCTATCTATATAGATATCACTCTATGCACATCTAAATGATATCTCTTTATACAGCCTGCCGTTTGAGCACGACGATCAACCGCGGGTTTTACCTGTTTGCGGAAAGCGAGTAGCAGCTCCGACTGTCGCTTCTTCAGCCGGTTGTTACCATTATTATTGTTATTATTGTGCCATATGTTGAGGGTTGATGTACGAAGCAATGTATGTTTGCCGAAGAGAGGGTTAACCCTCTTGTAGTGTTACATTTTACCTGCTTGCGGAAAGCGAGTAGCAGCTCCGACTGTCGCTTCTTCAGCCGGTTGTTGTCTGCTGCCAATTTCTGGGCCTCTGCGCGAGCCCCCTAAGAAAACAACGAAACAGCATATGTGTTAGAGAAGAACCTGTTTGCTTTAGAGATAGAGAAGGACGTGTTTCAGTTGATGTGTTTTTTGGTCTGTATCTTCTTGTTGTCATTGTTCGCCGCCAATTTCTGAGCCTCTGCGCGCGCCCCCTAAAGAAAACAACGAAACAGAAGCGTGTTTGCGTTAGAGAGGGTTAAAGGTGTCCTGTGCGCCTAAGTGATTCGATTTCGAGTTTCCTATGATCAAAACGACGAAACGCTTAGTCGAAAGTCGCTCAGGTACCTGAGGAAAGCGAATTTGCCCATAGCGGATAATCAGTAACTGCACGGCACCTTCAACCCGTTCGCATTAGAGAAGCGTGTTGAAACCAGAGAAGGGCGCGTTTGCTTGGGTTAGTGGTTCGATGCTTTTATTTGGTTGTTGTCCGCCGCAAGTTTCTCAGCATCTGCGCGCGCCCCCTACAAAAGGGGAAAACGACGGAACAGTATATTTGATCGAGAATAACCTGTTTGCGTTAAAGAAGTGTGGTCATATTTGTTGTTGTTGTTGTTGTTGTTGTCCGCCGCCAATTTCTACGCCTCGGCGCGCGCCCTCTAAAAAGGGGAAACGCCGGAACAGTATATGCGTCAGAGAAGAACCTGTTTGCGGTAGACAAGTGTTGTTCAAAGGTCGGGCTAACCCTGGCGCCTTCCCTGTCCTCCCGTACTTCCCTCAACCGCGTTTTGTACTTGTCCAGCCCCCCGGCTTCCAATTTGTTAGGTTTAGGAAGGCGCACTTGCGTAAGACAGTATTTACCTATATATGTATGCATACATGTATATATATCGATATATAAACTTACTTGGCCGACGCCCTCCCTATCCTCCCGTACTTCCCTCAACTGCGTTTTGTACTTCTCCAATTTATTGTAAATTTTATTAGGAATGCGCAATTGCGTAAGAGAATATAGCAATAGCTATATATATATAATATATATATATATACATATACTCTTACTTGGCCGACGCCCTCCCTGTCCTCCCGTAGTTCTCTCAACTGCGTTTTGTACTTCTCCAACTCCTCCAACGCCCTGTTGAGGCGCACGTCTTTACTCTTCTGCTCCGTAGAAGCGGCGCGAGTATCCCTAAGAGGAACATACCGGGAGGGGTAAGAATACCCGTCGTGAGGGGGTGTGCATACTCGCGCGCGCGCGCGTGAGAGAGAGAGAGCTAAAGAGAGCGAGCGCGACAGCGAGAGCAAGAGCGAGCGAGAGGGAGGGAGGGAGGGAGGGCGGGGGCGGGGGCGGGGGAGGGGGAGAGAGAGAGAGCGAGTATGTGTGTGCGCGTTTTATTAATGTACCTATTTGCCTCGTCGCTGGTCTTTTTCAGAAGATTCAAGTCCCGGTCCAACCCCTCCGCGCGCGCCAACTGCGCCTCTGCTCGGACTCGCTCCTTATCGGCAGAGGCCCGCAGAGTTTTTTCCGACCTGAAAAAAACAATCAAAAGAAAAGGGAGGTGGGTCATGTGAATAAGGAGGGTCGTTTACATAAAAAAAATAAACGGTGAAGGCGCCAACTGCGCCTCGGCGCAGACCCTCTCCCTATCGGCAACGAACCGCAGGGTCTTCTCCGACTTACACGGAAAGCAAGGCGTGCTGGGGAAAAGGAAAGCGGTGTGTGTGTGTGTGTGTGTGTGTGTGGTGTGGTGTGTGGTGTGTTTCGTGACAGCTGGTTCCTAAAAGATAACAGACACGCCGTTGGAAGCAAGAAGAGCGCGCCGCGCAGTAGAGAGAAAGCGATTGCATGCAAGACCGTCACGGCAGTAGGGGCTGGAGTCGGGGAAGGCAGGACGCGCGGGTCCGCGGGGTGCGGGCAGGGCAGGAGGATTGCTGATGGATGGCAAAGCAAAGGGGCCTCCTCACCGCTCCAACTTGGCGCGCTGCGCCTGCTCGTCCTTGGCGAGCTTCTCCGCCACGGCCAGAGCCTCGGTCCGCTCGGCCAGCGCCGAGCGAAGTTTGCCCATCTCCTCCTCCAGCATCTGCAGCCGCGCCGTCTGCAGCCGCAGCTTGGTCGCATCGGCGACGTCACCCAGCTCGCCGGCCGTGCCGCCGCTCGGCGGGACACCGCGCGCGGAGAGAGGCCGCGCGCTGCTACTCGACTCGGGTTCCTCTTCCGGCTCCTCCGGCTCCTCCGGCTCCTCCGCCAGCAGCGCGCCCATGTCGATGCTGCTTTCGTCGGCCAGCACCACGCCGCCAACAGGCATGGGCTTGTCCGAATCGACTCGCAGCAGCCGCTCGCGCAGGAGCTCCTCCGCCTGCTGCGCCGTCGCGCCCGCCCGCTCGTCGAGCTGCGCGTTGGCTGCCTCGCGCGCGGCCAAGGCGTCCATGAGGCAGCTGGGTCGGAATGCGAGAGCGGGAAACGACGGTTGACAGAAAAGCTGTGTCGGCGGTATTGTTCTATTTCTGACTGATTGGGACCTAGAAACTATAGTGGGCCCCAAGCGGTATTTTCTATTTCTGGCGCATCGACGCGCCTAACGCGAAATGTCCGTCGTGGCCACACCTCTAAAACTGCTGCGGCCCGAGGAGGTTCCGGCGATCCGCCGCGACCCGGTGGACGCCAAGGCGCGGGCGGTGGCGGAGCCTATCGTGGAGGCCGTCCGCGCCGAGGGCGAGGCGGCGCTGCGACGGTACGCGGAGCAGTTTGGCGAGCTGCAGCCGGGTGACAAGCTGGTGCTGACCCGCGACGTGGAGCTCAAGGCGGCGTGGGACTCCATCACACAGGAGCAGCGCAACTGCCTCTCGCGCACTGCGCAGCGCATCCGCCACTTTGCGCGCTCGCAGCTCGCCTCAGCCCAGGAGATCAGCGTGCCTATCCCGGGCGGGGAGGCGGGCCACACGCTCGCGCCCGTCGAGGCGGCGGGATGCTACGCGCCTGGCGGCCGGTATCCGCTGCCCTCGACGGTGCTCATGACCGCGGTAACGGCGCGCGTCGCCGGCTGCACGCGCGTCGTCGTCGCCTCGCCGCGGCCGACTCAGATCACTCTGGCGGCGGTGCGTTTGCTTTTTATTGCAACAACACAACCCCATTTCTGACGCAAACAAACCGAACCACGTTTCTAGCGCAAACACGCCTGTCTCTCACGCAACACACGCCCTCCGTGTAACGCAGGCCTCTCCGAGGCCGTGCCCATCATAACTAAACCCTATATTTGTGTAAACTAAATCATAGAAAACAACCTCATTTCTCTCAGAAAAAAAACTAAACTCTTATTCACAGGCCTACATCGCCGAGGCCGACGTGCTCTTCCCAGTGTCGAATTGCCCTTCTCTCACGCACACCAGGGGAACTCAGCTTGGAAAGTAATACATCGGAGGTTCCAAAGGCCTCTGTTCGCCCATCTCTTAAGCAAAGCTTGGATACAGGCCAAACAGAACCAAACTCCCCGTCTCTATTTGCAAAGGTCTCTGTCTGCCTTTCTCACGCAAATAGCTTTCTTATAACACAGGCCTATATTGCGGGGGCGCATGCGCCTATCCTCGTCGGCGGCACGCCATCGCCGCGCCTTTACAATTTTATTTTGTTTTGAGTTCCTCTTGCGCATTCACAGACGGTTTATATATCACGAGCACACACGCATAGGGAACCATCATTCACACCACACAAGGGACTGCGCACAGAGTACATAGCGCAAAACTTCCTCCCTGCCTCGCAAGCCTGTATTACCGAGACACATATTTTCACACCCTTCGGCGTTTGGCCTTTACACGATATTGTTATTACCAATATTGTATGGTGTATGGCATACATACGGGAGGTCGGAGGAGGGTCATATACTGCCCATTGGTCGTGCAATAGTATTGCAATGGTGCGGGCAATGCAGGTGGGAAGGGGCAATATAAGGATGATTGATTCGTGCACAAACGTCTCGATGTAAAACCATATATTCTAAGGGCAAATTCGGCGTTTCCGACGCCATCGCCATCGCTGGCATAACTCAGCGCGAGGAGGATTACACCCCCAATAGCAAAGCGTTCGCCCTAGCTTAGTACCGTGCTTTAACTTGGTATTGTTCGCCGGCACGGGCGTTTGCTACGCCAGACGTCCCGCTACTCGTTACCGGGCAGCAAGGGAGCCCCTCGAGTTAACCCTTAACCCGATGTCATCGCCATCGCTGGCATAATTCAGCCCGCGGAGGGCTACACCCCGGGTTAAGGGTTGACCCGCATAACTGACACCCCACACCCCCATACGTCTCTGTTATTTTTATGTACCTCTCCCAAACCCTTATTTCGCAGGCCTATATTGCCGAGGCAGATGTTCTAATCCCGTCGGTGGAGCGCACCCCATCGCCGTCGCTTTCATAACTGACATGCCATTAGGTCTCTGTTATTTTCACAGAAGCAATGAAACACAGCCCTACCACTAGCGCACGCACAAACAATACTCTACAAGTGACTAGGCCACCCCATAGGGGAGCCTGCTAGGCAGAGTGCGTGCGAAGCGCGCCATTAGGCACGCCACGCACCGCTAGCCGCGTACACTTTATGACGCACACCCTTGTTTCTCAGGCCTATATTGCACAGGCGGATGTCCTCATCCCCAGTCGGCGGAGCCCACACCTTCGCCATCGCAAACATAACTGACAACTCCGTACGTCTTAGTTTTCCGTTTTTTTCTCACATAAAACTTTATTTCGCAGGCCTATATTGCGGAGGCGGATGTTCTTATCCCGGTGGGCGGAGCCCACGCCATCGCCGTCGCTTTCATAACTGACATCCCATTAGGTCTCTGTTATTTTCACACAAGCAATGAAACACAGCCCTAACACTGGCCCACGCGCAAACAATACTCTACGAGTAACTAGGCCACCTCATAGGGGAGCCTGCTAGGCAGAGTGCGTGCGAAGCGCGCTCTTAGATATGCTTCGCACCGCTAGCCGCGTACACTTTATGACGCAAACTCTTATTTTTCAGGCCTATATTGCGGAGGCGGATGTTCTCCTCCCAGTCGGCGGAGCCCACGCCATCGCCATCGCAAACATAACTGACAACTCCGTACGTCTTAGTTTTCCGTTTTTTTTTTTTTTTTTTAATCTCTCATGTCATACAACTCTAAAACCACACACGGCGAGAGCGCAGAGCGAGAAACATTGCCGGCGCCGAAGCGCTAGCAGTGGCCAGAAGACCAGAAGAGGCATCGAGGGAGAGAAACCCTCACATAAAAACAGAAGACCAGAAGAGGCATCGAGGGAGAGAAACCCTCACATGAAAACTTAATTTCGCAGGCCTATATTGCGGAGGCTGATGTTCTTATCCCGGTGGGCGGAGCCCACGCCATCGCCGCGCTGGCTTACGGTGCCGGACCTCTGATTGGCGCCTGCGACGCCGTTTGCGGGCCGGGCAACATGTTCGTGACTGCGGCCAAGTAAGTACCAACTAAAATCGAGTTTATTCAGAGTTTTAGCCAACCATCCATTTCCTGTTACTAGCCAGTTCACACACGGTTTACAGCGAAACCGGAACACAACGGCGCCGGACCTCTGATTGGCGCCTGCGACGCTGTCTGCGGGCCGGGCAACATGTTCGTGACTGCGGCCAAGTGAGTAAACACGCGCAACTATCACTTTCCGTGTATTGTCCAGTCGTGTCCTTTTATGATTCAGTTTACATCATTCTTACACCAAAAACAGACAAAACGGGCGCCACCCATCGGAGCCTGCGACGCTGTCTGTGGGCCAGGCAACATGTTCGCGACTGCGGCCAAGTAAGTGCCGACTACAATCTAATTTATTCAGAGTCTTCGAAGTTAGTTGACCCAGTTATAAAGTAACTGCGCCCGCCCGGGGGCAAGTGAATTTTTTTCCCATTGACACGAATATCAGACAAGCTACAACCCCTGCGGCGTTGAGCTATAGTTGCAGCTCTGGTTTCTTTAGAATTTGAGCCAACCATCCGTTTCCTTTAGTTGCCCAGTTTACACACGGTTAACAACGAGAACAGCGACTGGCGCGCAGGGGCGTACAACCTCCGGCGTCGTCAGCTTTCTTATTGCTACTAGATAGCCGAAGTAACCGATGCAGAGGTGCAAGAGGTCTAAAATTAAACTACACGAGTTTAATTTCATACCCCCCCCTACCCTGTATCTTCACAAGAAATACACAACACCCGCACACCTACACAACTATCCTAACCTATGAGTCTACTCTCGGACTACCGACCAAGCCTGTCTACTAAGTAGCCAGCTCAGACAACCGACTACCTATGCGACGACCCTGCCTCGGACTCCCCACACACGACTGACAAGGGGATACACAGCACGTTCAAGCATCGACACGCATGGTTTCTGTTCATGTATTTGCTTTTAGATTCCTACGAGGATGCTGATACTGCTGTTAAAGGTGCCCTGTGCGCCTAAGTCATTCTCAGGACGTTTCTCTTGTTCGACGTGTACTAGTTACTTTGGTGCTGCGACTCATAATGAACGACGGTTTCAGTTTCGACTCGTCAATCGCTTGTTCTGAGTTATTTCGGGTTGCATGGGTAAATCGCTGGTGATCGCCGCCAGAAGCTCAATAGAACCTAAAACAAAACTCGCTCATCTACATGAGCAAAGCGAATTTACTTATGGCAGTTACTTAGTAGCTGCAGGCCACTTTTAATGTCCTCCATTTCGCAGGTCTCTCGTCGCCGGCCGCGTTGCCATCGACATGCTTATATATATATATATATATATATATATATATATATAT
>Ga0105054_10010266_pt1:2500-11944 | contig 11944 bp, 12 predicted proteins | sample BON02_FD_78091 | JGI IMG/M metagenome (GOLD analysis project Ga0105054, IMG submission 78091) | Freshwater microbial communities from Lake Bonney liftoff mats and glacier meltwater in Antarctica - BON-02 (megahit assembly) | ecosystem: Environmental > Aquatic > Freshwater > Ice >... | reverse complement strand
CTTGTGGGGGTTTCTTGGGTCCTTGCCCTGTTCCCTAGGGGGGCACGGCCCCCCCCGGTCTTTCCCCCCCCCCCCCCACCCTACGGGGGGGGCCCGTACCCCCCCAAGATGTGACTAACAAAAAAATCAAAGCAAATGGGCCACTCCATTGCAGAACAAATAAAAATCATTGCAAATCGTGTATATTGACCAAAAATGAGCAAAAAAAGATTGAACTCACAAAATTGGAATGAAACCAACATACAATATGCAATCATCTTTTCCCCCTTTTGGTGGATGTTTTGTAATAAATTTTCCAATGTCTCTCGAACACGAACAGGGCAGAGAGCCATTTGATGACGAATGTCTCTTCCCATAGATATTCAGTGTTTCTGTCAGCTGAAATTCAGCCCACAGCATTGAGCATACCGTGGCCTTCACAACAAACCTGGACGGATAGGAGGAGCCGATCGCTGTGGCTGCTCTCGCCTTGCGCTCTCTTGTGCTTTGCGACGAAGTTGACATGGTTGTCTTGACCTGGGTCTCTGTGTGTGATATCGACAATGGCATCCTACAGACAAAGTCGGAACAGCCACACACGGTCTTGACCACCGAAAACTGAGATCAGTGGCATGCTGTGCACGAGCACAAGCAGCGCAGGCTAGCGAGATTGGTCTCCAAGCGTTCAGTATCCACCATGACGACCATCCCTACCGCCCCCGGCTTTTCTGAGTCGCATTTTGCGATAAACGCAATGCAACGAGCCTCGCCGTGTTGGCATACCTAGAGCCAGGAGTCGAAGACATATGCACTGGCCTCTAGCCTGGGCTGGGACACCCTCAAGGAGATGGAAGACTATGCTTCACTGCATGTGCAGTACCCAGAGAGGCCACAGCCTGCCACACTACAGCAAGGGCACAAATCAAACTCCAAAAGGCTCTCGGCTGTCATCACTTCCGCTGATATCATGGCAAGAGGGAATCTAGGCAACTACCTGGCGGACCGTGCCCTTGCCTTATGTCTCCTGCAAGGGCTCTATGCGGCTACTGTCCGAGTGTGTGTGTGCTGCTTTGTTTTATGAAAATGATACTGGGGAAACTTTACGGTCCCAGGGTTTCATCACGAGCAAGTCAAGGGGGACGCACCCACGATCCGAGATCGCCGACATCCCACCCTGTCCCACCTTAGATGGCCTGGGGAGTCCGGATCCTCACCCTCCACCTAAGGTGACCTTAACGAACAGACCTACAACTACTACGTTGACAACCAGGGGCTTGTGCCCTGGCGGCTCCGTCGTCTGGGCAGGTCCAAAGTTCGTTCGGCCTCATTGGTGAAGGTCCTGAGTGATGGTAAGGTTTCTTGAGATCCAAGGTTCCAATTGTCGTGAAATCCTCCACCGCCCACCACCAAAGCAAAGCAACACGAGAAGGCGCACCTGCTCCAGAGAAACCAAGCCTTTCACATTTCCACTAGGGAAACAGTGCTGAACTGGGTCCTCCTGGCCAGTTTGTGACGAGTTTAGACTCATCTGGGAGTGTTGGGCCTGCGGGTTTGAAACCTGGCTTTCGATTTAAACTCACCTGTCACATGGACAAGACACTTCACACGCTCACAAAAATTACGATTATAATAGAATTGCCAGGGAGAGGGGCAGGCAGGTGATACAAAAGATATGGAGGGTGGAGCAAGAACACAACGTCATCGGAATGTGTTATTACGCGCGGGTTTGGCAACAGGAGGGGACGGTGGAAATCACGAATGGTGAGCCCAGTTATGGGCAGGGTTGGTTGTCTAAGCCGGGACCCAGACTGTCTGGCGCGCAGCAAGCGGAGGGGCTTTAGCCCCGGAGCCGCCGCGCAACATAGGTGCCGGGCCAGAGTCCCCACGGATATATACTATTTTTTCTCGCCTTTATTTTAGCGAGCCCTTTTTCCCTCTACCGTAGGCTTTTCCCAGCATTCCTGAGACTGGGATTGAACTACATTATGTCTGATCTCAAAAACAATGAAGTGGGAGACGTCTGATCTCAAAAAAAAGTAAAAACCCCCAAAAAAAACAGCGGATGCTCTGCTCCGACTCCTGTGACGCGGCAGCTTCAGAGCTAAAGCCCCTACGCTTGCTGCGCGCCATAGGGGTCGGACCAGAGTCCCCACGTATATATTCTATTTTTCCTCGCTTTGATTTTAAGGAGCCCTTTTTTCCTCTACTTTTCCCAGCGTTCCTGAGATCGGACGTCTCCTCGTTCTGAGATTGGAATTTATTATATGTCTGATCTCAAAAAAAATTGAGTGGGAGACGTCCGATCTCAAACAAAAAGTGGAAAGCCCCACAAAAAAACAGCGGATGCTCTGCTCCGACTCCTGTGGTGCGCGGCGGCTAAAGCCCCTGCGCTCGCCACGCGCCCAAGCCTGTGGGAACATGGGTGGGAGTTCGCGCTCGCATATATGATTCTAACTCACTTGGATACAGGGCCAAGGCGGGTCGCGGAAGCGAACGCAGGCACGCGGGAACAGAGGATGGAATTAGCGCTCGCATACGGCGAATTCACATTGAGATGGTCGCAGAAGCGATCGCAGGCACAGCGCAAATTTGTTGTGGAAGAGGGTCGACTCCTGCATGTCGGTTGGGGCCGGCATCGTCGACGCAGGCGTTGGAGTAGGAGGCGTGCTCAGGGGTTCATTTGATGTTTCAGAAGGGGCAAAACTAGACATCTTGAATACGATACAATAGCGAGGAGTGGCAGCTGGTGGGCGTCACCCCACGAAGCACCCTTGGGCGCAACCTCAAGGGGTTTATGACACTTGTGAAACAAGGCGGCTTTGTGCTCCAGAGAGCGAACAAACCGGCCAAAGTCTGATTGCTCAGACCCTCCCCAGAATGGCCTCCAACCCCGAACGACTTCGAGCCTTTTTTTCGCAAAGCAAGTGGCAGCAGCAGATGTAGCAGGGGGCGGCAGCAGGTGGCAGCAAGCAGGCAGCGGTGGCAAGCAAGCAGCGTGCGCGGACGGTGTTGCTTGCCAAAAATAGATTGCACCCAATAATGGCAGGCAGCAGAGCGCAGGGGCAGTGCAGCGTCGCAGTTTGGCTCACCAGCTCGGCCATGTCAATCTGTAGCACTACCAATCGGCTGCGCCCGTCTTCGCTGGTGCAGTCACTTCCTATGCGTCGAACTGTACTAACCTTTCTCCATTTCTGGTGTCATGTCTTGTCCAATAACTTCGTCCCTACCACCCGCAGCTGGGGGTGGCCGCACCCCGGGCTGCGGGAGGGCGGGAATGCCTTCTCATTTTGCCTCTTCAAGTGCCTGTGTACACGTGCGTCTGTCTGCGTGCACCACGTGCGTCTGTCTGCGTGCACACGAAACAAGCGCGCACACACATGCATGAACCCACAGTGGCATTTACGTAACTAACCAAACCGAAGTTACTGTGCCCAGTCCATCAATAGCTACAGTGATGCAGCCAATCCTGACTTTACAAGCCTAGCAGGAGGAGAATTGCTTCCAATGACTTTCAATAAACATCCATGCTCTTTCCGAAGCAAAGTGCTGAGAAAACCATGGTTCCAAGTCAAACATTGCAACGCATCTAAACCAAACTCGAAGCAGCTCAAAAAAAACATTGATTATAAGCCTTTTATCCACAAATCAACGTGGTTACGATGGTGTCTTGCTGACAACTGAACCTCCTTTGCTCGACTACTTGCACCGGTGCTCCCTATCCTACTCTGTTACTTTATTCTATCAGAGCCATTCTGTGACTCTGGCATGTACTGGCATGTATAGTGTCAGTCACGGTTGAAGTTGACTTATTAGTCAACTGAGAGATTCTTAAGAAATCGTGTTTTCAGGATTTTCCCCTGGTAGAAAAGCCAACATACAAGACGTCAAGTACCAAGCGATCCAAGGACATTGAGAGCTGTTGTCTGAGGAACCTGCCGGCTGAGCGAAGCTTGGCATAAGAGCCTGAAGCATTGGAATGTTGATTGTGAATAGGACGGAAAGTTAGTAGATAACTTCAGTCACGAATTAGACGTCACGTCCCAACAAGACCCCTTCACGTCACGTCTCTAAAAGACCCCTTTCTATTTTTACAATTGTGTTCCCCGTAAAATACAAAAAGAGGCATCCTTCCTAAAACTATGTGTACTCGCATCTTCCTTTCCCGACCTTCTTGACATCCTGCCTTGCAGTTCTTGCAGCGCGTATTCAGCTCAGGTTTTCCCTGGAATGAGCCCATGCTCGCCCGCTATTTCACAGCGCGCAAGCCTCAGGACGACCAGTTTATCTGATCGGGACACTCCGTTCGCTCTGATCGGGACACTCCTTTCGCACCGGACGGATTGTTTCACGAGATTTTTTTACCTGCCCCGTTTCGGAGCCGGGAGACTGTTTCACACCTGAGCTACTACGCTATTCTTCTACGCCGTTACGGCAGCTGCTCCTTGTCGGGACGCTTCTGCCATCTTTTCCTACTCGCGAATACCTTGATTTGACACACTGTGATTGCCCATTGTCACTTAAGCAAAACCGCACGTTCCTGTTGACCGTGTTCTCAACCTACACAATGGAAGAGATATGGCAGCTGGCCCACAGCGTTCAGCACGTTGCTAGCCTGCGCCTACTGTTCAGGCGCTCTTGGCAATATGACTGGGGTCAAAGCTAGCGGATGTAATGGCTGTGTGCAACACTGCATCGGTGTAAAACACGATGACAACACCAAATTCTGGCGCGCTACTCCTATGCACAAACCTCGTGCTGGTAATCGCGCTCATCTCGCTATCGAAGGCCCTTCCGATTCTTTCTGGTCCTGCTATGATGAGATGGAGGACATCGACAAATGTGTGCTAGCCTGCGACCGCGCTTTCAACGACACTGTCCTCAATCCTAAAATCCGCGAAGAAATCCGTCTTTCTTGGATTTAAATTTTGAGTTCTTGAAATTCAATTTTGAGAGAGCTTCATGCTCCAACCGTGAAAGTGATCTGCAGGCAATTTGAGGGTTTCCCCTTGAGAGCACTCCAATAGTTGATGAAGTAGCGGTGCAAGGGGCACCTATCATTCTTCTCAAGTTTTTTCCGTTCTGCCCAGTCCCCTTCATCCGAGGATGATACCGAGTCCTTTGGGCGAGTGAAATCCAGGAAGACACATTGTTTACCCCTCACATTGAAATCTGCTCCATCTGGCTATCGGCCCTGAAAGGAGGTGATCTCTTCAGGCGTCAAGAAGATGTTTTGCCGAGCGTGGAAAGTGGCGACCTCCTCCTCCAGCTGTCGTATCCCAGAGAACAGCCCTAGATGTACGAGGATTTGGCGAACTGTCCACTCGGCGTGGGTGGCCTTGCTGACGGCTGAGGATAAGTACCATTTCTTCTCGTCGTCATCGTGTGCCTCTGAGGAGTTCCTGCTAATGCCAGTGAGTAACTCGCGCCATATGCCGTGGTGCACTGCGATTCTGGGTTTTCGGAGAACCAGCATCGGGCTTGATATGAACTAGACTTTCCAGCCACGGTGTCACGCCCCTGTGTAGTCGCTTGCAGAGCCTGCAATCGTCGTTCTCCTGGATACTCGAGAGTTTGAGGAGCCTGGCACAGGGAAATTGGTAGCCGATGCTTTGTAGCAGGCGTCTTTTGGCCCCGTTGGGAATAGTCTTGTCTTGCCAGTGTTTTCCCAAAAAATCCCTGCTATTGACTTCTCGGTTAAGATATCCGGAGGTAAACTTATTGTGAAGAGGAAGTTGCAGTTCTGCCACCTTCGAATGTACTCTAGCCCGAAGGGTTTTGTTCATAGAGCATCTGTGCTTAACTCCTGCTTGTGTCCATTGTATGCTTAGGCCATCGCATCTCACATTATCGACATCATCTCGTCCCTCGACTGCCCATCTATCAGCCTGCTCGTTAAAGAACTCTCCTATGTTAGTTCTTATCTTAATGAAGTGCTGCACAAAGGGTGGATCTCGGAGTCCGAGATCTACCCTTTGATGAAGCACTTTGATGATGCGTGCCAGTATATCAACATCGGGGAAATGACAGAGAAGATGGTCCCTACCCTCCCCTACCCAGTTTGAATTTTTGTCATGAACCCTTCAGAATCTGTAAGAACAGCTATAGGTTGGTCGTGAATGAGAAAGTCCTCGAGGGCCAGCCTGCCCGGGCATGCCACAGCAAATTCGGCCCTGCCAGATGACCCTCCTCCAGTGCCTCTGCCCACCCTGCAGCAACCGCCCCCTTTGGTGTCGTGTCGGTAGAAGCTGGCTCCCATCCCTTTGCTGCTTTTCGATATGTCGGTAGCACAGATGGCCCCAGGGAAGTTGTGGATGTCCATGAAGCCAGATTCAGTACCCGCCCAATAGATCAATTCCACTCCGTCCGAGCACATATCTGGCAGGTCTTTTTCAGACTCAACCTTCAGAAGTTGTTCCAAGTCGACCATGTCGGCTCTGGAAATCGTTCTACATTGACTGATCCAGACCTCGGATTCCAGACTCGAGCCCTGGACCGTGGCCGTGTCCAGCTGGATGGCTGCAGAGGATTTGTCTCTGACCATGATCCGCATAGTGGAGCGTTCATAGATACTGCTTAGTAATGAGACGTCTGTAATATCAGAGACGTCTGTAATATCAAAGCCTTCTGGTATTTTCCACAGACTAGAGTGGCCTACAGAGTTCTGCATTCTTAAAGTCAAGGTCCACCCGAGTAAGTGGACTTGTTCCATGGCTTGTCTCAAGAGCTAGAATTCTTTTTAAAAGACCAGCTGGCCCGTGACAGAGCAGGAGCCTCTGAATCCGTGCTGAGAGGATTCCAACACTTTATGTTTCTCCGTGAGTCTTCGAAGCCTGCTGGTGATGATGATGAAATCTGGAGATTTTATCTTGGGAGTCGATCTCGGGATTCCGCTAACAGATGCTTGGCTCTTAGTCACTCTGCCACGGTGGCGTGTATCAGATCTAATCGGATTTCATCACAATCCTTAGTCCTTATGGACAGGGTGTGCATGCGGCATGGAAGTATGAAGGGTGAGCCCATAGAGTAAAGGAATAGCCTGGGCACCCCACCATTGATGGGCAGTTCCAGTTCTGAGTGAGAAGGATGCCGTTCGGTGAGCCAGCACGGCAAGACAACGTACGACCATGATGATGGACGCTCAACCACAGTGACCCATAACAGCCGGTGGAGACACAAAGAGTAAAATGCCACATGAAATGCACACGAGACTCGTAATTGGGTTTTCCACGAGGACATAACGATTATGATGAAATCTGGAGATATTTTCATCTCTGGATTTTGGCTCCGAGAATCGAACCCGGTGCGCCTGGTCCGGCGTTGATATACTAACCGGTAAATTCCAGTGTCATCAGATCTGATACACGCCACCGTGGCAGAGTGCTTAAGAGCCAAGCATCTGTTCGCGGAATCCCTGGGTTCGACTCCCGTGATTAAATCTCCAGATTTCATCACAATCCTGAGCCCTTATGGACAGGGTGTGCATGCGGCATGGAAGTATCAAGGTTCAGCCCAGAGGTAAAAGAATAGCCTGGGTACCCCACCATTGATGGGCATTTCCGGTTCCGAGCGAGAAGGATGCCGTACGGTGAGCCAGCACGGCAAGACGACGTACAACCATGATGATGGACGCTCAACAATGGTGATCCATAACAGCCGGTGGGGACGCAAAGAGGAAAAAGCCGCAATGTGCACACTAGACTCGTAGTTGAGTTGTTGCAAGGACATCGCAATTATGATGAAATCTGGAGATTTTATCTCTGGAGTCGAACCCAGGATTCCACGAACATATGCTTGGCTCTTAACAACTCTGTCACGGTGGCGTGTATCAGATCTGATACACGCCACCGTGGCAGAGTGGTCAGGTCTGATACACACCACCGTGGCAGAGTAGTTAAGAGCCAAGCATCTATTCGCGGAATCCCGGGTTCGACTCCAGAGATAAAATCTCCAGATTTCATCAGATGATGATACTGACGAATTGATACAAAGAATTGCAGAGTGCAATTGGTCGGTAATTCGTCAATAGGGTCGGATTACCGTGGTATTTACAAAGAAGGACCGCCCAAGCGTCAAGTAGCTCTTCGCTACAGAAATAGTGCAAGGCCAAAATGATGTTTATCAAAATCCAAGCCCGTTTCCGGAAGGCCTCTGGTGCCTTCTTGAAGAGTTCGGCAGGCATTTTATCTTTGAGGCAGGACTGACGATTGGCCATTCTGCTCACGTAGACAACTCACGAAAAGTTCTGATAGGGTTCCGAATTGTCTCCCTGGAATGGATGGTCCTGTATAAGTGCCTTCGGTGACGGCGGCATCTTCTGTGACTATCATTGATTCTGAGTAGGCAACTGCTAGGGTGGCGTGCAGTCGGCGGACCCGGATCCGGCCGTGTTTCCCGAGCTCTGCATCTGCTAGTTTCTTGAAGCTTCAAAGCTTTATCACGCATGATTTCTTGCCGCATCGTGTCCAGAAACAATGCACTTGTTTCTGCTTCGCATTCGTTATAGAAAAGGGGAAATATTCACCGCTGGACGTTGCTGTGCCACTGCAGAAAGTTCCTATGAAAGAAAACAACGTCTACCTTGTCGCTAGGAATGTTAAAGTTTCGTTTGCGCGCCTTGAAGGTGGTGATGAAATCTTCAACCGGAAGATCAAAGCTCAGGACCCCATGATCGTAACTCTTGTATCTCGCTTCAAATGGGCAGACTTTAGTATGGACCCTGAGATGTAATAGTTCCAGGTGACTGCGTTGTCGAGCGCCGTTTTCCCCAGTTCCAAGAGTGGTATCTGGAGGAGACTAGGACGCCTCCCGTCCCGTGGCAGAAGTCATGTAGGCCATCGTCATCTTTGCGACTGCTGTCACTTAGTGGGAGAGAGTAGCCAGTTCGTCCGCCCACTGGAGCGCAGTTGCAGTCGCCTATATGAATAATTTTATCGTCGGGGTGCTTCAAGATCCAACCTTTGATGACGTCCCATACTTCGTCTTGCTCGGCTGGATTGGCAGCTTTGAATTGGTAAAGAATAATAATAACAAATTTGACACCGCTTTTGGTCGTGGTCAACAAAGCCAGCAGTGAAGCAATCAACTTTCTCAGAATTTTTGGCCCCGAATTGATTAAATTTTTAATTTTTAATTACAATCGCGCGATGCGCGGTTTTCAAAAACCAGGCACAGCGCGGTTTGTTTTGTGTGACGCCAGCCGCGAAATTTTGAAAACGTGACATTAGTAGCGCGTCGGAGAGCATTTCCGGGGTTTTTTGGCGATTTCTTTTGTTGCTGAACTCCCTCAAAATAGGAGTTGTTTTAACACACAAAAATGTGCTCGCTTCTTGTCAACTGGTGTCGTCTCAGCGTCGAGTCACGCGCCCTGACGTGTCGTTTCGTTCGGACGTGGGCAGAGGTTCGCTCTGACGTGGGCACAGGTTCGCTCTGACGTGGGCACAGGTCAGCACACGTATGCGCTGATGG
>Ga0105054_10010264_pt1 | contig 11947 bp, 10 predicted proteins | sample BON02_FD_78091 | JGI IMG/M metagenome (GOLD analysis project Ga0105054, IMG submission 78091) | Freshwater microbial communities from Lake Bonney liftoff mats and glacier meltwater in Antarctica - BON-02 (megahit assembly) | ecosystem: Environmental > Aquatic > Freshwater > Ice > Glacier... | reverse complement strand
TATATATATATATATATATATAATATATATATATATATATATATATATATATATATATATATATATATATATATATATATTATACATATACATACGTATTTGTATATTTATATATGTTTCTGTGTGCGTATATTTATGTATATATATATACATACATACATATATATATATATGTATATATTTATATATATATATGTATATGTCTATATATATATATATATGTATATGTATACATAATATATATGGAATTCCCTGTATATACATATATATGGAGTTCCCCCACACTGTGCCTATATCATGTTGTGACGCTGTGCATCTAAGCACAGTGGATACACACAACAATACACACACATCAATTCAGACAGTAACGATGCAATCATACACACTGTGCATGTGTCATAGCATGTCACAGTATAACATGCGTAAATCCAGACAGCAAAAATCAATTCTATGTGTCTAAAGATAATATTTTTTCCCTCAGCAACAATGCACACATACACACACTGTGTGTACACACTGTGCATGTGTCACAGTGTGACACGATATCCATCTACACGGCAGCAGCCGCTGCGTCCTCGGCACCAGCGCACTGCTCGATCGCAGCATCAATCTTGACACTAATCATCTTGAGCGCAGCCACCTGGTTGGTAACCTGGGCGGCCTCCTCCACGAACGCCCCGTGGTACCCCACATACGCAGCCTCTTTAACTTCGTGCACACCAGCGAGGTGCGCGCGCTGGAGGTCGGCTGTCATTGCCTTGTTTGCCGATTCATCCTTGGCATCTGAGAGCTCCACCAGTTGGGTCTGCCACTTAGAATAGAGCGCATCGTCTTCAGCGAGATCGGCCAGCATTTTCGTGTGCTCCACTTCAATCTCGCCCAAGCGCGCCTGCATACTGTGAATGATCTCAGTGGGAATTTTCAAAAGCATGTGCATATCAATATGGTCGGCCTCCTGCAGCATACTACGCAGCGCTGCCAACTGCGTCACCGATGACGCGTCCTTGGAGGGGACCAGGGCTTTGTCAGCCAAATTTTTGAGCTGTGAAAGCTTGACAGCGGGGATGTTTGCCGCGAAATTCTTGGATGACAGCGACTGCACGCCACTCTTTGCGGCGGCGGTGGATGCCCCCGCCTGCTCGTTGATAATGTCCTGCACCATCTTCTGAATGATCTTGAGAATTGGAATAGTTTTAGTCAACTCAGCCTTCTCCTCATTCAGCGGCGTAATTGTCTTGTCATATTCTTCTTGCCCGGCACTTTTGGCGGACGCATACTTATCGTACATGCTCTTGGAGTAGGCCGCAGCAGTCGTGGCCGAATTTGCCGAGATCTCGGCCGTGCGGAACTCGCTCTGGGATGCCAGCCACTCTTTTTTGGCGCTGGCATACGCTTCGTACAGCTGTGTATTGGCAGGGGTTTCAATGTATACGCATGTAGTTACAACACACAAACGCAAGTACGAACGCTCACGCCAACACAGACACGTAGACATACAAGAGACACAGACACAAACGCAGATGCAGATGCAGACGCAGATGCAGACGCAGACGCAGATATAGACATAGACACAGACACTAACGTTACCTTGGTGTCCTCAGCGTGGATGGCTGTGTTGTGTGCTGTAAGGTTCACGAGGAGAGCACTGAATGTGGTCTTCAACGTAGTGTATGCGGTCGGGTTGCTGCAGTCGGCCAACTTGGACGTGGGAGCATTCACCAACAACGACAGAGCAGATTTGACATTTGAAGGCAGGCCCTTGGAGCCTGCTTGTAGCAACTCCGTGTGCATCTATACGTATACGTACAAGTATTTATGTATATATATATATATGCATGTCAACATATATATGTGTATATATACATATATATATATATATATATATGTATGTATATATATATATGTATGCATACATATATGCTCATCAATATATATATATATATATATGTATATATGAGTGCGCGTGTTTGTAGCTGCATGAAACGAGTAGCAGGAAAGATCAGTACCTGCTTTGCTGCAAGTTTTTCCGACAGCTGATTAATCGCGGCGGTGGACGGCAGCGCCGACGACATTACGCTGCGCTGGGCAAGACCAGCGTTGCGGTGTTCTGGAGACGCAGAATAGACCAGGCAGGCCACTAGGGTGCAGGCCAGCAAGGCGACACACATCTTGCCCTTACTGCTGTTCTGTCCGAAGCGTTTGCTTTTATCCCCCACGCTCACATACACCACGTGGTCGCTCGGCGTAGAGCCGTACGACAACATGGCGAGATTGAGCGATGGAAATAGATTCATAGGAAAAGTAGTCTTATTTGCCTTGGAGTTTCAGTCAACTTAGTTTCTAAATTCCGGCACCACTTTACAAGTCTATGGGACAGACCATGTGGCGCCATCGACGCTGGCTGTGCGTCATCAGTCAGTCAACATACCTCCTGCACGACATGATGCACCCTGCACGTTTTCAACCTCACTGACAGCAGTCATGACACGGCACAGCGACAGCGACACGTCCGATGCCATTGACCGGGTGTTTGCACTGCATGTCCCTTTTGTGTGCGCGTGCTTTGCACCTGCATGCGCGTACCGTTCCATTGCGATTGTCCGCCTGTCTGCCATGGCAGGTAACCCGTGCCTGCGAGCACATGCGTTGTGCTTGCGCGGGCCCTTTGTGCGCGCGTGCCCTGCACCTGCTTGCGTGTGCCCTGCCTGCGCCTGCGCGCGTGCTGTGTCTTGCATTTGGTCGACATGCTCAATTGCGGTGACTTTCCCAACCCGATACACAATCGTAGCTCATCAGGGTAGGACGAGCACAAGTAATTCAGTTTTTTGGAAAAGATGGCATGAGACATGATTGCATAACTGAAGGTTCATAGAATATGGTGGACGTAAAGCTTTCAAATCTAATATGCTGGATGTAAAGTTTTCAGCGGCCATTCTTTTACCCACTGTCTAGGTTGATTTAAGCGGGCCTGTGAGATAAATGTGTGTTGTATATTGGGTCCTAGTGAGTCACCAGAGGTCGCCGTCGGACGTTAGCAGGTATGGATCCATACCTGGTCGGCTTTAGCTTGGGTTTGATAGCCTAAACAAGAGTCTTGTGTCAGAGTTGAATATACGAATTTATGAATGAGCCCTATGTTAGAACTCTGAATACATCTCTACTACTGCGTATGACGTCCCACGACCCTCGCTAGTCTTGGATGGCGTCCATTCAGTCCAGGTATTTGATAGTTTCCTGGGACCAACCTGATCAAACTACAATACATATAACTATAACAGAGCACTATAAACGAGCACTATGACAGAGACCAATCAGAGGGCACCTTCGGACGTTCGCAGGTATACATTCCTCGCATTCCTCTGCCATGGTTGCACTATGCAACCAAGGACGCAGGCAGGTGGGAGCGGCATGCCCGGCCCTGCATCATCAAAGACTGTGTCTATTAGTTTCAGAGGCGGGCGCCCGAGGACAGCCGCACCACTAGCATGCGCGCGAGTCAGCTTCAGCTGGGGGTGAGCTCAGGGGGCAGAGGGTGCTGTGGCAGGGCGTGCAGAGAAGGATGCGGCGTGCTCACACAACAGCGCATATATAGAAACGCAGTACTTATTTTGCTTGGTCAACTCGGACGAATTGCGCTAAATACATCAATCCTGTGGCCTTACTTACGCAGCGCTCCTTTATGCGCGCGTGTGGGCGCATGACTGCCGACGTGTGGGAACAGCCCAGTGTCAAACAGGCAGGTCGTATGGTGCAAATGGCAGCAAGTAGCAGATGTGAGACGCATGGAGCGTGTGCAACAGCTGACAGGTGAGTTTTGTGCTGATATACCCTAATTCAACATGCACGCAAGAATGTGCAAGACCATTTGTGAACAGCGGAGCCAGAGGGATGACAACACCTTTGCGGCAAGCGATTTTTGTTTATTTTATGGCTGGGGTTTTGTACATGTGCTTGCGCTATCATTTTCTCTTTCTGTCTCTCTTTGAGGTTTCTCGCACACAACAAATCCAACACGTATCCACAGATAATTTCTACAGAATAGCGAGCCCTCGTGTTTGTACATGAGCGGCATCTGCCAAATTCTGGCTGATTCGCCGTCGCTGTCGCGCCTGTCTCTGTCTGTCTGCTCTTTTGAACTTGTGTATCACACTGTGCAAACCAACACCAGTGGTGTCAAACGCGCCACAGTACCTTCCCGTGTGCCATTTCCAGCAATTTTGGATGCCAACACTTCAACATATCATCAGCAACACGTTCAGTGCCAGTTTGTAGGGTGTAACAATGGAGGCAGAGGTGGAAACCTTTTAAACGTCAATGTTAGTTCCAACTTGGATCGGAGCACGGAAACAGGCCCTGAAACGGTTATTCTCCGGGTTTTCTTGTTTTTTGCCGTGACTATGTGGGATTTTAGAAACGCAGAACCCTTGTCCAAAGACATAAATTACCCATGGAATAACGAATACATATTTGCCCCTACTCATGGGCTCTTGGAATATACAAGAAAATTCGGATTCAGACCTACTTTGGGCCGGTGACAGTCGATTCAGTGAAGGTTTTCTGCCATTTTGCGTTTTTGAGACACGGATTCAAACTGGCCCCTTTTTTAATCACACATAAGAACTTTTTTGAGGCGCATCTTTTCAGCTAATTAAAAGAATTTTTAATTAAAAATTTGGCACCCGTGACTTTGAATCCCGAAAAGTAACAGGGTTTTCATGGAACCCCCCTATACCATTGTCACACCCTACCAGTGTGCTTCGCTGGGTGAACTTGTTTTCCTTGTTGGTCTTGACTGCAAATGATTTCAGCATTTTGAACCTCCATTCGGCAATTGACTCAGACCACAAATTTGCACTGAGAGTTCGTGGGTTTTGTAGTTCAGTCATGGGTCTAGTTGTTTTTCGACATTTACACAAACACTGGGTGTGAGGTGGGAGGCGCAAATAATACCATCATCATGGCTAAAACCAAAAATCAAAAATGGTTATTTCAAGGGTCGCCAAAAGTGCATTGCTGAAGAGTATCTAAGTCACACTCGTGACGAGTACTGCTTGGGGGACACTACGATGCCTTTCATCAAGGTAACCTGATTGCGCACGGCGACCTCTCACTCGGCCGCCGCGCGCTCGGATGACTTGGTATCTTTCCTACCCAAGTGGGGGGGCATCATTTCCTTGGCGCTACGTTTCTTGGTAGTCAAGGAGATTGATTGTGGGAATTGGTTAGCCCGAGGATACATGCCAGCCCATCAACATTGTGAACTGTTTGACCCACCATGAGTGTCGGCCTCAAAACTAGGTCGTCTCCGGAAAATAGGTCGGCGCCGGGACAGTTTCTTGGGTCCTACGTGGTTACGCGGGTGCTTACCACCCGCTTAGTCAGGTGATTAGGTTGGGTCTTCGACAACCAAAAAAGCCCGAGAAAGAATGAAATATATATATATATATATTTATATATATATCATTCTCTCCCCCACTTGTTGTCGCACCACACTCTGCCAATTGAACAGTACCCCCCGCCCCCTCTAACGGGGGCACTGGCAACCCAACATCCCTGGGATACCTAGTTCCAGTTCCGAATGAAAATTTTACTCTCAAAAAGTCCTGAAATTTCGCCGAACACCCACACTGATGATGCACGCCTATGATACAGGGTCACAGGCTTACAAATCAAGGCAAGTAAGTGGTTCGCCATTGAACTTGAAGCCTTGGGCCCTTCAACCGTTTTCTCCCTCGGGTTGGATTTTTTTTTAGTAAATTGTTCTTTGCGGTATAAGTGACATCCTGACATCCCCCACCTCCCCTAGAATGGACTTAATTCCCGCCTCTAGTTAAATGTGTGTTAATTACACCTAAGGGTGCTGAGTCACCAGGCAGTGGTCGTATAGGAGTAATGGGTGCGCTGGTTTATTTTTTTTCCGCCCGAGGCCAAATTTGCACAAATTCATCTTGGATCAATTCAAACCAATTCGACTACTTGCGTGAGGTTTACGATACACTGCCCTCGATTTGGTTTCGGAACACATAGTTTCACATTCCCCTCTACTGAAGTCCAATACATTCCCCTCCCGGTAAATTCAATACACTCCCCTCTCGTTAGTTCCAATACACTCCCCGCCCGCTCCACCACGTCTGTTTTGAAAATTCCTTTTTTCTGTGATTCAGATATGTCCCTTTTCCGTCCAAACAGATGTGGACAAGGCGCGTGTCACACGCAGAATCCCGTGTCGTCACATCGTGTTTGAATTCTACTCCTCAGTTGTATCAAATTCCCATTCTTGGGAATTGCGTTTTGCAACTTGACTCGAGACTGAGTTCTACTCTCATAAGGTTCCAATTTCCCATCCCTTTATTTTTCCAATTCTCAACCATATTATTTTGGTGATTCCTCCACTTATTTCCACATCCCGCTTTCTTTTTCGCATTCAGAGATCTTTTCATCAATTTGTCGATTTTTGTCGATTTCTCGAAGGTTGGTTTCACATTTTGATTTATCAAATTTCAGACTTTTCGATGTCAATTCCATGATTTCCCACACTTTTTGGTTCTTATACAAATCTATCCAATTCTTTAAATTTCTGATTTTTTTGATAGAATTTTTTTTTTTTAGATTATTTTTTTGGTGGCTACCATTGTTGTCGATTTCATTCCTTGTATTTTTGGTAATTTTTGTTCAGTAGAGGGCATCGATTCTAAATATTGACAGAGCAGTGTATGGGAATTATCGACAGGGGAGTGCATTGGTGTCATATTGAGGGGAGGATCATCACAACTCCGGGAGGGGAGTGCATACATGTCCCATGTCTATCCACACAGACTTGGAAATGGCGTTTGGCATAGTCCGAATTCCTGTTTGTCAATTTTGTCAAATCCTGTTTTTATTTTTGCAAATTCCCAACCGCTATTTTTGTCAAAGTCGCACCCGGTTTTGTTTTGAAATTCTGTTATTTTCTGTCAATTTTTGGTGTTATTCTCAATTTTTGATTTTTGTCCACATCCCCCATTTTTTCCAAATTCTCGTCTCTGTCAAAATGTTTGATCTTTCGTGAGATCTGCATCCTTCTCACAGTCTTCTTGTATTTTGTCCCAAATTCCCACCCCCCTCTATTTTCAATGTGTTCATCTCCATTTTTTGGACTTTTTTTCATTTTGTATGATATTGTTTCATGTTTTCCACATGTTTGGGGGATTTTTCAAATTTGTTGATTACGTCCCAAATTTTTCATTATATATGTATCGTTTATTGGATTGAGGTTATGAAATTATTCATTTTTAATCAAATTCTTGTATTTCCTCCCAATTCATGGGGTTTTGCTCAATTACCCAGTTTTTTCCCAAATCTTCCAGTTTTGCAATTTTTGGTTTTTTTGGTCCAATTCATTGATATTTATTGAATTTTTTTTTGGTCTGTGAATCCCATGCTTTTTACTTTTCTTGTGTTTTTGTTGCGTAGGGGGCATTGTATTCCAATCATGGAAAGGGGAGTACTCTTCCTAGCCGGCCTGGTATCGCAACAGAGACATCGAAAAGTGGCCGATTGCCATGAGGTAGCGGACTTCATAGATGCCAGAAGATGCCCACAAAAGACAGCTGACATCGATGGTTTACGCTATTCCCCTGGTGATCCCTACTACAGACTTGGGCCTGTCCATACGTGTCTCGAGGTGCGAGTTACGTGAGACTGGTGACTGGGACCTCTTCCTAGGTCCCCCGGAACAGGCGAGGGCGGGGACTGGTGGAGCTGACCAATGAGTGTAAAAGCGAAGGAAATTCGGAGGGTTTACCATTGTGATTTCATTCATCCCCGCGTCCTTGGGATACCCACTATCAGTTTTGAATACTACAAAAAACTCTGCTCTCAAAACATGAATGAATAAAAACCAAAAAAAATAAAAAAACAAAAAAATAGATTCAACATACTTTTAATTGTGACTCTCGCTATTTCAAATTTCCCATTTTCCGGTTGTTATTGTGTCTTGCTCCGTGTTCGATTCATACATGGTGCGTCTTTGTGACTGTGTTCCTTTTTTGGTTACCTATGTGTTTGTTTACCTATGTGTGCATACGTATGACTCCACATCTATTGCGGAGGTGCCATCGTGCCGGGAACTTCACGGTCACCCCAATACTGCACACCACTCGTATGCGTTCTCCACGTCTCGGGAGGGTTACCAGTGTGGCAGTTTTACCAACAAACAAACAAACAAAGTGCCCGTCCCGAGGGTGGGCCAAGCCATGCTGCGCATGTGGTGGTTGCCACCCACACCTCACACGGTGAAACCACCTTCACTTTGGTGTAGGTGTTGTAGGAATCACTCAGAAGAAGGTGTGGGCTGCAGGCAGCCCACTGAGTGAACGGTGAAATAAGGCGCGGGCCTTTGAGGAATCACTCAGAAGAAGGTGTGGGCCTATGGCCCACCGCTCAAAAGACAGTGAAATAGAGTGTGGGCCTTCAGCCCCCACTGAGTGGACAGTAAAATCAAGGTGAAATACATTTTTCACTTTCCCCCCGTTTCTGCGAGGTTCTTTGATTGTGAAAACCGCTCTGCTTGTTGTCTGACACTATTCTTTCGGGACCAACTCGTCTGATATTGCTCCATCCACCGGACCTTAATACTATACATTGTGTTACCACACCTTAGGAACTGGCATGTCAGAGGTGCCCGTCCTAGTTCCTATCTTTCCTTATGCTGCTGAGGGAGGCGCCCGTGCTAGTTCCTATTTTCGACAGGGGAACTGAAAGACTGAGACAAAATGTCTCAAGATTTTTGATGAAAAAATTGCGCCGCAGGCAAAATTTATGAAACAAATTGAGCAGATTTTTTTGACTGAATCCTGGTGTGTACAAGATTTTTTGACTGAATCCTGGACCAATTGCATTTCACTGAAAGAACGGTGAAATAAGGTTTGGGCTTTGAGGAATCATTCAGAGACAAGGTGAAATAAGGTGCGGGCTTTGAGGAATCACTCAGAAGAAGGTGTGGGCTGCAGGCAGCCCACTGAGTGAACGGTGAAATAAGGTGCGGGCCTTTGAGGAATCACTCAGAATAAGGTGTGGGCTGCAGGCAGCCCACTGAGCCTCAGTGGACAGTGATGATCACCTTCACTGTATGAGCTGTGGGTTGCCACGGAAGAACTTGAAAGAGCCACAATGTCGCCCTGCTTGACTAGACCAGACCTTGTTGAATATCTTCGCGACCAGGGTCCCCGGGGCTGGCGGCAGCAGGGCTGCAACTTGTGTCTTGTTCGTGATGATCGCGGGTCACCGGGTGGCACGTTCTGGGACCAGACGAGGCCAGGTGCTGGTAACAGCCAGATAAGAGCCAGTAAAGCAAATAACTTCTGAGAATCTTTGGTCCCGAATTCATTCATTAATTTGTTAATTCATAATTTTTGAAAACTTGACATTAGTAGCGTGTCGGAGAAAGTATTTCCGTGCTTTTTTGGCGAATTTTTGTGTTGCTGAACTCCCTCAAACAAGGAGGTGTTTTAATACGCAAGAAGTCACTCACTTCTTGTCAACTGGTGTTGTCTCAGCGTCGAGTCACGCGCTCTGACGTGTCCTTTCAAACAAAGCAATCTAAGTGCTTGGCCACTGTTGATTTGACACTCTACACATACAGACCTCAGAGTGAGGTGTTGTGCGATTTGTATCTCATGAAGTTTGATCTGACAAAGGATGTGTTATTTGACACTTTCTTCATTGCTATTTTTGACCAATAGTGCCCTTGAAATCACTGAGAATTTGAAATCGAATCATTCTCAATACCAATGAATCGGTAAACTCAAAAACAAAGTGCAATCGAATGCCCAACGGACAAGATTTGTGTATGTAAACAAAAGTGCCTCAGGCAAAAAAAGATTGTGAACAAATTGCGCCGTAAGCAAATTTATGTGATGTAGGAATGATATTTTTTGACTGATTCCTAATTGGTATTGTGTCCTGTTGATGTAATATGTAAATTATTATTCACAAATCACAGGTCGGAATCTTATTTTTTTAATTAATTCATGAATTCATACAACTTGAAGAATTGATTGATTCATCAACCTTGAAAAGGCCCAGAGTACGTTTGTTTGGCCCACTGATAAGAGCATGCGGTACCACGTATGTGGGCTAGGCCAGGACAGGGCGCATGTGCAGGGCGGTCATAGTGGTGCCTTTGGTGTTTGTCCCCATTGCGGTCTAACAAGAACTCCACCCGGTTGGGCAGACTTTGGAATTGTCCCCACGAACAAGATTCCACCTGTGAGAAGGCTTGTTTTATTTTCCCCCAAGTGCTTGCTGCTGCTTGCGTGGCAGGCAAGCCCGACCGGAAAAGTCAGAAGTGACGCAGTGAATCACGTGGTAGCATTGACACCAAACAGGCTACGTGCCTTTCAGATCCCGAAGGCGCTGTTGGTGAGGTCGGCCGCGGCGGTGACGCCTCCCTATGCAAAAAAAAGGGGGATTGGGGGAAACTCTGATGTTCAGGACCGTCTTTGGTGCGGAAAATTCTCTTTAAAGAAGAGTAGACTGAGTTGGGGCTCAGACCCCTCCGCTGCCGTGCACCCGACAGGGGTCCCAGTCACCAGTCAGCAGTATGCCAGGCACTGCGTAACGCTCTCGGCTTCGCATTACCGGGACAGGCCTAAGTCTGTAGTGGTGGTCATGCGGGAAGAAGAGCTATCAACGGTCTAAACTGTCGATGTCAGCTGTCTGTTAGGGGCAAGTTCTGGCATCCACGGAATTCGCTACCTCAGGGCAATCCGATGATCGGCTACTTCTCAATGTCTCAGTGCGCTCCCGGGCCGGCTAGGGACAGTAGATTTAACTCATATACATATACATACATACATATGGTCCTAGATGGTCTCGGATGGAAAAAAGTAAACCAGGACACCTATTTCTTCCACATGACCACTGCCTGGTGACTCAGCACCCTTATAGGTAATCAACACGGCAGCAACATGAAGTCCACTCTAGGGGAGGATGGTATCATAATTATCAGTTCCAGTAACCAAAAAAAATCCAAAAAAACTCGGGGAGAGACGGGAGGGGTAGAGGGCCCAAGTATTTTCGTGGCGACCCACTCAATAGACTTGATTTTCAAGCCTGTAGACCCGGCATCAACTTGTTTCAAGCGCGCATCTGGCCTTTGAAAGGATATTGCAGATGTGTCGACGAAATCAACATCTCCATTTCGCTATTGTCTGGTAGCGGGAAGTTGGCAAGGGAGAGAGGACAGTCGACGTGGAGTCCTTCACTGTGAAGGTGTGACCCTCCTTTTTCTTGATTTTTTGATATTTTTTGTTCCACAGAGTGCCAGGCGGGGTTCAATCAGAAATCAAGGTCAAGGATAGGAAAGTGAAGGTGTCATAAGGCAGCTCAGGTAGGGGGTGGGAAGAGGTACACTCCCGGAAAAGAGCAGGGACTTGGGGAGAAACTACTGAGGAGCAAGTGTAAAGACTGTGAAGCCATCAGCATGTGTGAGTGCCAAGGAGTGCGGAACATGCGTATGGGCGGCGGCGGCATCAGCCTCTGTACAAAACACCACACGCTCTCTCTCTCCTTGAACGGTCTTGGTTCTGGCATTCCAAGCCTTGAACGGTCTTGGTTCGCTGCTTGCCGTCGGACTGGTGTCTGTCTGCGCCGTGCTGGCATTTGTCTCCGACGGTGCGTGCCCATGTCGTTGTGTTGATAGGAGTCTGCGAGAGGCAGAGACAGACAAAAACACAACAAGAGAAAGAGAAAGACGGAGAGAGCAGATAAGGGCGTCATCGGCACTGCTCGCACAATAAAAAGTCAGAGCACGCAGAACGTCCAGAACAAATGCATGTGTCTAGAGTTGTAATTTAAGAACTCAGTCCACAGTAGAAGCAGCAATGACAACAGTTGGGGTTACCTGATTTCACAACTCGCAAGTGAAAAATAGGGGGGGGGGGAAGGGGGTGGTTTTGTCACTGTA
>Ga0105054_10010259_pt1 | contig 11950 bp, 10 predicted proteins | sample BON02_FD_78091 | JGI IMG/M metagenome (GOLD analysis project Ga0105054, IMG submission 78091) | Freshwater microbial communities from Lake Bonney liftoff mats and glacier meltwater in Antarctica - BON-02 (megahit assembly) | ecosystem: Environmental > Aquatic > Freshwater > Ice > Glacier... | reverse complement strand
TATATATATATATATATATATACATATATATATATGTATATATATATATATATATATATATATATATATATATATATATATATATATATTAGAGCTTATGCCCGGCTGCTTGAGAAGCACGTTGCCCGGCTTGAGGTCGCGGTGCAGCACGTTGTGCTCGTGCAGGTAGGCCATACCGCGCGCCACGTCAAAGGCGATCGAGATGAACGGGTAGTCCCACGTGGGCTCGGGGTCCACAGATCGCTCGATGAGCTCCGAGAGAGAAAAGTCCATTAATTCGGTCAGAATCCCGTGGTTCATCACGCGGTCTGAAGTGATGCCGATCATTAGCAGCACGTTCGGGTGGCGCAGCTTGAGCATGAGCTGGCACTCGTCCACGAGGAACTGCATCTCCCGTTCCGACACCTGCCGTTTGCGCAGCAGCTTGCACGCCACCTCGGTCGACGCGTACTGAGCCTTGTAGACATCACCAGTCGTGCCAGAGCCTATGAAGTCGCGTAAAGTGACACGGTCCCACCGAATCAGCTCGAACCGGTTCCACTCCACCTCGTTGATCGCCGAGCGGTCGTAGGGGGACGAGCTGGACGGGTAGCGGCCTGACGGGTCGACGCCAGTCTCGACCGACCCACGGCCGGGCCATGCCGCCGACGGCTGGCCGCTCGGCCGAGCTCCCGACGCTCCGCTCCCGCCACCAAAGGCGCCAGGCAAGTAGCTCTTGCCGCCGCGCTTGCTGTTGTGCGCGCGTAGGTTCGCGCGCCGGCTGCGGAAGTAGAAGCGGTAGTAGCAGACGCAAGCGACCAGGACGAGAGCGCCCAGGCCTAGGCCGAGGCCGAGGCCCAGCACCGGCCCAATGGATGCGGCGGGCGGGGCGAGGGGCGGTGGCGGCCAGCTTGGTGGCGGCGGGAAGGGCGGAGGAATCGAGGGCGGCGGCGGCGATGGAGGCGGCCTCGGGGGTAGCGGCGGTGCGGAGGGTGGCGGCGGCGAGGGCGGCGGCGAGGGCGGCGGCGAGGGCGGCGGCGGCGAGGGCGGTGGCGGCCACGGCGGCGGCGGCGCGGGCGGCGTAGACGGTGGCGGCGATGGTGGGCGCGACGGCGGCGATGGCGGCGGTGGAGATGGCGGTGGCGGCGAGGGAAGAGGCGGCGCCGGCGGCGGCGGCGACGGCGGCGGCGGCGACGGCGGCGAGGGCGATGGCGGCGACGGCGGGGGTGGCGATGGGGGCGGGGGCGATGGGGGCGGCAAAAAAGGTGGCGCTAACGGGTGCGGGGGCGGCAAGGGTGGCGTCAGCGGCGGCGGTGCGCCAGGCGGCGGCGGCGCTGGCGGCGGTCTGGGTGGCGGCGCCATCAGAATGCGCTCCTCGACTAGGATCTCGCCCCCGTCCACAACTCGCCACCCGCCCGTCGCTCCCTGCGTCGCGGCTAGATTCGCCCCGAGGCTTTGATCTTGCAACGCGTCCAGTGCCTCGGCAAGCGTCGGGTTGCCATCGCCAAAGGGCAGAGTGAGACGCACGCGCGCGAGCGTACCCTCGAGGCGGACGTGCACGCACCGACTGTCCCCATACGCGTAGTCGTAGCAGTCTGCACTCGTGTCGCTCATGTTTAGCAGTAGCCTGAGCGCCTCTTCCACCTGGGCGGCAATCTCAGCGTTGTCTTCCACCTGCGCGGCAATCTCAGCGTCGCTAGCCAGCAGCCGCCCCTCGCGTCGCTCGCGGCTTGGGTTGAGCCTCACCCATCCCGCGGGGCTAGCCCTCGTGTCGCTTAGCCTCCGTCGGCCGAACGCGGGCGGCGGCGGTGGCGGCGACGGGAAAGAGAGTGTCAGGTTGAAGGTGAGGATTCGTACGTCCCGGTAGCCGGGCAGCAAGGGAGGCGGCGGGGGTTGTTGTGGGAGGGGCGGCAGCGGCGGCGGCGGCGGCGGCGAGGCGGGGGGCAACGGCGGCGACGGCGGCCGCGCGGGGGGCGGGTGCGGCGCCGCGACGGCCACCAGCGTCACGCCGGCGATGTAGGCGTAGTCGGTGTTGAGCGCCGTTGCAACGTCGTACTCCGGCGTCAAGATGCAGAGCTTGAACCGGCCGTCGGGCGGCTGGTCCACGTCGTTGCCCAGCGTGATGGTGACTTTGCCGTCCGCCACCCGGCCCGACAGGCCGCGATTCGGGTTGCGGTTGGCCACTACGGCCGCATCGGCGCAGTCGGCTGTGCCGAACCTCAAAAAGACAACGGTGAAGTTGTCGCCGATGCCCGCGCCCCTAAACGACAGCTCCGTCGGCACGCGCGCGTAGACGTTGGAGGGCTCGACCCAGATTTCGGGCGGAGGGGGCGGGAAGGGCGGCGCGGGCGGGGGCATTGGAGACGGCGGCAAGCTCGGAGGGGACGAGGGGGGGGGTAGTGAGGGTGGAGGCTGCAGTGGCGAAGGCGGAGGCGGCAGCGGCGGCGGCGAAGCGGGGGGTGGAGGTGCTGTGGACACGAAGATCAACTCCTTCGCCGGGCTGAAGGCGTCCTCGCCGTCGACGACGACAGGCGGGAAGTAATCAAGCGAGCAGATCTTGTAATACCCCACTGCCGACAGCTGCACCGTAACCTGCCCTCCCACCACGCGCGTGCTCTCCTCACCGGGAATGTAGGGCGTCCCCTTGGTCACGTTTGGGTCCAGCGCTCCCTTGCAGCTGGAGAGCTCGACCGCGTCGGTCCGCGTCCAGAGAAGGACCACCGTGTAGTCTTCGCCGATGGCCGAATCGACAAAGCTCAGGCTGATTTCGACGTTTTTATATATCTGGCCATAGACGCCGGGCGAGACCTCCCGCAGCGGCGGCCCCAACCGCACTCGCGGCGGCGGAGCAGGCGGCGGCGATCCAGGCGGAGGCGGCGGAGACGGGACCGAAGGCGGCGCCGGCGCCGGCGGCGGCGGCTGCGGGGGCGGGGGCGCTGGCGGCGGGGTAAGTGGTGGTGGCGTGGGCGGCGGGGGCAAGGGTGGCTGCGACGGCGGCAGCGGCGGCAGCGGCGGAGGCGCGCGCGGGGGGGGCGGCGGCGGAGAAGAGGGAGGAGGGCCGGCCGGTGGAGGCGGAGCCGGCGGCGGGGGGGCCGGTGGTGGGTGTGGTGGCGGCGGCGGCCGCTGCGGGCCCGAAGCCGGCACCGCGGGCGGGTAGTCGGGAGGCGGGGGCGAGGGCGAGGGCGGAGGGGTGCTCGGTGGAGGCCTGATGATGCAGTTGGGGAACTCGGCGGGGCACTGGCCCGCCGCAGCGGCGAGCAGTGTAAGAAACATGCCGCGCCTTAGCGGGCGTTTTGATACTTAGACGTAAATAGAATTTCGAACGCTATTTTCCATTAGAGTAGCGAGCCTGTAACGGTCTTTTCTTTTCATAAAAACTGCGATTAAGAAAGATGCCGGCACATTGGATGTCGGCACATTCGGCGGGTCCAACGACAAAAATGAGCTGCGCCATTGCGCCACAGCAAGCACAGCGATGGCGCCAGACGGTGGCCATCCTCACGGGCCCCACCACCGGTTCCGACGGCGGGTGCTGGCTCGTCGACCGGGCGGCGAATTGCACGTCGCTGGAGCTGCTTGTTGGGGACGCCACTAAGGCGTTCGCTTCGAAGAACCCCCGTTACGACGACACCGCCCTGGGCCGGCTGCTGCTAAGTGGGGAGCTGTGCTCGCGCCCGCTGCGCATCGCCATCTTCGGCGGGAGCAACACTGGGGCGGGCACGGACATCTACAACGCTTGGCCATTTTTCTGGTCGCGCGAGCTCCGGAGTGAGCTGGCGCTGTCGGGCATCAACGCGACGGTGGACAACTTTGGGCTGCCGGCCACCGGCGTCGAGTACTGGATTCGGTGCCCTCCGTCGCACGGCCACTGGGACTTGGTGATCTCTGAGTTCGCGCTGAACGAGCAAGACGGGTACGAAATTCATACCCCACACCATCTAGTCCACCTATAGCATGAGAACCAAATCTTGGACTAGATACGGTCTAGGCCGAGTGTGCCTCTCTAACGCAAACGCCCCCTTCTGTCTATGGGCCTGCTCGACCAGTGGTACGCGCTCGCGAGGTCCATAGCGACCAGCGTCATCGCACTGGACCTCTTCTCGTGGGCCAACGAGGACGCCGGCCTCGGTGGGTGGCCAGCGACCCCAACAAGCGCGGCGGCTGCGCGAGCAAAGCCGCACGTGCGCACGGTGGACCTCCCGCGTGCCCTGCACCGTTCGGGTCTATGGCAGCGCGAGGCACCCTTCACCTCGCGCGCCATGTACCCCGGTATAAGCATCTACGCCAACCGCCACTGGCCGAGCGAGGCGTGCTATGCCGCTGGCGAGGCGCCCACGCCGCGCGACCCAGCGCGCAAGGCCACCCTCCAAACGTGCGCGCAAACCTATGCCTCGACGATGATTCACGGCAATTCGGTCTTTCATAAGCTCGTCGCAATATCGGTGGCGGCGGCCCTCGTCCGCCTCCGCGAGCTAGCCGCGAAAAGCACCTCGAAGGCGCGCCCTGCGATCCGCCCTCGCCCAACGCCTGCTGTAAAGTGCTTTGGCACATATGGCCATGATAAATATGTCATACAATTGTTCTACATGCCGCCCCTCTCTGCAATCAATCTGTCTACGTCCCGCGGCTTCGCATACGGCGACCCGTTCGGTGCCCTCGGCGGCAGGGGAGACAAGAATAAGGAGTCGCTGCACATCGCAGCGTGGGAGGGCGCGAACGGCAGCCATCCCCGCGTGAGCCTTGCGTTGCCCAGGTGCTGCTCGAAAGTGAGCCTCGGGTTTGTGGCGCACACGGACCTACGCGAGGTGGTATCGTTCCAGGCCACCCTGCAAGGCCACACGCGGAATCTGACCACGCTCGACCACACCCGCAGCAGCGGCGGCCCTGCGTATCGCACCCGTCAGTTCGTTACGCTGAAGCCGCACAGCCCATGGCTACCCGCCGGCACGTTGGTCATAGATGGAAATTTTCGCACACCCAAGGCGGTGCTCGAGATTACGGACCTCGTCCTGCACGGCTGCAAGATGGCCACGCGGTGCACGCCGAGGGCCGAGGGCGAGCCGTGCGTTTTGCTCAACAATTAACCGTTCGCTCCTGGCTCCTGGCGCGTGCGTGAGCCGAACCCAGCCAAAGGAAGAACAAAAGGGGTATGTGCAAAGTGTCTAGACGTCGCCGTTGTCCGTGGCCGTGCTCCAGCATCGAGCGGTTAAGCCTTCGTATATGTATACTATGTGCTATGTGTATTATATTATATACTATATGTACAAAGTTTATTGCAATGTCATTGGTCTCCTGCTATGTTCCTATTCCTATTTCTACATACGACGCTGGTTTCGCCGAGAAGCGCCCCACCTACAAGCTACAAGCTGATTTGCGCAGCGCAAAGTCGTCGATTCGAGTTTGCCTCTTTGGCCCTCGCCATGCGCATAGAGTCGGTCCGGGCAGAGGCAAGGAAAGCCCCCCAGTGCGTCACGTGTGGAGAATAAAAAGAGTAGTGTAAAGACTTATATATGTGTTGAGCGTTGAGCCCTACTCATTAGTATGAGTACTATAACGTTGCTATCACTATCACTATTCATGAGGTGAGTACTACGTTTTTCTATTACTATTACTATTCACATTCACATTGTGAAATAAGTACTCGAGTGCTCGCTCGAGTACGTGTACGTTTATACCAAAACACTTCTCAGAAATTTTCTGTGTGGCCTGCCAGTAACAGTAACGTAACGATTGTCCGGATTTTAACCGTTTTCTTCACACTGTATCGTTTTTATTTTCAGAACAGCACGACATCCTAATACTAATACACCAGAAAGAGGCGCGCCCCCCCCGACCCCCGACGGTGTTTAGGCTTCCGTGGCGCCTACTACAGTAGTCTCCAATAAGGCGGGTCAATCAAGAGCAAGATGGACATGTACCACGACGACGATGACATCCTCAACAAGTTAACAAGTAATGGATGCTGTGGGACCTACGCTTTGAGTTCCCGCTCCAACTTCGTTGTCTTCATACATTGCGCCTCCCACCCACACCCCCTGTGTGCACGAGGCCAACGTCGAGCAGATCTTCTCGTTGTTGGCTAGGCGCCTCTCGGATCCCAAACCTCGATCCCTTCTTCCGGCTGGCCATGCTTGTGCGCACATCCACTTCAACAAGAAGGCCTGGATGCCCACCACCCACCACAAACCAAGGACGCAATCCGCGAGCTCAACTTCGGGAAGTACCGTGTACCATGAGGAGGGCCAGACCCTGCTGGAGGATTGAGATCCGAGAGCTTATTATTTATCTGGATCTGGAGATAGCTGGTGGAGACGAGACGGACCAAGAACAAAAAGCAAGAGGCAGCAGATAGCAGAGTAGGAGTGGAGTAAAGAGAGTAGATATAATGATGAGACACAAAAAGGGCTTTGAAAGGGCAACTACATGCAACATCACAACGAAACAAAACACGAAACTTTGGTCGTGGCCAATCGCCAATCTGCGAGCGAGTCGGCGCCGGCAAGCCGCGGCACACCAACGCCACACACACGGCCGTCTAAGCGCCGTCTTTTCATCTTACTCAAGCGACGACGAGGAGACCGCAGCGCGCAGCGCTGCCCACACCCAATGGTACAGACAGTGACTCTGACAGTGAAGCACATTTACAACACGAGCTATAATATATAGGCGGGTGCGCGGACGGGGACGCGGGGCGGGGGGGCGGGGGCGGGGCTGACACGGGTTAGCGCCCAGCGGCCGGCAGCCCCAGCTCTCGAGCCAAAGTCCGAAGTCCGTCCGAAGTATAAGTATAAGTTGGTGCTGCGCAGCTGCAGTAGCAGTAAGATTAAGTATAATAGTATTAAAGTATAGCTACTATTATAATATAGTATAAATATATAGATAGGTATAGGTATATAGGTATAGAGGCGTGTGAATGTGACATTAAAAATCCCATTATCATTATTATATGTAATATATATATATTATGTAACCTGTGGCTGGGGCGGGTGGGTGACGACGCCAAAAAGCCCGAAAATAGTGCTCCCCCTTATTAAGCCTTATTCTTATTCAACAGTCCATAGTCCGTCCACAGTACACACAGTCCACGCAGCCACAATCACAACGACAGTCCCATTCCATTTTTTATACGTATACTGTACATACTTATTACACTGTTACTGTTGACACGCGCCCTGCACGATACACGAGATACCACACTACACATATAAAATGCATCGAGCTAGCATATAATATGTAATAGAGGCTTGGCGCGTGGCGACGAAAATGCGTTGTGTTTTCAAAATTATATCGGGCGGGCGATATGGAAGTGGGAGCCGCGCGTGTGGCCCCGCTCCGTCCGCACGCGGGCACACAAGCGCTATATGGCATATGGGGCTATAATATGGATACTGTACGTACGTATGTATGCACGTACGTACCCCCACAGCCCCCAGACGCGGCGTGGCGTGTGGCGCCGTCAGCTAGACGTCAACAAGGTTCGGGTTTACCCGGCCTTCTTTGAGTTGACGTAGACGTACTATGGCCTATGGCGGCGAGGTTCTCCGGGTTGATCACAACTCGAGACGTATAGGCGCTAGCGCTAGATGCATAGCGCATAGCATCAAGAGCCTCCCGTCTCCCCCGTCTGCCGCCCGCCCCGCCGCCGCCGCAAGCCGCAAGCACCCACTCACACACGCGTTACTAACTACAGCACGATACATCGACGATACATAAAAAAAAATTAACTGGAACACGACAGGCAAAAGGGCCTCGTCCTCGCCCTCGCCTTCGCTCCACACACGCGACGCAGGGTTTGCTGCCTGAGTCCCGAGTGGTGGTGCTGGGATGTGGCTTCTCTTGTGCTCGTGTGTGGCTCTTTGAGGATTTTGATTAATTGAAATTGAATGACACGCTTATGCTTATGCTCACACACTCTTCTGCCCCTTATTACTTCAAAGGACGTCGAGGTTGTTCGTAGCTGATATTTGAGATGACCTCGAGGTCAAGATCCATCCAAGATCCCCCCACACCTGCCGCCCGCCACAAACACGACACAACTACAATTCTTCTTTTTGATTTCGCGATTAGAGCAGCGCCCCGCTCCTGCTCCGCTCCACACACCCGCTGCCCAATGCAAAGGACTTCGAGGTTGTAGCTAAAGCTAATCTTTGAGATGACGTCGAGGTCCTGCGCGACTCCCGACCTGCTGCCGCCGCCACACAAATTGTACACAAACACAAACACAAAAACCCTTTTATTTTTCTAATATAAATGTCTGCTATACATCTATAATTTATGTGCGACTGAGCACTGGAGCAGCGCCACGCTCCACACACAGGCTGCCCCTTTCAAAAGACATCGAGGTTGTAGCTGATCTTTGAGATGACGTCGAGGTCTTCCCATCTGCCGCCGGCCGCGCCGGTTCGCTCGTGCATCCGCCGGTGGGTCCGGCGGAGAATCCCCTGAAACACAAATACAATGATGCAGATGTAAATAACACGGTTCAAATATAGATGTGCTAAACTAGGCGTCTACGCAAAACGCTTAGTTTAACACGTCTGTATTTGAACAGCGTAAACGCTTAGTTTAGCACGTCTGTATTTGAACAGCGTAGATGTAAATTACGTGTAAATAGTACGTATCTTCTCACCTGGCGGAACCCGCGTTCCCTGGCCACGCCGGCGGGCGCGGGCAAAAAAAACAAAGAATAAACGGAGAATGAAGGCCTAGTGCACCACCAGTTACTTCACAACGGGCTCGCAATGGGTGGGCCTCTCATTCGGGATGTTCTCTGTGCAGCCTCCAGGAGGGAATGTGATCGCGACGCAATCAGGCCTGTACTGCGGGGGTGCCACCGAGATCGACTTCATCAACCATTACGCGAAGATCATCAGCGAAGTGAACGTCAGCACCGAGTCGTGCACAGAGGCGATCTTGCCTAACAGCCAGTACCCCGACAGAAACAAAGGATACAAGGAGATGGGGACCAGCGGAGCAGCTTCTAATAGAAAAAAAAACACTCACACAGGCGGTTCCTTTCGTATCCATATACACATACATATATATATATATATGTATACATGTATATATTAAAATATATATATGCGTGTGTATCCATATCTAGATTTATATCTATATCTATCTATCTATGTATGTATGTATGTATGTATGCATGCATGCATGTATGTATGTATGTATATCAGTATATGTACATATCAATATATATCTGTATCTATCGATATATCTATCGAGATATAGATCTATATATTTAATATTTAGGCGGCTTCAATGTATATGTTGACATTCGATCGTTGTTAAGTGAGATCGGGGTAACCCCAGGGCGTGCATCGGGCGTTTGAGCGGTCAAGACGAAGAATGGGAATGGGGCTCAACGCTCAAGTTGGCCTTCACAAGATATTCTTTCACTTATAGGCTGTTGTGCACGAATCAATTATTCATTGTATTGCCCATGCAACCTGCGTCGCCCACACGGTTGCAATACTATTGCATTACTATTGCACACCATTCACCCCCCTTCCGACCCACCGTTTTCACGCCATACATCATACAATATTGTGCATTGCAATATCTTGTAAAGGCTAGGGCTCAACGCGCCCGTATCTAGTGCAAACACGCCCTCCGTAAACTATACTACACTGTGCACACGTCTACATATATACGCCCATATCAAACTCAAAGATGCCCTGTGTAAAACAAATATCTACTGCCCTGTGCGTGGAATACTGCGTAAACACGCCCGTTTCAAACGCAAACACGCCCTCCGTAAACTATACCACACTGTGCACACCTCTACATACATCCTCGCGTATCCAATTCAAACATGCCATGTGTCTGTGTATAACAAATATCTACTGCCTTGGGTGAAAATAAAGCCTACACACGCCCGTTTCAAACGCAAACACGCCTTCCGTAAACTATACCACACTGTGCACACGTTACATCCGCCCGTATCCAATTTTTAACATGCCCTGTGTATAACAAATATCTACTGCCTTGGGTGAAAATAAAGCCTACACACGCCCGTTTCAAACGCAAACACGCCCTCCGTAAACTATACCACACTGTGCACACGTCTACATATATACGCCCATATCAAACTCAAAGATGCCCTGTGTATAACAAATATCTACTGCCCTGTGCGTGAAATAAAGCGTAAACACGCCCATTTCAAACGCAATTACGCCCTCCGTAGAATATAACACACTGTGCACACGTCTACATACGCCCGTACCTAAATCAAACATGTCCTGCGTATAATAAATATCTACTGCCCTGTGGGTTGCCCAATATCGATTTCAAAATACAAAGGGGGGCAATAAAGAAGGTGTCCAGTGCCAAAAACAGTATCGATTAGTGCACAATCCCTGAATCAACAAACGAATATATTGTAAAGACCAACCTGCGGGTGGGATAAAACCTACAAACGGCCGTTTCTAACGCAAACACGCCCTCCGTATATTATTTTTAAATACCACATCTGCTTGCCCAGTGGCGTTCCGCGCATCCGGGAAACAAACGGCACAAAGAGCTTTGCACCTCTAACCCAAACACGTCCGTCTCTAAACGCAAACACGCCCTCCGTATAATATCAGGCCATCATAGCAACAGTAGTCGTAGTAGCAGTAACAGCAGCAGCAGCAGCAGCAGTAACAGCAGGAGCAGGAGCAGCAGTAGTGGTGGTGGTAGTGGTGGTGGTAGTAGTTGTCCTAGAAGTCATAGTCGAGAAGTAGAAGTAGGAGTAGGAGTAGTCGTAGTAGTAGTAGTAGTAGTAGCAGTCGTATAAGCACTAGTAGTAACAGCAGCAGCAGTAGTAGAAGTAGTAATGGTAGTAGTAGTAGCAGCAGCAGCAGCAGTAGTAGCACTAGTAATCGAAGTAGTAGTAACAGCAGCAGTAGCAGTAATAGTAGCAGCAGCAGTAGCAGTAGTGGTAGCAGCAGCAGCAGCAGCAGCAGCAGCAGCAGCAGCAGTAGTAGTAGTAGTAGTAGTAGTAGTAGTAGTAGTATAGCAGTAGTAGTAGCAGCAGCAGCAGCAGTAGTAGTAGCAACAGTAGTAGCAGCAGTAGTAGCAGCAGCAGCAGCAGCAGCAGTAGTGGTAGTAGTTCGATACTAGTAATAGTAGTAGTAGTTGTTGTTGTAGCAGTAGTGGTGGTAGTAGTAGTAATGATAGTATTAGTAGTACTAGCAGTAGCAGCAGCATTAGTAGTAGCAGCAGTAGAAGTAATTGTAGTAATAGTAGTAGTAGTAGCAGTAGCAGCAGCAGTAGTAGTAGTAGTCGTAGTAGTACAAGTACAAGTAGTAGTCGTAGTCGTAGTCGTAGTGGTAGTAGTAGTAGTAGCAGCAGCAGCAGCAGTAGTAGCAGCAGCAGCAGTGGTAGTAGTAGTATACGTATACGTCCTAGCCGTAGTCGTAGTTGTAGTAGTAGCAATACCAATAATACATAATCATACGGGTTAAGGGGTTCACCCATCCGGAACATCAACATACACAAACGCATATATAACCCCAACAATGTCCGTCTGTAACGCAACTACGCCCTGCATATAATACTAGGCCACACGTACTACTACTGCTACAACTGCTACTGCTACTAAGAGACTACTACTGCTGCTACTACTACTACTCCTTCTCCTCCTCCTCCTCCTCCTTCTGCTGCTGCTGCTGCTGCTACTGCTACTACTACTACTACCACTACTACTACTACTACTACTACTGCTGCTGCTGCTGCTGCTGCTGCTGTTACTACCACTACTACACGTAGCAGTCGAAGTAGTGGTAGTAGTGGCAGTAATAATAATACTAAAGCATCCCAATAAGTCACCGGCTCCTCCTCCTCCTAATACTACTACTGCTGCTGCTGTTGCCGCTGTTACTACTACTACTACTACTACTACTACTACTACTACTACTACTACTACTACTACTACTACTACTACTACTACTACTACTACTACTACTACTACTACTACTACTAC
>Ga0105054_10010258_pt1 | contig 11952 bp, 10 predicted proteins | sample BON02_FD_78091 | JGI IMG/M metagenome (GOLD analysis project Ga0105054, IMG submission 78091) | Freshwater microbial communities from Lake Bonney liftoff mats and glacier meltwater in Antarctica - BON-02 (megahit assembly) | ecosystem: Environmental > Aquatic > Freshwater > Ice > Glacier... | reverse complement strand
TCGAGTAATCCCTCTGGTAAAAATAAGCTCAATAACGATAAATCGGTTCCTTTGTCCATCCCTTAAATTTAAAGTGCAAAGAAATAAATTATTCACTTCAGACCCAAGTTTTGTTCTTGATCCGATCAGTTCCTGCGACCACCGCTACTGCACTTTGTTTGTGCCAATGGGCAGTCATTAATAGGCCTCCGTCTTTTTTTGAAGGCACTTGCCATGTATATGGTAGGTGCTTTTTTTTGGTTAGGACCCAGGGCAAGCCCCTGGCACGATCAATTCCTGCTTCCATGGCCACTGCACTTTGTTTGTGCCAATGGGCAGTCATTAATAGGCCGCCGCCTTTTTTTGAAGTCCCCCCGCCTACGATGAAGGGACTTTTTTTTGCCCTAAATCCAAGTACTTTTTCGGCTATAGTAAATTAACCATATTAAATTATCTAAATCTTATATTATAGTAATTTATTGGCTACTTCCAGCCAATTGTCGGCACGTTCATATCCTGTGGTATGTATATTGTGTGGGGAGGTAAACAATATTTTTCTGCCCTTAAAGTGTTCTAGATTGTAACTGCGATCATCAATTAAAATATCTCCAGATAGAATATGTTTGCTACCGCAGAGAATGCGATTTCTCCAATGTATAAAAGGAAAATGTTCGTCCAACCAGTCACTTTTTTCCCTTAAAGAATTAGGGTATTCCATTGCAGCCGAGGCTACATATAGATCATATTTTAAGGATAGTTCCTTTAAAACCTTTTTACTGTCCTTGATGGGTTTTAGGTCTCTAAAGAAACCATCTGTCCTGGCGTGACTCCTTATGCTAAATTGCCGTTCTTCCGGGACACTCTGCCAAACTTCCCGGCCCATGCAGTCCATTTCAGAAAGGGTTTCATTAAATTCCGCATTGTATCGTGTTATGTGTGCGTTATATGCATCGGCAAACACCTCGTCCATATCTACAAATAAAGTCATTGAAATAATTTTTAACTACGAAAATAACCATTTTCCTTTGAAGTAAGGAACCATTATATTCAGGTAAGATTTGAAATTGGAAGGAGAGAGGTTTAATTAAAGATGCTGGAGAGTTAGGGATAATTTTACTTCGATCGCTTTAGAGTGGTCCTGCCTTAAAAGGATGTTGCAGCAATAGTTACGTTGAATATGGTAGGTAATAATTAATCCTGCCTATTGTCCTTGTTGAAAAGTGCATCCATAATTAGTTTTATACTGTAAAAACCAAGGCTAATAGCGGCAATTGCCAATATTATACCAAAAATCAAAACTGGCCAATACAACGGATGGCCTTCATTTTTAAAAGCCTGATATATTACAAGAGGGGCTGTAAACATTAGGGCAATAGTATAGGCTATATATTTTAGGCCTTTTAGTAAAAGCGCTTTATTTGTTCTCATAGTGATGATATTAGGGATCGTCTTAAATTAAATGGATTATTTTTTTATTATAAGGGAGTCCGAAAAAGTCTGGCATACAGCAAAATAACCCAGCGCAAAATTAGTGCTTAATGAACCATTGCCTATATTATTAGTTTCGTTGGTAATATTAATGATATTACCTTTCACGGTGGTGGCTGGGCTACTAAAGGGGCCAGTGTCCGGTCCGCTCTGAAAAATTAATTGATTCATATAATTATAAAAATCCTGATCTACCCCTAAAATACTAATTATCACTTCCCTTTCTTCTTCTACTTTACTATCATAAAAAAATGAAAATTGAAATCGCTTTCCCTGATAAAATTCATCTTCTGTGACTAAATATTCGCCAAAATCAAAATCGAATAAATAATAATCGTCACGTTCCCCATTATCTGTAAAAGTAACAAGTACTTCTGTCTCATCATCTCCAAAAAGGGTAGTTGTTCCTTGCTTCAGAGAATCTATGGGAACGGCGGGAACATATTTGGTTTTGGCCAAATAGGTTTGGTTGTCGTGATTAATGCCGAGTTCCAATTCACCCCGTGTCAATTCTTCCAAATCCCATTCGTTTTCATAGATACCTGAGCCTGGAATAGATTCCAATAAGTTTAAAACAGCCCCTGATTGAATATTTCTGAGGGTAATTCCCAGTAGTTGGGCTGGTTGTACCTCTTCAAAGAACGAACTAGTTAAACTGGCCTTAATTCGTACTAATACCGATGGGTTGTCCATGTTTTCCAATCTGATCAAAGCATCAATGACCAATCTTGGCTCTTCGGTAGGAAGATCAACCTCAATCACATCCTGACAACCAAGAATTAAAAAATAAAGGGTTAAAAATAAAATGTTCTTCATTTCATTAGAATTTGAAATTATAGGTAGCTGCAGGTACCAAACCAAAGATGGAGGTCCGGACGGCTTCATTTACTCCGGTATCCCCATTGCGACCAAACCCGATCGAGGCTGCATTCCTTCTATTGTATAGGTTATAGATACTAAAAACCCATTCGGATTTAAGCTTTCGACCCTTGTTTTTTCGAGGTGTAAGTGTGGCAGAAAAATCGATTCTATGATAGGCAGGCAGCCGCTGCATATTTCTTGGACCATAATAAGGCACCGCTAAATTTTGGAATTCGAATTGGCCAATTGGATAATTGGTGGGTTGACCAGTCTGAAAAACAAAATTACTATTAAAGCTCCACTTTTCATTTAATTTATAATTGGCATATAAGGAAAAATCATGAGTTTTATCGTAAGGCGTATTATACCATTTTCCTGAATTAATCCCTGGTTCCGATATATTTCTGCCGGGAGTTTTTTGTTCCGATTTTGATAGGGTGTATGCTAGCCAACCCTGGAATCTCCCATGGTTTTTCCGTAGCAGGAACTCAAATCCATAAGCTCTGGCTTCCCCGTTCAGGATTACCTGCTCTATAGCATCATTCGCAATTAAATTGGCACCATCTATATAATCTATGCGATTTTGTATATCCTTATAAAAAACTTCTGTCTCCAATGAATAATCCCCGTTTTTTAAGTTCTTGAAATAACCCAGGGCGTACTGATCCAATAATTGCGGCTTTACAAAGGGACCGCTTGGTGTCCAAACATCTAGCGGAGTAGGGGAACTGGTATTGGAAAGCAGATGGAGGTATTGTGTCAATCTTGTGTAACTGGCTTTTATAGAATTATTAGTGTCCAGTGTATAGGCCAAGGCCAAACGGGGCTCAAAATGGGTAAAAGTTGACAAACGCTCATTTCGTTTGGGCTTAATTACATCTATGGGATCTGCCTCCTTATAGATTTGTAGAAATGGGTCAAAATAGACAGAGTTGTTTTCCTCATAGATATTGAGTTCTTCTTGACCTAAGCGCATGAAATTACTGAGACGTAATCCGTATTGTAAACGTAATTGTTTCGTAATGTCCTGCTCAATATCTACATATATTGCAAATTCGTTGGCATATTTTTGGATCAACTGATTTTCTATAATCCCCGATTCCGAATCACTGGGTTCGATCTTCCCAGGATTAAAGCGATAATATATATTATTGATTCCATAGTTTATTTGAAAATTATTGCTCAAATAATGCTTAAAATCGTATTTCAGATTGAAATTTTGGATTCCTGAATTCCATTTAAAGCCAACAAAATCGAGTTTTAAACCGTAGTAATAATCAGAATAGATTAGAGATAGATTAGAGAATAGTTTGTCCGAGAATAAGTGGTTCCACCTGAAATTAAGGACAGCGTTGCCATAGGTATTTACAAAACTATCGCTTATACCAAAAACATCCCTTCCAAAGTATCCCGAAAAATATATATTATTCTGCTCATTTAATTTAAAATTCAACTTGGTATTTAAATCGTAGAAATACGCGGTATTGTCAACATCGAAGAGCGGAAGGAACAGATGTGCGTAGGACGCCCGGCCACCAATTAAAAAGGCAGCTTGGTCCTCAATGATTGGTCCTTCAACCAAAAGCCTGCTGGCAACCGCTCCGATACCGCCATTAACTTTTAGCTCTTTACTGTTTCCTTCTTTTTGAAAAATCTCCAATACGGAAGAGACCCTACCGCCATAACGGGAAGGGATTCCCCCTTTGAATAGTTTTACATCCTTTATGGCGTCTGGATTAAAGACTGAGAAAAAACCGAAAAGGTGGGAGGAATTAAAAATAGTGGCCTCGTCCAAGAGAATAAGGTTTTGATCTACGGAGCCTCCCCTAACATTAAAGCCCGAAGAGCCCTCACCAGCATTGCTAACGCCAGGCAGTAGTAGAATAGACTTGATGATATCGGCTTCACCTAGAATAACGGGTATGTTCTTTATGGTTTCCACCGAAAGTGAGTTAACACTCATCTGTGGTTTACGGATATTTAATTTTTCCACATTCTCCGTAACGATCACTTCTTCGAGTTGCTCTGCAACTTCAAGCAATTGAAAGTTTATTTTTTGATCGTAGGACAGGTCTATATTTTGGACAATATCTTGGTATCCCAATGAACTTAATTGAACCTCGTAGCTTCCCTGGGGTAATGTAATAGAGTAGAAACCGTATTCATTGGTGATAACACCAGTACTTAATGATGGTACAGCAACAGTGACCCCGATTAGGGTTTCGTTACTGGATATTTCGGTAACCGTGCCACTTAACGTGAACCGCTCCTGGGAAAATATATTTACGGAAAAAATTAGTAGAATATAAAAAGGTAGAAATAGATTTTTCCCCATTAAAGGCAATTTTCCTTAAATGTATTGATAATTTTTATGATGGAAAAAAGTTTGCAATGACATTAAGCTAAAAGACCTTCTCAGAGGTTGAAAAGGTCTATTAATTAAAGTGATTATTTGTTTATATGGTTTCCAAAATGGAATTAAATGTTTTGCTAGGTCTCATGGCCCTACTTATAAGATCGGCGTCCGGTAAATAATAACCTCCAATATTGACTGCTGCCCCCTGGGCATCACTTAACTGTTTAAGAATTTCATCCTTCCCCTTGGAAAGCTTTTCAGCAATAGGGGTAAAAACGGTTTTAAGTTCTTGGTCCTTGTTTTGCTGGGCCAAAGCATTCGCCCAATATAGTGCCAAATAAAAATGACTTCCCCTATTGTCCAGTTCTCCAACTTTTCTTGATGGGGATTTGTCGTTTTCCAAAAATTGCTCGGTTGCCTTATCCAACGCATCGGCAAGGACCAATGCCTGTGTATTGTTGTTTTTTTCACCAAAAAACTCCAAAGAAACCCCAAGGGCCAAAAACTCGCCTAAAGAGTCCCACCTTAGATGTCCTTCGGATAAAAACTGTTGTACGTGTTTGGGAGCGGAGCCACCAGCGCCTGTTTCAAAAAGTCCACCGCCGTTCATAAGAGGAACAATGGATAACATTTTTGCACTGGTACCCACTTCTAAAATGGGGAAAAGATCTGTTAGGTAATCTCTTAGCACATTGCCGGATACCGATATAGTATCCTTGCCATCCTTAAGTCTTTCCAAAGTAAATACGGTAGCTTTTTCTGGAGACATGATCCTGATATCCAATCCAGAAGTATCATGATCGGTTAAATAAGAATTCACCTTTTTAATTAGCTCCAAATCATGTGCCCTATTCTCATCCAACCAAAATATAGCGGGTACATTAGTTGCTCTAGCTCTAGATACGGCAAGTTTTACCCAATCTTGGATAGGGGCATCCTTTACCTGGCACATTCTCCAAATATCTCCAGCCTCTACATTGTGCTCAACTAGAATTTTTCCGGAATTAACGTCAATTACGGAAACCTTACCGTTGGCTTTAATTTCAAAAGTTTTATCATGTGACCCGTATTCCTCCGCTTTTTGGGCCATTAATCCTATATTGGGTACCGTTCCCATAGTAGTTGGGTCAAAGGCACCATGTTTTTTGCAGAAGTTTATGGTCTCGGTATATATTCCAGCATAACTACTATCTGGGATTACAGCTTTGGTATCTTGAGCTTTTCCCTTGGAATCCCACATTTTACCTGAACTACGTATCATGGCAGGCATGGAAGCGTCAATAATAATATCACTTGGAACATGTAGATTGGTAATGCCTTTATCCGAATTTACCATGGCCAAGTTAGGACCATTTTTAATGGAATTTTCAATATCCGATTCTATTTGTTGTCTTTCAGTATCGGGAAGGACCTTTATTTTTTTAAGTAAATTTTCCAGTCCATCATTGGCATTGATTCCAATATTGTTAAATGTGGTACTGTGTTTCTTGAAAACATCGTCGAAAAATACTTTTACGGCATGACCGAAGATAATGGGGTCTGAAACCTTCATCATCGTAGCTTTCAAATGCACGGAAAGCAAGACTCCTTTTTCTTTAGCGTCTTTTACTTGCTCTTGTAGGAAGGTTATTAGTGCATTTTTACTTAGTACAGTGGCGTCTATTATTTCACCTTCCAGAAGTTTAATATTCTCTTTTAGTAAAACTTTAGAGCCATTGGTTTTAGTAAGTTCTATATTAATGGACGTAGGTTCCTTAAGTGTAACCGACTTTTCATTGGATTTAAAATCGCCATGAGTCATAGTGGCTACATGGGTTTTGGAATCTGAACTCCAGGCACCCATGGAATGTGGATGCTTCTTGGCATAATTCTTTACAGCTCTAGGTGCTCTACGGTCAGAGTTGCCTTCCCGCAAAACAGGATTCACGGCACTTCCTTTTATTTTGTCATATCTGAGCTTTACGTCCTTCTCAATATCATTCTTTGGATTATCCGGATAGCTTGGAACATTATAACCCTTACTTTGCAATTCTGTAATGGCTTCGTGCAATTGTGGAACGGAGGCACTTACATTGGGAAGTTTAATTATGTTGGTTTCAGGCATTTTGGCCAAATTACCTAATTCTACCAAATCGTCCGAAATCTGCTGTTCCTTTTTTAAATATTCTGGAAACACTGCAATTATTCTACCGGCTAGAGAAATATCTTTAAGTTGGACATCTATTCCAGCTGTTTTTGTAAATGCCTTGATAATAGGTAGAAATGATTGTGTTGCTAATGCAGGGGCCTCGTCTGTTTTGGTATATAAAATTTTTGGCATTATAATTAAGATTTTTAAGTTTAAGCGGAGCAAATATACAATTTTAAATATGCCAAATAAACAGGGAAGAGCTATAATATTGCCTAAATGTACAGGTGAAAAGAAGAGAAGGTAATATTCTTTATAATGAAGCTGATATTACATCAAAAATAAAAGCCATATCAATGTATAATTACCTTGATATGGCTTTCTAGAAATAGTTTACAAACTTGTTGTTTTGCTTTTTACAAAACGGCAACCATTGATTGCATTTGCGTCGCTATTTCAACGTTTGAAACATTTCGTCCTTAATAATTCAACCAAGCGACAAAAATGTTCCTCCTCAATGTTTAAATATTTGTTATTCTTAATGCACAACCTAGATTTCACACTAACAATATCAAAATATCCACAAATTCAACTACCTACTAAAGCAAGTAAATGATTTGACCGCAATTTATTATGTTGAACACAATAAAAGGACAAATAACAAGGAGATAAAGAACGTAAACTTTATATGACATTCATTAATCCGTGTAACGAATTACCAGCCACATATTAAAAGTAGCTAATATTTATTTAAAAACCAAGCATTGTAAAGGATTTATTATCAACATGTTGTAAACTTTAGTTTTAAACAAATGTTCATAAATGAAAAAAGCACCCTTACAATGAGTAAGGGTGCTTTTTCTATATTGACTATACTTATTAAGAGCGAACCTCTTTAATTCTTGCTTTTTTACCGGTAAGACCTCTAAAGTAGAATATACGTGATCTACGGACTTTACCTTTTTTATTGACTTCAACCTTTTGCAAAGCGGGCATATTAATTGGGAAAATACGCTCTACACCAACTGTTCCGGACATTTTACGGATAGTAAATGTTTCGGTTGCCCCTGATCCTCTTCTTTGGATAACAACACCTTTAAAAAACTGTGTTCTTGTTTTTTCACCTTCCTTAATTTCGTAGTAGACAGTAATGGTGTCTCCAGCTGAAAATTTTGGAAAATCTTTTTTCTGGACAAATTCGTTTTCTACAAATTTTAATAACTCTTCCATTGTAATTTATTAATGTTTGCTCAAGCCAACTTTCACGATTATCGTCAGAGGTTGATTTAATGGAGTGCAAAATTAATCAATTATTTATATTTTACAAGTGATTATGAACTTTTTATCGTAAATATCCACTAAAAATGTTCGGTTTGGCTATTCGACCATTTATTAGTGTATGTGGAATTTTAAGCATTTACATTGACGTCCGTTTGAACAAGCTATTAGATTATATAACGGGACTATTCACTTAGCAAGTCGGGACGTAGCTGTTCTGTTCTTTTGTAAGCCTCGTCTTCCCGCCATGTTTCTATCTCAGGAAAGTTACCGCTTAGTAAAATATCTGGAACTTTATATCCCTTATACTCTGCAGGTCTGGTATATACGGGTGGGGCAAGCAAGTTATCTTGAAATGTATCTGTAAGGGCCGAGGTTTCGTTGTTCAGTACTCCCGGGATTAACCTAATAACGGTATCGCAAAGCACTGCTGCCCCCAACTCTCCACCAGACAATACATAATCGCCGATAGATATTTCCCTGGTTATAAATAGATCTCTGACCCGTTGGTCTACACCCTTATAGTGGCCACATAGAATAATTACATTGTTTAGCAAAGACAGCCCATTGGCTATTTTTTGGTTCAAAGTTTTTCCATCCGGGGTCATATAAATAACTTCATCGTATTCGCGTTGACTTTTTAATGCAGAAATACATTTGTCGATGGGCTCGATCATCATGACCATACCGGCACCGCCTCCAAACTGATAATCATCAACCTGATTGTAGCTTTTATCGGTATAATCCCTTAAATTATGCATATGCACTTCCACAATGCCTTTTTCAATAGCCCTTTTTAGAATGGACGCTTCAAACGGACTTTTAAGTAATTCCGGCAATACGGTAATTATATCTATTCGCATGGGTAAAATAAATAACAATTAATGTTTTTTCAAGGCGTGTTCAAAAGTAGTGAAATTAGCAGCAATCCTCTATATTTAAAATTTGGTCCTGTTATTTAGGATGTTATGATTAGGCTCTTAAATAATTGTAAGATTTATTTTCTACAGACCCAATTACAAATAGGATTATCAGAAAAGTTACAAGATGGCATGTAATTCCAAAAAGCTAATAGTCAAATTTTGTTGTTGGCTTAGCATTAGAAAAACATCACAAAACTATTTAAATCCTGACCCAAATGGTTTAGGGCACTTCTGACATTGTTAAAGCCAAAAAAAAATAGGCTCCATTTTTGGAGCCTACCATATTATTTGGATTTTTTGTGTTTATTGATCTCGTCTTGGAGCTGCCTGCTAATTTTTTGCTCCCTTTCCAGAGCTCTTCGTCGGTGGTCCTCATATTCGGTTTCCACTTCTGCAAGAGTTGATTTAGCTTCTTGGGTAAGAATATTGCTATTTCTGAATTTATATATAAAAAATAATAGAAACAGTAATAATCCAGCGATAATAGTCCAAAGGATAAAATTGTAGGTGCTTTTTGCCACTAGAATTCCTAAAAACGACATACTATCCTTTTCCTCTGTAACAGAAGAAAGGTTGTTTGTGGTTTCTGCCAATTTTTTGTTCAATGATTCAATTGTTTCAACATGACCTGTAATAGTGCCATTGAGTTCATTGACCTTTTTATTAAAGGCATTAATAGAGTCCAGTACATTCTGTCTCAATTTACCCAAGTTAAATTCTTTTACAACCTCATACCTTATACCATCGGCTCTATAATTACCTGATTTTTTGGAGACGTATTCAAATTGGGAACTAATTGGGCCTTCATCCAAGGAAAGTTTATCTTCCTCCTCGGAATCTTGGGCAAAGTGTAGGTTAAATGACAATAGAGCCATTACGATAAAGAGTATTCTCGATATTTTCATTTATGTAATTCTTATTGTTAATAATGATTTAGAGAGGGCTAAAATACTTTAATATTCCCATAATTAAAAAAAAATGGATTACAACGTACTATTTACCAATTAGGATAACCGACTATTTTACAATTTATTATGTTCAAATTAAATTATTAATAATAAGTTTTACTGCGGACTTTTACAATGTACTTTGCAAGATGTCATAAATAGCCGGTGCCGAAGTTTCAACTATACCTGTTTAATCCAGTTCGATGTTGAGGGGGTACTTTAATTGTTTCACCAGTTGCCTTCCTGTGCATATTTTATAACTGTGGTTTTTAATGCTACTTACTATTAATCAGTTTCGTGATTGCCTTTCTCTTACTGCTTCGTAATCTAATTCTTTTTCATGTAATTGAGCAGTGATCATAGGTTTTGTGGATTTAATGGGTTTTGTATAAAATTATAGATTTTAAACGTTTTCTTTAAAATAAATGCATAAAAAAAGCGCCCCGGTTGGGGCGCTCGTCTATATCTTCGTTTTTATTGTATTATTAGGCGTTCTTTTTCTCCTTTTTTATTCAACATGGTAATACTTGCTCTATCATATCTAGAAATTTTACCAAATTTGCTTTTGGCATCCTGAATATTATTTATTTCATCATCCCCAAAGGAAAGTAAAACCTTTCCTTCAAATCCATAATTTCTATATGTTTCAGGGACACCAATAATCTTAACCCCTTTCTTGGTCTTAAAGCTCTTTTTCTCATCCTCGGTCAAGTTTTTGACCTCAAAACCCAAAACAGGAATTATGATGGTTTGTCTTTCTTTAAGCATTACGGGGAAATCCATGCGCTCTTCGTTACGCAATACGGTAACCAAAAGCTCATCTCCTGGTCTTTTGGAAGATATATAGCCTATTAGGTCCGCGAATTTGTGAATTTCAACATTGTCGATGTTTTTTATAATATCGCCTTCTTTTAAATCGGCATCAAATGCACCGGAATCTTCCTCGACACCAGCGATATAAACCCCATCAATTTCGTTTATGCCATTTTCAACGGCATACGGACTGTTCATGGGGACGGTATTGATGCCTAGAATGCCTTTCTGTACATTGCCGTATTCCATGATGTCCTCTACCACTTTTTTTGCAATATTACTTGGTACTGCAAAGGAATACCCTACATAGGAGCCGGTTTGTGAGGTAATTGCGGTGTTGATTCCTATGAGGTCACCATTGGTGTTTACCAAAGCCCCACCGCTATTCCCAGGATTAACAGCTGCATCTGTTTGTATAAATGACTGATCCAGACTGGCCAATGCCCTAGCTTTGGCACTAACGATTCCAGCTGTAACCGTGGAGGTTAAATTAAAGGGATTCCCGACAGCCAACACCCATTCTCCCACCTTGGTGTTGTCCGAATCTCCAAATGCCAGATAAGGTAATTGCCTGTCAACCGCAATCTTTATAAGGGCAATATCCGAATTAGGGTCTGTGCCGATTAGCTCAGCGTCATACGTTTTGTTATTATTTAATGTAACCTGCAATTGATCGGCATTGGCAATTACGTGGTTGTTAGTAACAATATAACCGTCCTGTGAGATAATTACTCCAGAACCAGTTCCTACCTGAGGTGTTTGACTGCCGCTGTAACCGTAAAAATACTCCATTATACTGGATGGGCCTTTGCTTGCAGAAACATTTTTAACGTGTACTACAGCATTCACAGTGTTTTGTGCCGCTATTGTAAAATCAATTTCGTTAATGCCAGATCCCTTTGCAGAGGTTGCGGTGTAACTAGTTGTAAACATCTTTGCCCCGTTTTCCTCCTGGATTACTGCATAGTTGGGTTTCTCTAAAAAAAGTTTGTAAGCACCTAAAGTAATAGCACCTGCAAAAACAGCGACCAATAATAAACTTCCAAATCTCTTCATAAAAACATTTTTTTAATTTGCTCTTGTAAAATTAACATAATTCTATACCAATAATTCGGGTTTAACGCGTTTTTAACTGATAATAAAACCTTAATAAAATTATATCTTTGCGTTATAATTTAC
>Ga0105054_10010256_pt1 | contig 11953 bp, 7 predicted proteins | sample BON02_FD_78091 | JGI IMG/M metagenome (GOLD analysis project Ga0105054, IMG submission 78091) | Freshwater microbial communities from Lake Bonney liftoff mats and glacier meltwater in Antarctica - BON-02 (megahit assembly) | ecosystem: Environmental > Aquatic > Freshwater > Ice > Glacier... | reverse complement strand
GGCCCACAACGGTTTCGGTAAAAATATGTTCGCGGGCAAGCAGGTTTTGCGCCTCAGCTAAGCCGGTTTTAAGGCGGTTTACCCGCAAATCTACCGGCGCGCGCGTTTGCATGGCCGCCAGAACAGCCTCAAAATCGTCTTTGAGGGAGCGGCGAAGTTCGGCATCCAAAAAATCCGGATAATCAAAGCGCACCGGGTCAGCGGGTGGGGTATCGCTTGCCAGAATTGCCAGCTCATCCGCGCTAAGCGGGGCCGGTGCGTGGCCATCGCCGTTGAATAATTGTTCAATATCAGGCCCAAATTGCTGGGCGGCCATGATCGCCCGGCCTGTTTCTGCCCCGCCCTTATGGGCAAGGCTGCGGCGTTGGCGCAGCGCATCAAACACCAAATCTCGCACAGCGGCACGGTCTTTGGACCCGGCAAACCGGCTAGACCGCGCCCAACGTGTAAGGGCACGTTCAGCGGGTTCTCCGCCCAAAATGGCGTCAAACAGTTCAATCGCGGCGGAAACGCGGGCGCCCGGGGTCATAGTGCCGACATTATAAAAACAGACCAACGGCCAGCGATAGCCAAAGCACGATCAGCGCCACAAACCCGTAGGTATAAACCATGAAGCGCATGGCAATGCGGTTACTGCCAACGTGAATTTGGCGGTGCACCAAACGCAGCGCTGCATAGGTTGCCGCGCCAATGGCCACACCCCAATTGCTTGCCCCAAGCGCCGCGGCCAGCGCAACACCGGCATATAACAGTGGCGGCGTTTCAAATTGGTTATGGGCGTTGTTTTCATACAGCTTAACCTGCGTTGAATTCCCATATTGGCCAATTGCCGCTTGCGCCATATCCGGTTTGGTTGCCTGTATTTCAGAAATACGCGCGCGCCCCATTTGGTATATTGCCCAAAAGGTAAGGCCAACCTGAACAAACACGGCCGCCACAGCAATTGCGAGGTGAAGCTGCATCATCCGATCCTGTAATTCGGGCTTTCACGGGTGATTTGTACATCATGCACATGGCTTTCCTTCAGCCCGGCCCCAGTGATTTTTACAAAGCTGCACCCGCTGCGCATGGCCTCAATTGTGCCACACCCAGTATAGCCCATGGCCGCGCGCAAACCGCCCACCAACTGGTGCACAACGGCGCCAGCCGCGCCTTTATAGGGCACTTGGCCCTCAATGCCTTCGGGTACCAGCTTATCCGATGATACTTCTTTTTGAAAATACCGATCAGCTGAACCGCGCGCCATGGCCGAAACCGACCCCATGCCGCGATAGGCCTTAAAGCTGCGGCCCTGATACAAAAACACCTCACCGGGGGCTTCATCGGTGCCGGCCAGCATCGAACCAATCATCGCGCAGCTTGCACCGGCCGCAATCGCCTTGGCAAAGTCACCCGAGAATTTGATGCCACCATCGGCGATAACGGGAGAACCGGAATCTGCGGCCGCCTCGGCGCAGCCCATAATGGCGCTGAGCTGGGGCACACCAACCCCGGCCACAATACGCGTGGTGCAAATTGACCCCGGCCCGATGCCAACCTTTACCGCATCGGCCCCTGCCGAGATAAGCGCCTTGGTTGCCGCGCCTGTTGCGACGTTGCCTGCAACAATTTGCACCGAATTGGAATGGCTGCGCAGCCGTTCAACCGCAGCCGTTACCGCCGCCGAATGGCCATGGGCGGTGTCGATGACAATCAAATCAACGCCTGCATCAATTAGCGCGCAAGAGCGTTCAAACCCAGCATCACCCACGGTGCTGGCCGCTGCGACGCGCAATTGACCAAGCTCATCTTTGCAGGCTTGAGGGTTCAATACGGCCTGTTCAATATCGCGAATGGTCAACAATCCTGTCAGATGGTTTTGCTCATCCACGACCAGCAGTTTTTCAATCCGCCGCGCATGCATCAGGCTTTTGGCTTGGGTTAGGTCTGTGGGACCGCGCAAAATGGCCAAATTATCGGCGGTCATCATGGCGTGCACGGGGGTTTTGTCATCTTCGGCAAAACGCATATCGCGGTTGGTGACTATGCCCAGCACGCGGCCCAACTCATCCACCACAGGAAAGCCTGAAATTGCGTATTTTTCTTGCAAGGCCTTGGCATCGGCCAAGGTTTGGTCGGGGCGCAAGGTAATCGGGTTATAAACGACGCCGCTCTCAAAGCGCTTTACCTTGCGCACCTGATCAGCCTGTTCAGCAATATCAAGGTTACGGTGCACGACGCCCATACCACCGGCCTGCGCCATGGCAATGGCCATACGGCTTTCGGTAACAGTGTCCATGGCCGAGGACAAAAGCGGAATGTTTAATGCGATGGATTTTGTGACCCATGTGCGTGTGTCTGCGGTGCTTGGCATCACTTCAGATGCAGCCGGCACCAGTAAAACATCATCAAAGGTCAGCGCCTCACGAATGTCCATTTGGACCCCCTAAATCGGATTCGGTGTTGGCGCTTTCCTATTTCATGGGTGGCGCGAAAAGGAAAGCCCCTTCGCGCCTTTGGAGTTTAGACGAATACCAGATCGGCTTCGACAAGGCCTTCGAGGAAGCCATCAACCACAGTCACAACCTGGCTGCCGACGGTAATAACAATGTCATTGCCCGAGATCACGAAGCTATCAACGCCGCTCACATCGCGGAAGGTGATCACGTCATTTTCGGCAGCGGTATAATCCTCAATCCGGTCATTGCCGTTATCATTGCCATTAAAAATAAATGTATCCGCGCCGTTGCCACCCCAATAGATGTCATGACCAGCCTGACCATCTAGAATGTCATCATCGTCTTCGCCAAACATCGTGTCATGGCCCGACCCACCGACAAGCCGGTCATTGCCATTGCCACCATACATTGTGTCATTATTGCCGCCACCGTTCAGATAGTCACGGCCCCCATTGCCATACAAAATATCATTGCCGCCATCACCATAAATCCGGTCGGCGCCAGACCCGCCGCGAATGGTGTCATTGCCTAAGCCGCCGTAAATTTCATCGGCGGCCCCACCGCCCCAAATTGTGTCTATGCCAGCATTGCCTTCGATATAATCGGCATCACGGCCACCGCGCAGGATGTCGTTATTATCGCCGCCGTAAATCGAATCTTCGCCATCGCCACCGCGGATCAGGTCATTTCCACCCTCGCCGCGCAGGGTGTCATCGCCGTTCATGCCGCGCAGTATATTTCCGGCGTCATTGCCAAAAATAGTGTCGCGCGCGCTGCCGCCAATTGCGTTTTCAATAACCGTGTCGCGTGAAATGCCAACAGTGCCAACCTCGCCAAGCACGTTTGAAAATGCCTCTTCGCGCAGGTCAATCCTTTGGTCAACCGTGTAGTTGCTAAAATCAAACGTGTCTATGCCGCCGTCATCCACAACCACCATCACGGTATTATTGCCGTAGTTTTCCCAATCTTGCAGAACGCCGCCCGCATTGGAATTATGGCCATAGGTCGTATCGCCCGTGCGCGTTGTGCCGGTTGTGCCATACAGGTTCCGAATTGCAATAACATCGGCCACCATGGGGGTTAGCGTGTAGGCGGTTGTTGCTGTCAGCCATGTATTTTCAGATTGGCTGAAATAGGACATGACGGTCGCTTGCCAGCTATCGTTAAGATAGTGGTTATCCCCAGCTTCTGTATCTTGCGTGCGATAATCCGCAGACCCACTATAGTCCCCACCGTGACCAAGGCCCAGAACATGGCCGATTTCGTGCATATAAATCTGAAAAATATATGTATCGACCGCACCGGTATGGGTGCCGCTGAATGTCGGGTTAATGTTGACAGCACCTGTGCTGCCAAAATTTCCACCATACGCGCCGTTATAGGCATCGTAAAAATATATAGTTGTGCTGCCATTGCCCTCAACAAAATTCAACCCTGTCGCATCAGCCCAAGCCTGAAGCGCCAAAATGGCGATGCCACGATCAATGGCGCTAATGCCATTGGCATCTGCATCGCCCCAAGCATTTGTGCCCGCAAATCCGTTGAAATCAACGTAAATTGTGTTGCCACTGGTCAGGTTAAGCGGATTGGATGAGCCGCCCCAAAATCCATTGGTCAGGTAGTCTGCAATCTGGTCATTATTAAATACCGGAAGAACTGCCATTGAATCCGCTCCGTAAAAATTTAGTTAACAGCACGTTTGCAAACATGCCGTCAGACATCAAGTTAAACTTTGGGTTGCAGCGAATTTGTTGCCGATTAATGAATCTTGCGCTTGCCGGCTTTATGCTCAAACGGGTTATTGCCTGAACGGAAATACAGCCGAATGGGCGTGCCGGGCATGTCGAACGCCTCACGCAGGCCATTCACCAAATAACGTTCATAGCTATCAGGCAATTTATCGGGAATCGACGCAAATACCACAAAGGTTGGTGGCCGGGTTTTGGCCTGTGTCATATAGCGCAGTTTAATGCGGCGGCCCGCTGGGGCGGGCGGCGGGTGCGCCTCAACTGCGGCCATAAGCCAGCGATTAAGCCGCGCGGTTGAAATGCGGGTGTTCCAAGTGGCATGGGCTTTTAAAATGGCGGTATGTAGCCGATCAAGCCCCTGCCCGGTTGCTGCAGAAATGGTCACCAAGGGCGCACCGCGAAGCTGTGGCAGTAGGCGCGCAAATGTTTCACGCAGTTCCATCATCTTGCCCGACTTTTCAGCCTCAAGGTCCCATTTATTTACGGCAATCACCACGGCGCGGCCTTCACGCTCGGCCAAATCGGCAAGGCGCAGGTCTTGCTGCTCAAATGGGATTTGCACATCCAAAAGCACAACAACCACTTCGGCAAACTTAACTGCGCGCACACCGTCAGATACGGATAGCTTTTCCAGCTTGTCCTGAATTTTGGCACGTTTACGCATGCCGGCCGTGTCAAATATCCGAAATTCACGCCCTACCCAGTTGGTGCGCACGGCAATCGAATCACGGGTAATCCCGGCCTCCGGCCCGGTCAACAGCCGCTCTTCGCCAAGGATTTTGTTGATAAGGGTGGATTTGCCCGCATTGGGGCGACCCATAACCGCGATCTGAATTGGCCGATCTTCGGGGAATTCAACAGCGTTACCATCTTCATCAACCGTATTGTCGATGGCGGGCAGTGGATCAGTGCTTTCAACCTCCTCGGCCAGCGTTTCAGCTAAGGGTTCAAGCAGGCGCAGCAGGTCTTCAAGGCCTTCGCCATGTTCAGCCGATAATTGCACAGGGGTGCCTAGGCCTAGGCTAAATGCGTCGTAAAACCCGGCCTCGCCTGCCTTGCCTTCGGCCTTATTGGCGGCCACAATCACATGGCGGGCGCGTTTGCGTAAAATTTCGGCAAGCTCAATGTCAAACGGGGTTACCCCGGCGCGAGCATCAATCATAAACAGGCAAACATCGGCATAATCTACCGCGCGCTCGGTCAGTTTGCGCATCCGGCCTTGCAGGCTGTCATCGGTGGCGGCTTCAAGCCCCGCGGTATCTATTACCGTAAAGCGTAACGGGCCAAGCCGCCCCTCAGCTTCGCGCAAATCGCGCGTGACGCCGGGCTGGTCATCAACCAATGCAAGCCGCTTGCCAACCAAACGGTTAAACAAGGTCGATTTGCCCACATTGGGCCGCCCGACAAGTGCCAGTTTAAAAGACGCCATTTTATGCCTCGTATGTCCAAGGCGCGCTGATAGCGGGTTTTGAACCTATTGGAAAGCGTTCAACGTGCCGTTTCGGCCCAGAACATATAACACACCCTGCGCGACAACGGGCGCGCTGGCGGCACCCCCCGGAATGGCGGCGGTATAGGTCTGGGTTCCGGCCTGCGGGTCAAACCCGCGCAACTGGCCATCGGCCCCGGCAACCCAAACTTGGCCCCCTGCAACCACCGGCCCGAAATGGGCGATAAAGCCACGGCGGCGTTCCGGGTTGTTCCATTGCGGCAGTTGCACAGCCCAAAGTGCGCGGCCATTGCTGGCATCTAGGCGCACAAGGCGGGCATCATCGGTCACCATAAACACGGCCCCACCAATGACAGCGGCTTGCGACATTGCCCCTACGGGCTGCGTCCAGATTTGGGCGCCTGTTTGCGCCGAAATCGCCGCGGTTTGCCCGTTTTGGTTTGAGATATAAATGCGGCCAGAGACGATGACTGGCCCGCCAGTGAAATCACCCAACACGCTACGCGCATGTGAAGGTGCGCCACGGTTTACATCAGTCGACCAACGGCTGCGGCCCGAACGATCGGTCCCAACTACATTACCTGTGGCGAAGGGCAGTGCGACGATGCCGCCACCCACAGCGGGGCTTGCCCCAATCAGCGTATGCGGCGCGCCAGCAATTGGCCCCTGAACCGACCATTCCAACCCGCCATCAAAATTAAGCGCATAGGCGCTTTCATTGCGTGAAACGACATAGACACGGCCATCGGCCACGGCTGGTGCCGCGGATAGTGAGGCATCAAAGTCATAGCGCCACAGAATATCACCTGTGCCGGCATTCAGCGCGAGCACTTCACCAAACCCGGTAGTGGCAAATAGCCGATCACCGGAAATCGCCAAACCGCCGCCAAACCCGTCACCTGCCTTATCGGCAATCGGTGTTAATTCATTTTCCCACAGCAATGCACCACCCGGCCCGAAGGCGCGCACCATGGATGCAGAATCAAGCGTGAAAACTGTGCCACCTGACACGACAGGCTCGCTTGTGAGGCGGGCACGGCGGGTGTCACCCCGGCCTATATCAATGCTGTAGCGCAGTGTTGGTGTGGCTGAAAGCGCCAAATGCGGCATGTTATGCGCAGCATTGCCACCGCGTTGCGGCCATTCGGCGTTGCTAACCGCAGCGCCAAGGGCAATGCCCGCGCTTGCGTTTTGAACCTGCAATTCGCTGCCCGGCCGCAGCGACAAGCGCTCGCCCGGCAAAATGACGTCACGGCTTCCACAGCTTGTTAATGCTGCCAGAACGACCAAAGACCCGAAAAGTAACCGTGTTGATTTTAAACGCATGCCCATTCACCGCTAGCGGCGCACCCTCAATACTGAAATCCAAGTCGGGCGGTACATGCCGCCACGATCAACCGTTTGTCGTTGGCCCATCAAGACTGCCACCAAGGGCAATTGTCAACTCTTGTGCGCGCCGAAGCAAGCCTTGGGTCGTTTCAGCCGCGTCTGTAATGGTTTTAAGTTCGCGCAAAGCGGCCTCAACATCACCTTGGCGCACAAAATGCAGTGCGCGCTGTTCAATCGCCAACATGCGATACGGAGCGCCAGGCAAGGATAACCCATTAAGCGCAGACATCAGCGCGGCGGAGTCCATATTTGCACCGTCAATAACAACCAGTTTCAGCATCGCCAAATCGCGGTAGGCGGGGGCCAAATCGGGCTGTACCGAAAGTGCAGTCAGCGTTACCAGCGCGGCATCGCGATCCCCGGCATCAATTTGCATTGCCGCCTGTTGTAGCTGGGCAATAACGGCCGCATCCGCATTGCCTGCGGCCAAACCATCAAGCAAAGCTGCGTCACTTGCGTCCAACGCGGCTTGCAAATCAGCGCCCGCTGCTTCGGATGCCGTGCGGTTTTGGGCTTTGGAATATTCATTCCATGCCGCGCCGCCAACAATGCCAAACACAAGTAGAACAAAAACCCACGCATATTTTTTGTAAACTTTATACAGCCGGTCGCGGCGGACCTCGTCGCTGACTTCGTCGATAAAAGAATCAGAGTTGCTCACGTCTCGCTCCTGCTGCGTTGCACGGACCATAGCCCGCCTCTCGGGCCTAGGCAAACAGTGCGCGATGCGAAATGTTCAACTACCTTGCCGAGCGTGGAAACACATACTATCTAACGACCCTATTGCAAAGACCATTCAGGAAAAAAAGCCCCGGGGGGCCAAAACGTGCGTATTACGTCAATCGTCACATCAATCCTTGTCGCTGCCGCTATTTATATTTGGGTGCTGGAGCGGGATTGGCTTTTTGCGACATTTGGCGAAGGCCCATTGGTAACAGATTCTGCCGCGCCTGAACCTGAAACACCCGAAATCGTGGCCGAACGAGCGCCTGCACCTGCGGGCGGGTTGGCAGTTGTCGCCCAACAATCGACCGCGCAAAATGTTGTCAGCGGCGTGTTGTTGCGTGGGCGCACCGAAGCCACGCGTATCGTCGAACTCCGCTCTGAGGCGATGGGGCGTGTTGTCTCGCAACCCCTACGAAAAGGCGCCAGCGTTGCCGAAGGCCAGCTAATGTGCGAATTGGACCCCGGCACGCTGAATGTGCAACTGGCTGAGGCGGGTGCGCGCCAAGCCGAGGCAGAGGCAAATACAACCGCAACCTTGCAACTGGCCGAGCGCGGCTTTGCCTCAGAAACCAGCGCATTATCGGCGCGGGCGGCCATTGAATCAGCCAATGCCGCCGTCTTGCGGATTGAAAATGCCATCAGTCAGCTGCAAATATTTGCGCCGTTCAGCGGAATCTTGGAATCTGACACAGCCGAGCTTGGCAGCCTGCTACAGCCCGGCGCGTTATGTGGCACAATTATCGCACTTGAAACCGTGCGCTTGGTTGGCTTTGTGCCTGAAATTGACGTCGGTAAATTGCAACTTGGCCAGCCCGCCGGTGGCCGCCTTGTTTCAGGGCGCGAATTGATTGGCACCATTAGCTTCATTTCCCGATCTGCTGATTCACTAACCCGCACCTACCGCGTTGAAATTGAGATTCCGAATGCGGATCTTTCGATCCGTGATGGTGAAACCGCTGAAATTTTTATCGCCTTGGCCGGTGAACAGGGGCATTTGCTGCCGCAATCGGTGCTGACGCTGAATGATGAAGGCGAAATTGGGGTGCGTGTGGTTGAGGATGGCAAGGCCATGTTCCGCACAGCGCGGATCATTCGTGACGCCCCGGAAGGCGTATGGCTTGGCGACCTTCCCGGAACAATAACTGTAATTACGGTCGGCCAAGAATATGTGAATAACGGCACCCCGGTTACCATTACCTTCAGCGAGGCCAGCGAATGACTGGCTTAGTTGATTGGGCCACACAGCATGCGCGCATGGTTCTGACCTTTGTGCTGCTATCGCTGATCGCGGGCTATGTTTCATATACCGGCCTGCCCAAGGAAGGCGCCCCGGATATTGATATTCCGGTGCTGTTTGTGTCGGTCCCCTACCCTGGGATATCGGCAGAAGATAGCGAGCGGCTCCTTGTGCAGCCCCTTGAAAGCCGCTTGGCCAATGTATCGGGTCTCAAGCGGATGACGTCAACCGCCAGCGAAGGCTATGCAGGGATTGCGCTGGAATTTGATTTTGACTGGGATCGGTCGGCCACGCGCGCCGATGTTCAAGACAAGGTTAACCAAGCAGAATCGCTGCTGCCCGATGGTGTTGGCACGATCAGCATTAACGAGATCAACTTTTCAGAATTCCCCATCGTGATTATTGCCCTTTCAGGCAACGTGCCCGAACGTACTTTGCTGCGCGCCGCCCGTGATTTGCAAAGCGATATCGAGGGCGTTTCTGGCGTGCTGGAGGCCGGGTTATCGGGCGTGCGCGATGAGATGTTGGAAGTCATCATCGACCCGCTGAAGCTGGAGGCCTACAATGTCACGGCGGGGGAGTTGATTGCCGTCGTGAACAACAATAACCGGCTGATTGCAGCAGGTGAGGTTGAGGTTGGTTCAGGTGCTTATTCCATCAAAATCCCATCGGCATTTGATGACCCAATGGATGTTTATAACCTGCCCGTCAAAACCAATGGCGACCGGGTTGTTACATTGGGCAATATCGCCGAAATTCGCCTGACATTTGAAGATCGCCAAGGCACCGCGCGGTTTAATGGCGAAGACACCGTGGCGCTTCAGGTGGTTATGCGCAAAGGCGCTAACCTAATTGACACTGTGGCGGCCGTGCGCGCGCAGGTTGACGCGTCGATCGCCATTTGGCCTGCCAATATGCGCAACACGGTTGAGGTGAATTTTAGCCTCGATAACTCGCAGCAAGTGCAGGGCATGGTAGATCAGCTACTCGCCTCGGTTCTGACAGCAATTGCGCTGGTGATGATTACCGTGCTGGCCAGCCTTGGTGTGCGCTCGGCGCTATTGGTTGGGTTCGCTATTCCAACTTCATTTTTGCTGACATTTGCCTTCCTTTCAATGTTGGGCATCTCAATTTCCAACATCGTTATGTTCGGGCTTATTCTGGCTGTGGGCATGCTGGTTGATGGTGCCATAGTTGTAGTTGAATATGCCGATAAAGCCATCCGCCAAGGCGTGGGCCCCATGCGCGCCTATGCAACAGCCGCCAAGCGCATGTTTTGGCCAATCGTGTCCTCCACCGCCACAACGCTTTGCGCGTTTTTACCGTTCCTGTTTTGGCCGGGCGTGGCCGGGCAATTTATGGGCAACTTGCCGGTGACGATTATCATCGTGCTGTCTGCCTCAATCATCGTGGCGCTAATTTATCTGCCGGTTGTTGGTGGCGTTACCGGGCGGCTTTCACGCGGGTTTGATAGGCTGTCTGATGTGTTGCGCAAGCGGTTGCATTGGTCGCTGCGCATTATTTTGCTGCTGGCAATGGGTGCTGGCATGGTTTGGTCGCTTCTGCAAGCTATTGGTGGGCTGCCAGCGGCGCTCATTGGCGTGGCTGTGTTCATGTCTGGCATTTCAGTCGCGATGACAGCCCTGCGCCGCAAACGCCGCGATCAGGTTGCCAAGGCCGGGTATCGCCGTTCAATTTTCGGTTGGTTTATATATGGCATTGCAAGCAACCCAATTATGCCTGTGGTGGTGCTTGTTCTTACCGCAGTTTTTGTGGGCGGCGTGGTTAAAACCTATAGCGAATATGGCAACGGATTTGAGTTTTTTGTTGAAACAGAGCCGGAGCGTGCCGTGGCCTATGTGCGGGCGCGCGGGAACCTTTCGCTTGCCGAAAAAGACCGGCTGGTGCGCCAAGCTGAAAGCGCCATTATGGCAGTGGAGGGCGTGCAATACGTTTTTGCGTTTGCCGGTTCAACGGGGCTGAACACCAATAACGGCGGTGCGAATGCGCCAATTGATGCCATAGGCTCGATCCAGATTGAGCTTGCCCCTTGGGGCACACGCAGCCCCGGCAAGGAAATTTTGGAACGTGTCGATGCCACGCTTAGCGCCATTCCGGGCATTGAAGCACAGATTGTTGACCAGAATATGGGGCCAGCCTCAGCCAGCGCGATTGTGCTGCGCATCACCGGCACCAGTTGGGAAGAATTGTTGGCAACAACAGGAATGCTTCGTAACCATATGGCCGAAAACCCTGAAATTATTGACATAACCGACACTCGCCCCCTGCCGGGGATTGATTGGCAAATTGATGTCGACGTGGAACAGGCCGGGCGGTTTGGCACAGATGTTGTGACCGTTGGCGGTATGATTCAACTTGTCACGCGCGGATTAACGCTTGGCACCATGCGCACCGAAAGTTCGGATGAGGAAATTGATATTCGCGTGCGCTTTCCCGAAGAAGACAGGCTTCTGTCAACACTGGACACATTGCGCGTGCGCACGCCGCAAGCCTTGGTGCCGCTTTCTAACTTTGTCACCCGCCAACCCGTGCCAAAACTCGGCGAAATTACCCGGATTAACCAGCAACGCTACCTAACAATTTCGGCCAATGTAGCCGAGGGTGTAAACCCGAATGAAGTGATTGCGACCCTGACCGCATGGCTACAAGATGAGGCGGAATTGCCAAGTTCAATTGGTTGGGAATTTACCGGCGACACCGAAGAGCAGAATGAAACGGCGGCATTTTTGGGTGTGGCTTTTGCCGGGGCCTTGGCGCTGATGTTTATCATTTTGCTGACACAATTTAACTCGTTCTACTTCTCATTCTTAGTGCTATTAGCGGTTATTCTGTCAACCGTTGGTGTGTTGGTTGGAATGCTGGTCATGGATCAAACCTTTAGCTTCATTATGACAGGCACAGGCATTGTGGCACTGGCGGGGATTGTGGTGAACAACAACATTGT
>Ga0105054_10010254_pt1 | contig 11956 bp, 7 predicted proteins | sample BON02_FD_78091 | JGI IMG/M metagenome (GOLD analysis project Ga0105054, IMG submission 78091) | Freshwater microbial communities from Lake Bonney liftoff mats and glacier meltwater in Antarctica - BON-02 (megahit assembly) | ecosystem: Environmental > Aquatic > Freshwater > Ice > Glacier... | reverse complement strand
TAAGACTGTCCGTGAAGGTCTCGCCGATCTTCACGAAATTTCCATTCTCCAGTTCGGCTTGGTCGAAGATAGGATCAGTTTGATCACCTGTGATCCGCGCGTAATTTGGCACGAAACTAAGCCCATCCAAGAATCCCAAACCGGGGAGCAGATCCTTCATATTGAAGTAACCGCTCACTTCGATACCCGAGATACTGCGGGTGGAAGCGTTGGACCAGAAATTCGTGTCGGCGGTCACTAATTCGGTGCCTAGGCTTGGATTATCCGGGTCGATCAGTAGTTCGACGTCCCGCCGGAAGGTGTCTTCCTGTAGGAAGTCTTCGAGACTCTTCGAAAAGTAAGTGACTGAGATGGTGTTTCGTTGGCTTGGGCCGAAGTAGTATTCCCACGCGACATCAAAATTTTCAGAGGTTTGTTCCACCAAGTTCGGATTGCCTAGGTCAAATTCCTCATCCCGGCTTGTGAGATTAAGCACGCCGGCGGCCTGCAGTTGACGATTGGCTTCACCCAAATCGAACGGGACCAATTCCCGGTAGTCGGGACGAGTCAGTGTGTTGGTGTAAGCCAAGCGGAACACGTGGCCGGACTCTCCGGCGCGGTAGGTCAACACCCCACTGGGTAGAATATTATCATAGTCATTCGTGCGGTTGATATCGTCGACAATATCGCCGAACGAGAACGAACCATCAGGACCGGCAAACCCGAGATCCTGCACCCCCACTTGCACGAGGTTGTTGAGGATACCTTGTTCATCTGCACTGAGATTGGGGATATTCGTCCCATCAACCACGAAGTTTGAGGGTTTCCAAGTTGTATCCAGTTTCGTTTTCTCGAAACGCAGACCGGTGACCAAAGTCCAGTCCCCTTTTTGAAACGTGCCCTGCAAATAGGCCGCCATCACGTCTTCTTTCAACACGGCCGTGTCGGCCGCGTCGCGAAGATCAGATCGAGCGAATTCCCAGGCCGTAGGATCGGCACGGTAGGTGTCGAAGAAGTGAGTATAAGCGGGATCAGCGCGCACAAATGGACCGGCAGTATCAGCATACTTCCCGTCCCATAGCGTGAATCCACCGTCGGCAGGATCGGCAAACATACCGGCAGGATAAACCCGGCGAGCTCCTTCTTCGGGGGTGAAGAACAACTGGGTCGTCACGTTGTCACGCGTGGCACTCCGAAAACGGACGCCGGTCTTCAGCGTGACGTGGTTGTTGATTTCCTTCTCCAGATCGATCGAAGCCAGCATCACGTCTTCGGTCACGTTCTCGTAATTGAAACGTGGTGACGTGTCATTGTAAGTGCGGTTGGCATCGCCAAACACGTTCTCTTTCCCGTTGGAGGGCACGTGGCCCCGACGCTCGGTGACTTCAAATACCGTAAACTCAGGCAATGGGGTGCTCCCGAAAAAACTGGCCCGCAGGCGGTCGCCTGCCCGACCGTCATCAAAACGCTCTTGGAAGCGATACTGACGATTGAAGTCATTCCCTTCATCGGACGAAAACAGCAAACGGTATTCCAGCAAACCATCATCGAGGGCGGTTTCTCCCCCGAAATCGAAGGTGTAGGTTTCAGCCTCGATGTTGCGGCCTGTGATGATGCGATCAATCCGGCCATCCCGATTGGCTTCGAAGTTCGGCGTGACCACGACATTACCACTGCCATCGACCTGTTGCACAAACGTATCTCCCGCGCTGCCGAGAACGGGATCGTTGTCATCTTCGAGCCAACTCCCGAGCGGATTGCCCGCGTCGTCCATGAACCACCAGTTGCCATCAAAGGCGAGCTCGAGGCGATCGATGCGGAAAGCGAAGCTATCCCGGTCGTCATTTTCTTTTTGAAACCAAGGGCGGAAATAAAGCGTCGTTTCGTCCGACAACTTGAAATCGAAGCTGGCGTTAAACGTCAGCTCGTCCCGGGTCGTGCGAGTTTCATTCGGGTCGAATCGATCCCAAATCGGCGTCGACGCGTCGGGATTGGTATTCAAGTCGGTTTGCTCGGCAAACCCGGGGAAATCCGATACGCGTCCCGCATCATCCAGATATCGATTCTGCGTCTGCCAATCCACCAATTCTTCATCCGTGTAGTTGATGTTGAACAACAGGCCAAAATTGTCTTCGCCGCCGAAAATACTCCCGATACTGGAGTGCACAATATTTGCCCCCCAACCTCCGAGATCACCCTGCTCGCGACTGCGATACTCCACCTTATAGCGGGAGGTGGTCTTGCCTAAATCAAAGGCGTTGGCCGTCTCAACATTGACGGAGCCACCAATCGAATCAGCCGGAAACTCCGCCGTGATACTCTTGATAATTTGAACCCCTGAAACCATTTCAGCGGGGATTTTAGTCACGTCGAAATTACGGGAACCCAAACGAGCATTGGCCTGGGCCGCTCCGTTGATTCGAATCGTGTTATACTGCCCTTCTGCCCCGCGAATGGTGACACTGCCTTCGGCGTTTCCTTGACCGCCGATCACATTGACACCCGCGAGACGCGAAAGCGCTTCACCGAGGTCATCATCGGGCAGATCGCCCAGCGCATCAGAGCCGAGATAACTGCCGATGATATTGGATTGCTTCTGCCGTTCGACCGAGGCGGCCTGAGCCGCACCGTAGATTTCGAAGGCTTCCATGGTGACGACTTCATCGCCATCCTTGCCATCATTGCTTTGCTGCGCCGTCGCCGGCGTGGCATTAAAGGCGAAGACGGCGGCAAGCCCTCCTGCCAGGCTACTAAAGAGTCCTTTTTTGGGGTTCATTTCTGGAGTGGTTTTAGGGTTTTGGTGAGGTGGTTCAGGTTCGCGGACGATCACAACTTCATCGGCAACTCGAATGACGGCGAAGGCGCCGGTTTCCCGGTCCTCCACGATTTGTAGCGGGGTATCCGCTAACAACGTTTCCAATGCTTCCAACGGCGTGAACATCCCGACGACGGCATTCGTCCGCACCCCTTTCGCCACCTTGGCAGTGAACATGACGTCCACCTGACCTTGGCGCGCTAATCGGGGTAAGGTCGAAGCCGCTTCGCCTGACTTTACACTGTAGAGCTGTTTTTCCGCGGCTTCGGGTTCTGCAGCCATCCCGCGACCGACCGCCATGCTCATGATGAGCAACAAGCATAGGCAGTAATTGCCCAGGCCGTTTGGCGTGGTAGGGGTTGGTTGAATCATTCGAAGCCATGGAGCGACAGCTTATCTGCTCCAGAGACGGTTAAGATGATGAATGGGGTGAAGAATTAAAACGAAAATCCTATGAATTTCTCGTCCGAAAGTCGTCCCCCCCATGATCCCTGCCGAACCCTGTCCGCGAAAACCCCGGCTCGCGAAGGGAGCCGTTCGACCAACCCTCCCGATCGCCTAGTGCACGCGGGTTAGCGAGATGAGGTCGTCGCCTTCAAACGAGGCCTTCACCGGACAGGTCAGCTCGAGTAACCGCACAAAACCATCGAGATTGTAGGACCGGAACGAGGCCGTGATCGCCGTATCCAAGAGCTCCTGATCCAAAATCGTAATCTGCCGCGTGTTGTAGTGATTGAATTCCTGCACGATCTCGCCAAGCGGACGATCAACAAATTCGAGCACTTGATGCTTCCACGCCAGTTCCTCGTCGACTTCTTTTTCCGTAATCTCCGCCACTTTTGGCAAAATCGCCCGGCTCACAAACGAAACATGCGAGCGCTGTCCGGCCGTTAATTCCGGCGCGAACACCAAAGGCTCCAATGCCTGGGAGAGCTCACGCAAATCCACCAACGCGGAAGAATCCATCAGCACGCGACCGTGAGTCACCATGACTTCAAGCGACTCATCGGCCAACTTCACATTAAAGGCCGTGCCCACCGCGGTGACGGCGATTCCCCGGGCGCTCACGATGAACGGACGGTGAGGGTTCTTCGCGACTTCAAAATAAGCCTCGCCCGATAGCAGGTCCACTCGTCGTTGTTTTCCGGTGTAACGAATCGCGATCTGGGTCCCCTTGTTTAACTCGACAATCGATCCGTCGGGCAGCCGATGGATCTGATAATTCAAGGCCATGGCACCCGCTTCGGGCAGCAAATCATCAAAGCTCTGACTATTTTCTGCCCAGGGCTGCCAAATAAACAGTCCCAGCAACAACGCTGCCGCCGCGGCCAACGATCCTAACTTCAAAAACCAGCTTTGCTTCAACCACGGCGCTGCCAGCAAATCAGGGTTCGGTTCATCACTGTGCTCCGGACACCATTGCACCAAGGAATCAAACTGATGAAAGGTCTTTTGATGACGCTTGAACCACTCCCCATGGCGGGCATCTTTCGCCAACCAGGTGAAAAATTCGTCCTGTTCTTTGGCCGAGAACCCCGCATCGCGCCGGATCACCCAATCCAGCGCCGCTTCATCCCGGCGACTTTCGTCATCGGAGAAGGGGTAGTCTAAAGATTTTCTAGAATTGCTCATCGGTGGCTATGCTCCTGCATGAAGGCGGTGCACTTTCGGACCCCGATTTTCAACTGGGTCGCCACGGTGTTGACCGATACCCCCAGCTTCTCCGCGATGTCCGGTTGGGACATGCAGTAAACTTTTCGAAGGGTGAAAATTCGACGACATTTGGATGGGAGTGACTGGATGGCTTTGGTTAATAATTCTAGTTCCTGACTGCGCTCGATCGCTTCCGGTGCTGAGTCGTTATCATCTAAGACGTCCGAAAGGTCGTTTTCGGTTAAAGAATTGAACTGAACGATCTTTGACCTCCGCACCACATCCAATGCCAAGTTGCGCGCCGTCGCGAAGAAAAAGGCTTTCGGCGATTTCAACTCACTGCGTTCCTGCGCTTTGAGCACCCGCATAAACGATTCTTGGACGATATCGTCCACGTCGATTCGGTTGGAGAATCGGTTCTGTAACCACCCGCGCAACATGGGCTCGTGCGGCTGGAGATGATCATTAAACCACTGGCTTTGTTCGGAATTTTCGGGGGGCATTGCGGAGGGGTAATGGGGCGGGAAAAGGACTTAAGCAGTAATCTACCGTGCAGGTAAAGGTTTCGTGACAGCACCGAAAGAGGCCTACTCCTGCTCCTTGGGGATGAGTTCTGGATTATATTCACCCCGTTTTTTGAAGCCGGGATAATAACGCATGCTGCCAAATCGCGGATAGGAATCGAACACATCGCCATTGCCCGTCATCCGCGGATCTTTTTGCGCCATCAGATTTTGTCGAAGTTTCTGGCCGAGGTTTTCCAAAATCGCGGCGTAGCGGGGATCAGCGGCCAAGTTGTTGATGCAAGCGGGATCGTTCTTAACATCGTAGAGTTGTTCGGTCGGACGCTTTAGAAAACCCAAGGCATAATGCTGCGGATAGGTTTCGCGTTGGGCCAAGATCAGCTCTTTCGAAGGTGAGGGATCGATATCGGCGTAACCGAGGCCCATGGACTTGTAGTTCGGTGAGAAACTCCCGTCGATTTGGTCCGGTCGTAAGCCTTCCGGATTAGGAATACCGGCCGGCCAACGGTCGGCATCGACATTCCAAACGTAGAGAAACTCCTCCGTGCGCAGCGCCCGCGCCGGATAACCCAGATTATCAGCTCGGGCATGAGAGTGACGCTCCCGGCCCGTCAGGACGAAATCGCGATGGGCCTCTCCATTCTGCAAAAGTGGGAGCAGGCTTCTGCCCGTGAGATCCCGCATCCGATCCGTTTGCGCGAGCTCTAGGAAAGTAGGCGCGAGATCGATTAGGCTCGTCGGAGCCGTCGTTTCACGTCCGCCCGGGAAAAACGCCGGACCCGCAATCACCAGCGGCACGTGCGTGCCATATTCCTGCAGGTTGGCTTTCGCATAAGGAAACGGCATGCCGTTGTCCGCCGTGACCACCACGATAGTGTTGGCCAATTCACCGGCATCCTCGAGCATCTGCAGCATCTGACCCAGATGTTGATCGAACCACTCGATCTCCAAAGCGTAGTCGAGCACGTCGTGACGCGTAATCTCTTCGTCCGGCAAAAAGGCCGGGACCTCGGCGTCCGCCAATTGCTTTCCCGCTTTTTGGCCGGAGCCGTATTCATAATCTCGGTGCGGCTCCTTGGCCCCAAACCAGAAAAAGAACGGTTGATCGGATTTCTTCTTGGCCAGAAATGTCTTAAAGTTCGCGGTGTAATCGATATTGGAAATACCACTCGCCGGCGGCGTCAGCACGGCCTGGTTATATTCGTCTCCGACGGGATTACGCTTCCACCCCGCATCCTCGAAATTGCCCGGACTCCAAGGCTTCCCGCTGAATCCGACGTGATAACCAATCTCCTCCAGCACCCGCGTGAACACCGGGAATTTCTTGGGGAAATAACTGCTGTGAGTTCCGGCCTCTTCAATTTCCCAGATATTGCGGCCCGTGAGGATGGCCGCGCGGCAGGGACTGCATTGCGGGGCGGGCGCGAAGGCGTTGTGAAAGAGGACGCCCTGATCTGCCAGTCGATCGAAGGCAGGCGTCTCAACCCCCTTCGTTCCGTAAGCCGAGGCATACGGGTAGGACTGATCATCCGCGATCGCGAAAAGAATATTAGGGACGGCGGGGGCGGACGAAACGACCGCGAGTGCCAACAGCGCTCCGCGCACGAATCCGATGTTTAGTAACTGCTTTTCCATGATTGATAGGATTTTTGGAGCTCGACCACTTTTTCAGGATAGCGGAAAGCAAGATTAGTGAGTTCACCGGGGTCGTTCTCGAGATCCACCAAAAAGAGCGTGTCGTTCTCCCCGAGCGGCGCCTTGTCGCTGGTGTCGACCGGGTTACCGAGTAACTTCCACCGACCGTCGCGCGCGACCCATTGATCGCGAAACTCCCAGTGATAAACGCCGCCATGCCCACTCTCGGCCTGCGCATCGCGCAGAACCGGCACGAGGCTTTTACCTTCGATTATCGCATCAGGCATATCAAAGCCGCAAAGTTCGGCGAGGGTCGGCAGCCAATCGGTATTGGCGGAAAGCTGATCCCTGGATTCCCCTTGGGGTAATCCGGCCGGCCAACTGATCGCCGCGGGAACCCGAATGCCGCCTTCAAAAAGGCAGGCCTTCGCGCCGCGATAAATTCCGGCGTTTCCACCCCCGAAGTGAGCGCGTTCTTCGGTCGAATGCCCATTGTCCGACTGGAAGATGATTATCGTATCATCGCGCAGTCCGAGCGTATCCAAATGCTGGATTAGTCGGCCGATGATCTCGTCCTGGGTGGAAAGAAACGCGGCGTAGAGGTTTCGCGGGTAAGGCACCCCCTGCTCATCATAATACTCCAACCACTTCGGATAGCCCTGGTAGGGGTAATGGGGGAGATTGATCGCGAAATAGAGGAAGAAGGGATCGTCTTTTGACGCTGTGATGAAGGCACTGGCTTCTTCCAGCATGAGTTCAGGGAAGAACGCTCCATCGTGAAACACCTCTTCGCCGTTTCGGTAAAGATCGTGTCGATTGGGACCACGCCAATAGTAGAAGTGTGAGTAGTTATCGATGCAGCCCACGAGGTGGCCAAACGTGTAGTCAAACCCATGGGCCAGCGGCTGTTTATCTTTCGCAAACCCGAGGTGCCACTTGCCAATGTGAGCCGTGTTATATCCGGCATTCTCAAACAAATCGACCATCGTGAATAGCTCACTCGACAACCCCGCCGTCTGGTCCGAAGTGGCCGAAACATTGCCGGTCACTCCCGCCCGTTGGGGTGACATCCCGGTCAACAAACTGACGCGCGAGGGCGTGCACACCGGCGCCCCGTAGAACTGCGTAAAGTGGACCCCGCTCTCGAACAACGCATCCATGTGAGGGGTGACAAGATCCTTTGACCCCAGGGTATTAAGATCGAGGGTGCCCTGATCATCGGTGTAGATGACGATTACGTTCGGTGCGGCCAGCAGGTGGCTCTGTAGGCAACTCATGCCTAATAGACAGGAGCCAAGGAGACTAAGAAATCGCTTCATTGCGGTCGCGTTGGAGTTGGAGGGGTATCAATGGAGGCGAGACTGACTAGTCGAGTTCGCCGGTTACATTTCCATCCACCGCTTTGATATAGTCGAGGAGTTGTTGTTCCAGTGCCCTAGCCTTGTCGGGCATCTGCTTGGCCAAATCGTTGGTTTCGCCCAAATCCGTCGAGAGATCGAACAGCTCGATACCCTCCGCATGGTGGGAGTGATCGTGCCAAAACTTGAGCAATTTATAATTCCCCACGCGAATGGAGGAATGCAGGTAGGATGCGTAGCGATGATGGAAGAGCGCGTTCGTGGGGCGCCTGACCTCGCCAAGCCCGTCGTCCAACAAATCCGCAAAACTGCCCCCATCCACGTAATCCGGCATCGCGCGCTGATAACCCGCCAACTCAGCAATGGTCGGTAGCAAGTCGTAGCCAATCACGGGAACGTCGCTTTGGCTATCCGCCGGAATACCCGGCCCCTTCACGATGAATGGCACCCGCACACCGCCTTCGTAGAGCACCCATTTGCCACCGCGCAGAGGATCATTGCGCGACGGTCGACCGTTGGTGCCGGGGGGGGCCAACTTGTTGCTGACCGGGGGAATAAACTCTGCTCCCCCGTTGTCGGCCATAATCAAGATATAGGTATTATCCGCGATCCCCAATCGTTCAACTTGGTCTAGAATCTGCCCGATCCCGGTATCCAAATCGGCCAACATCCCCGCGTAACCGGGATGATCATGGGTGCGACCGCGAGGTTTACCCGAAAAATAGTCGTAGGTTTCAGGTTTGGTCTGAATATCCACGTGAGTCGCATAGTGGGAGATTTGCAGGAAAAACGGGTTGCCCGACTCAACGTTGCGGCGGATGAAACTCGCGCCTCTCCCCGTGAGGCGGTCGATACCCTTAGGGGCTTCGACCAGAAACGTCTTCTTCCACTTATCCTCTTTGTTTTCCCAAATGCTACCATCTCCATTCGAGGTGCGCCCGTCACTCTGATCAAAGCCGAAATCTTCGGGGGAGTAATCTCCCGTCTTCATATGCCACTTCCCGAAATGGGCCGACCGATAGCGGGCATCCACTTGCTTCAACATGAGCGGTATCGTGAGAAAAGCTTTCGCGTAAGGGTCGTAACGAACATCGAATCCATCGTCGGGGCCCATGCGAAATTGGGTCTGTCCAAACAGGATACTGCGGCGGGAAGGCGTGCAAATAGCTGCCGGCGAATAGCCTTGGGAAAAGCGCATGCCTTGATTCGCCAGACGATCAATGTTGGGCGTTTCTTGGTAGTCGCTGGCGGAAGTCGGCAACGACTTATCCATCCGGGAAGAGGTGCTCGTCCAACCGTGATCATCGGTCAGAATGAGGATAAAATTGGGCGTCTGCACAGCGCCCTGAACGAGCCCGCCTCCGCCCAAGGCTAAACCGGCTATCGCCAGAAATTTGCCCAAAAAACTCCTCCTCCAACGCGTTGATGCTTCAATTTCTGTCTTCATTCTTAAGTGGGGTTCTATCGGATTGAACTGATATTGAACGGAGCCGTGTCCAGTAATTGAATCACGATAAAGTTCAGCTCAAGCAGTCTCGATCATTGCCTAAAATTGCTGCCGCTGCAGTGAAAAAAAGAATATATATTTCTGCCCCCCCTTCACCTAAAATAGCCCGTTATTCGTCACTAAAAACTTGCTCGAAAACTACCGAGATCTGAAGTAGCTGTTTTCCTTCACTCCGGTATATCCCCCCCGAACGCTAATCCGCCCTGTCATGACCCCGCATTCCGACTCCTCTCGCCGAAAATTCTTAAAGCAAAGCATGCTCGCTTCATCCGTCCTATTTGCCGGATGTCAAAACCCTGGCAGCATCGTTTCCTCCGCTGCCGCTACGCCCGCCGCGGGTAGCCCCCGCGCCAAGGTCCGCATCGCCTTTGTCGGCATCGGCAATCGCGGCACCTCGAACATCCAACTGTTTGGCGCGACCAACCTCGTGGAGTTTGTGGCCGCCGCCGATGTTCATCTCGATGGTGCCCACTGCGTCGAAGCCCGCACCCTCCTCGGCGACATTCCTCTCTACCGCGATTTCCGTGAAATGCTCGCCCGCGAAGGCGACAAATTTGACGCCGTTTCAATTTCCACGCCCGACTTCGCCCACTTTCCCGTGGCCATGGCCTGTATGGCGGCCGGCAAACACGTCTACCTCGAAAAGCCCCTCGCCCACACCTTTCAAGAAGTCGAGATGCTGATGGCCCAAGCCGCCCGCACGGGCGTCGTCACCCAAATGGGAAATCAAGGTCACTCCGGCGCGAACTTCTTCCAGTTCAAAGCCTGGTCCGAGGCGGGCATTATCAAAAACGTCACCCGCATCGATGCCTACATGAACTCTCCTCGGCGCTGGCACGGCTGGGACGTCCCCGGTTACGACACGGGCCACCCCACTCCCGACGGACTCGATTGGGACCTCTGGCACGTCGGACGCCCGTTGCACGACTACAGCCCCCGACTTCATCCGCAAAATTGGCGGAGCTGGTTCACCTACGGCAGCGGGGCTTTCGGCGACTGGGCCCCTCACATTCTTGACACCGCCCATCGGTTCCTCGAGCTCGGTTTACCCGAGATGATTACTGCCGAGCGGCGCGACGGCCCCAACGATTTTATCTTCCCCCAAGCCTCCACCATCCGGTTTTCCTTTCCCGCTCGCACGGTTCATCCTCCCTGCGAAGTCACGTGGTATGACGGGGTCGAAAATTTGCCTCAGCTCCCCGCGGAAGAGGCCGCCGACGTGCAGCGCCAGAAAAACGGTAAATACCTCTACAGTGACGATCTCGTCTTCAAGGGCGGCACCCACTCCGATACCCTGCGTATTCTTCCCGCGTCCAAAATGCTTGAGCTCGCGCCGACCCTCCCTCGGGTCAACGCCCGCCAACCCGACCATTACGAAAATTTTGCCCTGTCGTGCCTCGGCCAAGCCGAGCCTCAATCGCCCTTCTCGATCTCGGGCCCCCTCACTCAAGTCTTCATCCTCGGCATCATCGCCCAGCGCCTTGGCGGCACCCTCAAATTCGACCGCGCGACCAAACGCTTCCCCGATCATCCCCTGGCCAATGACTTACTCGGTGGTCCGCCCCCTCGCGCGGGCTGGGAATCAGTCTACGCCAGCTAAGCGCTGACCGGGTTTGCCAGGTAACCAGTTCCCTGCTCCACCGGCATGGCGGAGCGGGAGGAGCGGGAGGGATTGGCGGGACCTGGGGGCCGATGCCTGCGCACTCTCACTCCGCTAGCCCCCTCCTCCATTCGCTGCGCCCATTCCGTCGCACCGAGATTCTCATCCCTCCTCTGAGGGGCTGCGCCAATCAAATCGCGGCGCGCTTCGACGCCATGTTGCGATTGCAACATGGCGTCGAGGGAGGGATTGGCGGACCGGTGGTCCGATACTTCGCATTCGCACTCCGTGCGCCCCTTCTCCATCCGCTGCGCTCATTCCGTCGAACCGAGGTTCTCAGCCCTCCGCTGAGGGGCTGCGCCAATCAAATCGCGGCGCGCTTCGTCGCCATGTTGCGATTGCAACATGGCGGAGAGGGAGGGATTGGCGGACCGGTCGTCCGATACTTCGCATTCGCACTCCGTGCGCCCCTTCTCCATTCGCTGCGCTCATTTCGTCGAACCGAGGTTCTCAGCCTTCCTCTGGGGGCTGCGCCCATCAAATCGCTGCGCGCTTCGACGCCATGTTGCGAATGCAACATGGCGGAGAGGGAGGGATTCGAACCCCCGGAACCTTGCGGCTCAGCGGTTTTCAAGACCGCCGCGATAGACCACTCTGCCACCTCTCCGGTTGCAGGAGCCCTACGTTTCGGCTCCAGCCGCCGTTGTCGAGAATTACTTATCGCCGGAGCTAATCCATTTTCTTTACGCCTCCGTAAAACTCCTAGTGTATTGTCGCTCAAATAACTATACGGATTTAGTTGCCTTCTTTTTCCTGGATTTGTGCGAGGTGCAGCCGGGCTGGACTTGTTCAAGACGAGCACGACACCGCTCAAGCTTGGCGAGG
>Ga0105054_10010250_pt1 | contig 11957 bp, 7 predicted proteins | sample BON02_FD_78091 | JGI IMG/M metagenome (GOLD analysis project Ga0105054, IMG submission 78091) | Freshwater microbial communities from Lake Bonney liftoff mats and glacier meltwater in Antarctica - BON-02 (megahit assembly) | ecosystem: Environmental > Aquatic > Freshwater > Ice > Glacier... | reverse complement strand
TATAAGAGTGAACTACTTTTGAATTTATTTTATAAGAGTGAACTACTTTTGAATTCTTTTATAAAAGTGAACTACTTTTTGAATTTTTTTATAAAAGTGAACTGTGAAAGGAACTTTTCCCAAAAAAATTCAACCGAAAGCGGTACGGTCCCCCATTTGTTCAGATGGTTTCCACGACATTGGACTCGATAGTGAGTGGAGGCAAATTTAGTTTCGTGTGTGTTGTACAACAAAGCAAGAAAGGAAATGCATATCTTCATCATCTAATTGTCCAGGATCAGACGAGGTCTTGCATGCATATTAAATTTCAACGACTTGATGTAGCTGCTTGGGCGTCTCAACATTCTGTTCCCGGAACTTTATTGTATTTGGAAAATGTGGAGTGTGAATCTAAAACAGGATTTATTCGTGTGGAAAATATAGGGAGCTGTTATGGAGCAGGGAGGAACAGAGCATGTTTGGATGAGCGATTGAAGTGGCATGTATCGGCGTTGTCTATTCAGTTGGCGGCAGAGAAACTCAACTCGTGGTATTCGAAGGACCTATTGAGAGTTCAAGCAGATAATCATATACATGCTGTTATAGAATCACATAGTGAAATCAAACAAGATATTGTAGTATTCAAATTCCTTGATATCCTTTTGCCCCAGCGAGAGTCACAAAAGGTGAAGGTGGTAGCTCAAGTGATCCAAATTCATTCTCAAAAGAATACTCTCATTCTGACGTTAAAAGATGAGGATGAGACCCAATGTAAGTGAAACAGATGCTGGGATATCTTTTTTAATAAAAGTAGGTAAACTGAGGCTATACGACAAGAATGACGACAATCATTTTTTCAAGAGCGCTATGTATGAAAAGGCAATGGTGCTATTTACTAATTCAAAAATTATGGCGGACAATCGTGGCCAGTCTGCCGAAATGTTTCTCTCTGGATGTTCTGACTGTAGGATATATGGTGGAAAGGAAACATCTCCAAAAGAAGCTGAAACATTCTCATCTATGAATAAATTGATTGCATGTACTTCTTCGACCGAAGCTGTTATTTCGGTTTATATCCTTCAATTTGAAATATTTCCAAAATCTGTAGTGGTTTGTAAACGATGCCGATCGCTTTGTCAGATGAACGACGAAATAATATCGTGTGGGAATAACTGTTTCAAAGCGCGTACAATGAAATCACGAAAAAGAAAAATAGGGAAAATGAGGGCTTTACAAAATGCCTGTTTGGAGGCTCAACAAACTGGCGATGTAATCGATGATGATTTGGAATTCCAACACACTTCTTTTCGAATTTTGGTGGGTGATAGTAGAGATTCTCTAAAAAATCTTTCGGTGATAGTATCAGCTGCGGATGCACGGGAGATTTGTTTCAATCTACCTCCTCGATATATGATTCAACATGAAGTTGTCCAAGACATCGTTCAAATATTCACAGATCCCAGAAATTCAAAGGTGAAATTGAAAATAAACTATTGTTATCAATCTCGTGGAGAGAATGCTACTGGAAAACTCATATCGTTGGATTTTTATTGACATTCTTGTTGCTGTTTCGAAATCTCATTTGCCACCTTTCGCTTGCGTTTCGTGCATGTGCATTTGTCTGCTAATTTTTGAAGCTTGGTTATGCGTGTCGTTGTTTTGCTCAATTGCTTTTCGATCTGGTTTGATTTTAATTCCCAACGTCTTCCCTGAATTACTTCCGCACTGAGCTTTGCAAGCAATGCTTCATGTTCCTGTTGGAGCAATTGAAAGCGAGACTGCAGGTGCAGAGATTCTAGTTTCACCAGAGCGCTCTCTTTCTTGCTTTCCTCGCACGTTATTTTCTGTATTTTCCACTTGTTTACTCAGATCATTTTAATAATTCGACTTACCTGAAGATCGATGTCACGGCAAAGATCCTGCATGGTGCTAAGCTGGTGTTCCAATTCGCGGTTTCGACTTGTTATGACATGAAGTTGCTCTGATAGCACCAGCTTTTCTCGCTTGGTTAACTCCTGACGATCTCTGGACTAGTGTGGATGAAAGTACTTCAATACAATAACGGAGACCTACCTCTGTTGCTTGAGCTCCTGTTGCAATGTAGCGAACAATTCCCACAATTCTTTCGACTCGAGTTTCAACTCCATTCGATTCTGACGTCGGCTCGTGTTCACCGACAAATTATTTTAGACAAATTATTTTAGAACCCTGCGGTTCAAACTTTCATTTCAAACTCCGTTTCAATCTTCAAAATTGAATTCAAAAGTTGATGTTTTCTTTTTTAAAACAAAACAATGATTTCATGATTGCGATCACGGGCATACAATTCAAATCCATTTGAACCAATTTATAGTACTGCATGCGTTTTTTCTCCTCACAAGCAATTTCTATTCAAACAACCTCTTATAGAGACTTCGCTGCTTGTAAGCACATAATCCCGTTGACTTGCTTGCCTCACAGTTTGATCTTTTTAATCTGATGTTCGTATTTGCTATTTAATTTTAGGACCATGTTCTACAATCCATCTTGAAGTTCGAAGGAATTTGGAATATGCACAGCTCGTGTTGAATATTTTTTGATCCAACTTTCAAGTGAAGATCAACAACTTTTTTAAGATTTGCTATTTGGTTGTTTCAAGAAAGATGCATTTGAACAACTTGAGGGCCTGGAGGTTTGCACAGCTCGAGAGACCATTTACGACAACCACGGAGTATTTCAGTTCCAGTTTGAGGTCGGACAAGTGATGCACGGATCTGATTATACGGGTATAACAGGACAACTTTATTTGAAAAACCTGTAAGACTTTTCGAAGGAGAGAACCTATAGCTCAGGGATTGTTCGAATCAGTTCTAGATGTTAAACTTGGACTGCAGAGCCTCCCGGTGACGTGATCAAATTGCGGATTTTTAAGTTGAAATCATGAGTGAAGAGTTCCGAGTTGCTGGAAAAAATATTCATGATCGTCTAAACTTCGAATTCAAATTTTTAGTACCACGCCAGATGATCAAATCATACGACTTAATCTTTACATATAAAAAACAATAGGAGCGACATCGTACTATAGTACATAATTGTAAATTTGTATCCCGAGCTTCGCATCTACAGAAAATAATAGGATCAAGCCGTAAGTAAAAATTCAAACAGCAAACAAAGTCCTTATCCGGATGAAGTTTAAACAGCAGACGGATTCAAATGAAGACATTGCCTTTGGCACATTCTCCCACATTGGCAAGCGCTCATCGCAAGAGGATGGAGCCCTAGTTGTTCCAAACTTCAACGAGTTCCTAATGAAGTTCCAATGCTACACAGGCAATCATTCTCCTCCTTTGGATTACACTATTCCTAGATCCTTCTTTGCTGTTTTAGATGGGCATGCTGGAAGCAGTTGTATGAAATTTGTTAAGAGGAAGATAGTTAGTAGAGTGACTTCAGAGTATTTACTTCCACCTCATTGTTGGGCTGAATCCATGCGACGAGCTATTCTAAGTCTTGAGCATGAATGGACCTCTATACAGAAAGCTTCCGAAAATCCCGATGATTCAGGAACTACAATAACAGTGTGTGTATTAGAAGGTGATGTACTGCATTGCGCCTGGGTTGGAGACAGCCCTTGTTATATCAACTTTGAGATGTCGGGTGTAGCAACAGAAGTTACTTCAAACCATCGACCTGATAACGAAATAGAAAGAAATCGAATCGAGGCAGCTGGAGGTATGGTATACAATAAGGAATTTGCAACGAAGCCCGGTTGTTTTCTTCCCAAAAAGATCAAAATAGGTCCGAGTCGTGTGTTTCCTGGAGGTCTTGCCGTGTCGCGTAGTATTGGAGATTTGAAGTCCAAACTGCCAGAACGTGGAGGGAGAGAAGGAACAGTAATTGCAGATCCTGGACTGAAAACATTAACAATTCCCAAAGATGCACGATTTATCGTAGTGTGTACTGACGGACTCTCTGATAACATAGACAATGACCCAGGGTTGCTAGCGACTTGTTTAAAAAAGGGGTTTTATGAGAATTATAATTCGGTCAAAGAAGGATATTTCAAAGGAAAGACAAGCAAAATGAATACTGTTGCCTCTCTGACTGCTGAGAGAGCGGTATACTTTGGGATGAACAGATGTAAAAAGAGACACACACAAGATAACGTTACAGTGGTTGTATTATGTATGCTCCAAGCTCTGAACGTGAAAAACCTAGATAATAACAATAATAATAGTTGAATTATTTTAACTAGCAAACTACACAGCATGATTTCACAGATGATTTTACAGGTGGTTTCCTTACATTATAATCATGCATGTTCTTATCAGGAGGGTAATGTATGCGTTCTGTGAGCGTCGTTTCGTACAGGTCCCCCCCGCACTCATCAGCGAACCTGAGTCTTCTTGTTTCTCGCTGTTCTCCAGAGGTGAATTCTAAAGGGACAAATTTACAGTCTACTGGCATGGTCTTTTCGGGTTTCGTGGTTGTTTTTAATTTCTTAACTCGCTTCGCCATCGTTATATCAGCGGTAGATGTACTGTTGTTCGTAGCTGTGTGACCAGAATCTGCTCTTCTAGTCATCATTTTACTGGAGCTGCCGCCTTCGCTCGAGCTCAACGAAGGTTTCATTTCATTGTCATCAGTTTTAGGAGAGTTTTTGGGTAATTTTTTAAGAAGGAACAAGCTATCGGTTGGTGTCAGGTATCTATCAGTTTCAGGAGTGGCGTCTGCTTCATCAGATGAAGGAATACTGTCATCCAATGCCAACATACCAGCGATCAAGGAAGTGTGTTACTAGCACACTTAGACAGGCCTTAAAAAAAATCACAAATCCGTTGAAATCACATTGGCAAGGCGGAGATGACCTCTCGATATCGACATTTACATTTGAGGCCTTCAGTTTGGATGTGTGCACAATATATTTCTGTTCCAACAAACATGCTTTGTTGATATCCGGAGATATGACCGACAACATTATGCCACACGGAGCTTTGCAAGCAATAGTCTATGTTTGATTCGAAGCAAGTGAAAGTGAGACTGGCGTAAGAGAGATGCCCAAAGCTCGTTTTGGTCTGCATTTCTATTTACTTATAATGCCTAAAGATTGAATCTATTGCACGTTTAATCTACCTTAACGAATTGGACAGCAAATTTCATCAACAGCTAATAGTATAACTATAAAATAGTTTGCTAATACTATAAAATAGTTTGCTAATAATATTACTAGTATTATAAAATAACTTGCTAATAATAAAAATTGTTTAATAATTTAGAACCATTCGTCGTAGCTAGTGTGGTCTCCTGCATCAGTAGGCCATCCCCATCCAGGAGCGTCTCTACTTTCTGAGTATCCGCACGAGTTACACCTCATATTCCCAAAATGCTTGAATCCCATCCATCCATAAGGCAATGAAGGCACAGGATCTTTCTTGTATATCATTCGGTATTGTTCGAATTTAGAATGTACTGCATCAGATTCAGATTTTCCAATAGCACGTGGGCAACCGAATGTAACAAGTTTCATCGAGCTGGATGGAATTAGACCTTCTTTGTACATAGCAAATGCCATGATACTCATAATACCTCCTCCTCGAGAATACCCCCCAAACAATTTAACATCAGAACTTGAGCAGACACTTTTGATCCGGCTCCAGATTTGTTGGCGCATAGCATTGTAAGTTTTAGCAAATCCGTCAAACCCGTTACCGAGTGAATAGTAAACAGAACATGATTTATAGGAAGCGCAACCGTACCATCGTGATTGGGCACATCCACAGCTTTCATCTTGAACAGTCTTCTTGTTGATAGACATAATTGGATCTGACCCTATGTCCAAGTTATCCCACCAATCGCCAGCTTCATTGCTCTCCTGCGATATAATGTAACAGATTCCACCAGTACTCTTCACAAGTACCGCGTCATTTTCATACACGATTCCGGAAGAATAGTCTGCACCGTCAATTTCATTCCAGGTACTGCTTACTATTGATTCAGGAAAACTGCCGATTAAATCACGGTAATTGTTCAGTCGCCTAACAGGAGTTGCGTCATTGCCTGCGGAGCTTCTCAATGTAACAAAAGCCTCCATTACTTCTTTTGTCAAAAACATATCATCCCATAGCGATGGATCAGCGATATATGCGTCCACTTGCTCGTTGAGCACCGAAAACGGTATTCCAGAGGCAAACGCCAAATTGCTAGGATCTGAGCTTGCTGCTTCAAGTACTGCATTGGCTCGACTGACACTATCTTCCAAACTCTCTATGGCAGTGGTAGCTTCAACTGATGCTGGTTCAGACACTGATGATCCAGCAACAAAACCGACAACACCAGCAACTGCAACGACTCCAAATACAAGAAACTTCATACTATGTCTTTTAAAAAATCCTGGTTGGTTTTGTTCAGCAGCTTTATCATCCACAGGAGCTACGTCATCAAACGATGGATTTGCTACAACAATACTTGGCATTTTAATTTCTTGTGAATTCGAGTTTTGAATTGAACCTTGAAGAGTTTATGTTTTGCTTTCAGAATCTGGAATTCATATATTATTCAAACAAATTATGAAGCAGCCTTCAGCAGTTCCAATTTTTTTTAATTAGATGTGGCGAGGAGAATTCCCAGGCTGCAAATCCATTTTGTTTGATTTTCGGCAATTGGAGCGAAATTTATGCGACCAGCGAGGCTGCTCGCTTGCCATATATTATTAGGATCAAAAGAACGGATATACGGGATATTCAAAAATAGAGGTTGCAAGGCGAGCTTTGAGTAATGGATGACGATTAGAAGCGCAGGAAAACGGAAAGACGAAATAAACGGATTTGCAAAAGATCGAGGTGAATATTTCAAAAAAGCTGACGAACCAGATATTTGTTCAGACGAGATCATATTGTTTAGTATAAGGTATTGCTAGGTGAGAATTGGAACGTCGCTTTCCAAAATTGAGAAAAACAGCTACCAATCAATTATTGGATACTATAATAGTCGGCGGATCATAGAACAAAAAAATCATTGTTCAAATCGACAACTCATTCAAAAACTTCTTTGCTCAAGACTGAGAACTAGTTATGTATGGATTATTTATTATCCAACTATCCTGATAACAAGATGCCAAAATGTTGTTGCAGTAATAATTTGAACAGTTCAATGATCCTACAATTCGAATTGAACTGTTCAACAGCCTCCAAAAAAGTATAGGCGACTTTTATTCGTTTTATAATTTAGCAGGAAAAACTTCGTCAAAGTATCTATGCTTTCCACGCTACATGTTCGTCTTCAGCTCGTAATAATCAAAACATGCTATGCTTTTGGTATCGTTTCAGGTTTGCCTGAAATCCTTTCTTCGGTTCCGTTGGCCGATCCAGTCTTACCAACTGCCAACGAGACTTCTTCGGGCATGAATCACGAATTTCTATGAATAGTGCAATTCATTCCATTAGTTTATCTCTTGAGGGATGAATAGCCCCTTGGTTCTTTTTTATTAACATAGCAGCAATTTTTTAATCACTGGTTTTCTACCAAAACATAAACCCCGCCTTCAGCCCAAGCTAGGGCAGAATCTAGATTTTTAAACAAAAGCTGATAAATTTGGGCAACCTGAAGTCTGATTCCAATTCAAATAATCTGTGATAATGATAGTCTCGGATTTTCAAAATTCAATTTAATTTGAAATTTTCACTCACCAAGGGGGGCGTACCGATTTCCTTTGACGTGTCAAGAAAAGGAAGATGACTGGAAGATCTTTCATCTCCCTCTTCAACTGGAGTTATCTCCAAATAATTCATGTTGCTGTTATAGTAGTTTCGACAGTTGGTACCTATATGAATGTATTAGGGTGTGATTTTGTATACGACGATCGCACTGCCATCCTCACGAATGGGGACGTGAAAAATTTGAAAAATGGATTATTTTCCTGGGATTTATGGGCCCATGATTTTTGGGGCGGTAATATGTCAAGTCCAACATCTCATAAGAGCTATAGACCTCTAGCTGTTTTGTCGCTTCGCTTAGATACATTTATTGCTGGAGGTTTGTCAAGTTATCAGAACCATCTAAGCAATGTAGTGATCCATACTACCAACTCACTAATGGTTTATGTTTTTGCTTTGTATCTTTTCAGGAGGCACCTGAAGAAAGATGATGATGTACAATACGGTGCGCTTTTCGCAGCAATACTATTTTCACTCCATCCGGTTCACAGCGAGGCTGTGTGCGCTTGTGTTGGACGGGCAGACTTGCTAGCCGGTGCTTTTTTCTTAGTAGCTACAATTTGTTATGAAATGAGGCACTCGTTCCTGTTGGCGTTTGCATTTACTGTGATGGGAACTTTGAGTAAAGAAGTAGTTTTAGCGCTTTCAGGATACTTGGTTTTCGATGCCATTCGCCTGGGTGATTTGAAAACTACTGGAATGTTGATTGTATTAACCTCCATTATCGTTCAGATGAGGATTCTGTTGAATGGGGATAATATGCTTTATTCTTGGACTGCATTAGAAAACCATATCGCTTTGGAGACGAGCATTTGGAAAAGGTTTTGTTCGTATACTCATGTTCATTACATCGCCCTCTCACTCATGACCTTTAATTTCAAATATTGTTATGATTACGGGCTTGGTGTGACAGAGGTAAAGGACCATCCTTCCCTTGAGGCCATCTTTGCATATGCTTTGCTACTTTCAGTTTCATATGAGAACCGAAATGACATCTTAGGATTAAAATGTATTTTGTTAGCAGCGTTGCCCTATGTACCAGCAAGTAATATGCTCTTTCCCATTGGTACGGTGTTGGCTGACAGACTCCTATACATTCCAAGTGTTGGATTCTCGTTATTTGTTGGAAAATGTATTGCTACAATGAAGCCAACGCGTTCTACTTCAGCAATGATTGTCCTGTTTTCATTTAGTATCTTGATTTCTAAAGTCACAAACAATCGAAACGCAGAATGGGCATCAGAGAAATTACTTTTCCATGCAGCCAACCGCGATTTTCCTGATAGTGTCAAAACTCTGAATAACTTGGCGTATTTGTACTTGAATGACGAAGATCCAAATCTTCTGTCGAAAGCCAAATATTATGCCCAAAGAGGCGCAGAGCTGAATCCCCATTATATAACTGTGCATCACAATTTGGCGGAAATTTTAATTCGATTGAATGAAGTGGATGAAGCTGAGAGGGTCCTCCATACTGCCCTTGCATTAAATCCCAATAACGCTGAAATCTGTTCTCTTCAATACATTCTTTTGCGTCTTAAAGGAGTCATTGTGAAATCGTCTGATAATGCACAAGTGGAGGCTTTGATTCAAATTGCAGAAACATGCAAAACGAGTTGTCCCTCTAGTCCAGTGATCCAGTATGAACTAGCTGTGGCTCTTGCAATGCGGCGGTCAACTTCCATAACAACCATTCGCCACAATTTTCTAAATGCGTTGGATTTGAACAAGAACGCAACTGCTACAGATATTCGAGTGTATCCGCATGCAGTTTATAATTCGTTATCCATGCATTATATGAGTTTCGGAATGTATCAAGATGCATTGTTATTACTGGAAGGTGCATTTAATGAGAAAGACATGGAACCTTCGTTGGCAATGGTGGTTAATGCGGCAGTGTGTTGGTTGAATTTAAGCACAACAGGGCTGGTGTACTCTCTTGCTGATGGATCAGAACAGCTGCCTATAGAAAGGGCAAAACATTTGTTAGACGGTGCATGTGAAAAAAATCCGGAATCAGGAATCCCTATATTCAACTTGGGTACTTTGGAGGAGAAATTAGGAAACCTGCAAGCTGCATGTGTTTTATACCGAAAGGCACAATCAATGCTTCCTACCGATCAGCACCAAGAATCCCTGAATGATGCTCTGAAGAAGTGCACATTGGAGCAACTGGATTAGAAACTTGGGTATTCTTATAATTATTAACGGCGTTTTGAAAATACTCAACGAAAATGTACTCGAGCTTTCCATTTAAAACCATTCATCGTAGCTGGTGTGATCACTTACGTAACATGGCAATGCCCAACTTGGACTATCACGAAGTTCCAAGTATCCACATGATTTGCACCTCATGTTTCCAAAGTGCTTGAATCCCATCCATCCATACGGTAGAGAAGGCACAGGATCTTTCTTATGTATCATTCGGTATTGTTCGAATTGAGAATGTACTTGGTCCGATTCAGATTTTCCAATCGCTCTAGGAGATCCAAACGTTATGAGTTTTGTGGAGTTGGGTGAAATGAAACCTTCCTTATACATGGCAAATACTGCGATGTTCATCAATCATCCTCCACGTGAATACCCGCTAAATAACTTGACATCGGAACTTGAGCAAACACTTTGGATTTGTCTCCATAAGCGGTGGCGCATAGCGTTATAAGCTTTGGTGAATCCATCGTATCCAGATCCAAGCGAGTAGTAGACAGGACATGATTTGTAAGAAGCGCAGCCGTACCATCTCTCATCTGCGCATCCACATCTCTTATCTTCCATGGTCATTCTTTTCATGGACAAAATGTTTTCTTTGCCAAAATCGAAATTGTCCCACCAATCAGCACCCTCGTTTGAAGCTTGGGCAATAATGTAACAAATTCCATTCGAGCTGTTGACCAAAATTGCATCATTTTGATATATAATTCCAGAATTGTAATCAGCATGCTCAATTTGACTCCATGCATCTGTTACTTCGGTTTGAGGGAAACTGCCAACGAGCTCACGGTACATTAGGTTTCGTCTCTCGGGTGTTTCGCCTACAGAACTTCTTAGAGTGACAAATGCTTCCATCATTTCCTTGGTCAAATACTGATCATCCCAATGTGATGGGTCTTGCGAAAGGAATGCATCAACTCGTTCGTTGAGAATCTTTTGTGTCAACCCTTTTGCAAAGAGTTTACCGACATATGAATGCTCCAAAGTTTCAGTCGCTTTTTCGATATTTGTTTCTATTTCAACAGTTGATTGATCCGACTGGGTTCCAACTGCAACGTTTGCGAGTCCAATGATCGCGAATTTTATGAAAAGCATTACAAGATTGAAATCTATCTAAATCTAACATTTTTCTGGATTTTTTAAACAACAACAAAAATCGATTTTTTCAAAAGTAATCAAAACATACAAATAGATTCAGTACAGTTGTACAGGTATCCAACTGAAAAAAATTCTTCTAATCAAATACTAGACTAACTCATAATTCAGCATCAGAAATTCAGATTTCAGAAGCAAACGCATTTCCTACTCAAATGAACTGCACGAATCTCGCAATTCGGCAATTTCCATGCGAAAACAAGTCTGCCAGAATAAAGGTAGTAAAGAAACCCAATTAAAATACATATCTTACTTCTACACGGCATCAAGTTTCATTCTTATTTGTCCACTTAACTTGAAATTTTTGGATACAGGTCGTAAAAGCTTTATTAAAAAACTTTTTACCTCGATGAGTTTTATCCGTGATCCATACCGCGCAAGAATGCATACAACGGACAGTTGTTCAGTTGTAGCGATTTGATGTCGTTAACAAAACAGCCTCGCCAGGAATATCAAAAGTAAAACTCTTGAATGAATTATCGTCGAAAAAACTCACTCCGATTCAGAATGTTGTCTACATATCGATGGCAACACTGATAAGTAAGGTTCATTTATAATAAACGCTTACGAAAGAGAATGAAACTAATGTGAATCATAACAATTAAATGTGATGATTATGAATACTTTGATTGTTCTTTTTGAATCCTCAATTTACTGGGTGAAGTTCAAATTTCATTTTGAGTTCGTAAAAAATGGGATCTCGCTTTTCAAAACAAATTTTTAAGAGTTCCTCGTTGACAAAGTTATATTCAGGGCTTTCCAACGGATGTATATCGTTTTTTGATAGCTTTGCAGAACAAATAGTTCAATATGTGGTTGATTTACAAGAACTTATAGTTTTTGAAGGTCGTTTATGGTCGTTGTACCATCTTTTGACAATAGTTTGTCTTTCAGGTTTGATGTGGTCTCGCTTCTCAAAAC
>Ga0105054_10010243_pt1 | contig 11963 bp, 10 predicted proteins | sample BON02_FD_78091 | JGI IMG/M metagenome (GOLD analysis project Ga0105054, IMG submission 78091) | Freshwater microbial communities from Lake Bonney liftoff mats and glacier meltwater in Antarctica - BON-02 (megahit assembly) | ecosystem: Environmental > Aquatic > Freshwater > Ice > Glacier... | reverse complement strand
TTTATTTATCGCCTTGTATGGACACGTTAGTTATTTAGAAGTGGTGATTTCAACATAGGTACTATGGAAATGTAGTGTTGCACAAGGTCCGAAATCTCTTATTATTGAAATGGATGGTTTAGCTATTCCTGCTGATTTATTTGTAGCTATTCTCTCTCTTATTCACGAAGTTTTACAGTAGTTTGCCGATGCTGACGAACGAATTCATTTGTTGCTTCTTGAGATGTCCCGTGAGAGCAATTGTCGAAAAAGGTCGAGGCGTCTGTTGTCACAATATCAAAAAACAAGTTCTTCTTGATGCTATTTTAGAATGGAATCCTCGTGTTGATCAACTGAAGAATGATTATTTATGCTGGTTCCTTGACGAGCTGTCATGGAGCTGTATTAAGTCTTCTGGCGAAATTACCTCCTATGATTCGGAATAAACGCAATTCTATAGAGAGTGAAATCCAGAAGTCGCTGACCACTGTCAATAAACAAGTTGATGTATAAAAGACAGATAAACACACCTATGGGTTCCTATTTAAATAATCAGTTAGTTTCATTCCCGAAAGTCATCGATGTGATGGAGCTCCGAAGGGACATAACTTGGTTTTCAAGATCCCGGACACGAGCACGTTCTAGCAACAATGCATTTTTCATCTCTTCTACTGGGTCTTGGAGGTCCCTACGATAGGCTGGCTTCAGGTCTTTAAAGGCGTGTTTTGTGAGTGAAGGGGAAGAACTAAAGCGCAAAAAGAACGAATCCCATAACTTTACTTGACGAGCCACGCAAGATTTGCTTGGCAATACTGGAACTCGTGTATTTCGAGACGGATCATAAAACGAATTTCTAAACTGCTCTAGATTCTTGTCAATATGATCCCACAGAGAGACGCATGAATTGGTGACTCCTATTTGCAACCGCTCATATTCATTATCACAAAGAAAGTTTCCGTATTTACATGAAAAGGAAGCGTCTACAATAAAAAGCAACAAATCTTCATTAAACTCGAATATCGCAGGAAATTGATTTAGAAGTTGCCAAACACAATCCATAAACTGCAAAAACACAGGTGATTGCTCTTCAGCGCCAGCTTCCGCGCCATGACCGATCCTCGTCTGGAACTGAAAGCCGAAGGACATAAAATCTTTGGTAATGAGACTTTGTAGCCCGTGAATTGTGCGGTAGTAAGGGTCTACCATCAGTTGGGCAAGAGCACACACTTGAGCAGTTCTATCCCATCCATCAGAACAATGAACCATCACTGCAAATCCATTGTATGAAACATATCGAGCAACAGTGATTGAAGCCACTAATATTGATCGTATGTGATTGAGCCATCCAGTTGCTTCGATGGACGAAAGCCATCCATGGGATGCATTTCCTGAAGAAGAACTTGCAGGAGCAGTAACCACCCCTAACAGTTTGTCAAGAGATGTTCTAATGGTGTGAATATTCTGAATATTGCCAAACACAATTGAAGTTTTTTCATATCGAGTTTCATCTTCATATCCAAAACCTTTCGCTTTATTACCTAGAGCACTTTTGAACGGTCTGCAATCAAGAATTCGACCAACGTAGCTTTTAGTAGAAGTCCGGACATTGTTCCAAAGTTGTTCATCTTCACGACAAAAGTTGCTCCCTATTCCCACTTTAGGTTGACTACATCGCCAAATGGATCCTCCTGTTTTCTTGTCGTACCATGTCAATGCAGGAATTCTGGCTCTACTTCGAAACCCCGCAACAACTCCAAGGTCAGCATCACTCGTGGCAATAGGAACCACTACACTGCTAGGGTAACTGTTTGAAAAGGCGAAATGAGAATTAATGTTGGACACACGCCAGTGCTTAGAAGCCCCTTGATCATCAAATACTCCTTGCCTGATCCATTCTTTCATTGGATCGTAAGCAACATTCCAGGAAGCATTTGGTTGAGATTTGCCATAATGATATGCGAACAACCATTTTGCTCCTTGACCCTCTGTAACAGGAAATGCGGACATACGAGAAAGGTCATGAATTCTAGATGCGTCTGCAATAGACACAAATCTAAACTGCAACTTACGCATATCCTTGCATTGAAAATATACAGTGACAGAATCCTTACTACGGTTCCCAGCGAAAGTTGTTTGTATCGCTGCGACGCGGGAGATTCTTTCAATAGTACCATGGGGCATGTCAAATTGCTGGGAATCTAAAAAGTACCAGTTGATATTTTCAATCACAGTTCGTTCATCCGGTTCAAAATGCACCCTGAAATTAGTAATGCGCAAAATGCCTTCAAATGACTCTTGAGTGGGAGATATGTATGTTACGTTGTTCATAACACCTAGAACTTGTTCACCTGCCAGTTTCAAATCATCAAATAATTGAAACCCAGTCGGGACTGTAGGAGGAAGTTCAGGGGTTGAAGGTTTCGCAACTGGTGGCTTTTCAATTACATCTTGTATCTCTTTTGATATATTGACTTCAGTGTCTGTTGGTAGCGGCTCTTCCACGGCAACAAATGGGTTAAATAGAGATTCGTTGTTTTGAATAGCTAGCGACGATAACGGATCCCAATCAACACTTTCTCGTCTTGACTCAGTCATCCCCTTTTTTTTAACTACGGGTTTGTGGTACTATTTTTGATGGGTGTTCGGGCGTCTAAAGTAGTAGCAGTCGAGGCAGCAAAGGAGGGTCTACTTAAAGATCTTGGATTAGAAGCTGCTCTTATATCTTGTTTCTATCAAGGAATCTCAGAGTAAGTTGATCTGGAACTCCTTGATGCGTTCATTCATCCCCACAGAAAATGGAGCTTGAATGTTTTTGCAGAGCAGGTAGGTTTAAGTGGAGGTTTTATGTGGAGTGGCAATGAACCTACACTGAAATCTCGGTTCCAGCAGGTGCTTGTTTGCAATGAATCTTTGACTTTTGAAACATTTCTTTGTCTTTTACACATCTGCTCCACTCGAAGTAGCACGCTTCGATATCGAGTCATCTTCAATATCTTTGATGTTAGTGGATCCGGGCAGATTGATAAAAAGGAATTCAAAATGGTATCAAAAATATTTTTAAACAGTGCTTCTTATACTGGTACTTTGGATCCGAAATTCACACCGTTGTTAGACACGATGGTTGAAAGCGCAGTTCAAATATATGATTTAAACAAAGACGGAAAATTGAACTTTGAAGAGTGGATCGTCTATGCTAAACAAGAACCCCTATTAAATGATGCTGTAAATCAACTCATAATACCGGATTTACCGGCACTAGTTTCGAAGATTGAATCGTTCAAGTCGGAGCAAATGATCGAAGAGGAGTATATTGCTCATTTATGACCATAGTTTTAAATCAAGATATTTTTAACACAACAAAAATCGATTTTTTAAAGCACTACAAGTAGTTGATAAAAGCCATCAAATGCTAATTTCTTAATAAACAAGAGTATCTTGTTGAAAGAAAAGAGCTTGATGGCAATCCGTGAGGTAATCAGAAGCAATAATATTATGTGGAATCACTGAATTCACATTATATTTCTCTTGATGTAATAAATTTTATTTAGTTATAGTATTTGAATCCATTCTGCTTGCCAGTTTTTGGTCTTTTTTTTGGTACCTGGTATACAGAAGTAATTAAAATTTAAACCCCCCCAAATGGATCAACCTACAACAACTATTAAACTTTTGAAATTCGAAATATGGCGACACAATATCTCTGAAATAATCTTCGAACATTGAAGATGAGGAACTCTTAAAATTTGTTTGGAGAAGCGAGACCACATCAAACCTGAAAGACAAACTATTGTCAAAAGATAGCACAACAACCATAAACGACCTTCAAAAGCTATAAGTTCTTGTAAATCAACCACAGATTGAATTATGTGTTCTAAAACCTTTGGTACTTTTCCATCATTCTGTCACTCAAAGAGTCTGAACTAAATTCCGGAAAACTTCGAAGTGCCCCCAGTAGTATTTGATCCACTGTAATGATAACGTCTACGATTAACGCCTGTGCAATGATTTCTCTACCTTCAAAATGGGCAGCATGGGAGACCACGATCAGTCGTGTAACCTCACCTAACCGTCAGATTTTTTTTTTTAAATGTGGGCCTGGACGAAGAAGACCGATACAAAGCAGGACGACCCCGACCCCCATGAATATGAGCGATTGGTTCTACTGAAGGAGATGAAGCACTCATTGCAAGCAACAGTGGATCTCTTCTGCACTGGTCTGAGAGAGGATCGTATGGATGAAAGTAATGAAGTTGTCCAATTGATGGTCGTATGGTTGGACAGATGCATGTGGCACGGACTTAAGTCGGAAGCGAAGATTCGAAAAAGCATCGGTGGTAAAATAGGACTTGTAAAAGAAGATAATGTCACTTTATGGAACGTTATTAATCTGATCCCACCATCAGTTCGTGACACCGATAAGGAAATGGACTCTTTGATCGAAAGTGTGCTTGTCATCAAGTCGCATGGATGGCCTGAAGCATGGTGTGCTAAGGTGAGTTTAACGCATCTTGCGTGTGTTTTTATTTATAATTCTTGATAGGTATTCACTTGCATGTTGTTGAACCGTAGATTATTTTCTTGTTTTCTGCATGTACTATCAACCACATTGAAAGGTGCTCTCAATATTTACTATGAAGATTTTGCATTGGTTCGAAATTCCGAAGCTTTCATGATTTTCCAGGCTACGGTTGTTAGTCTGAATGGATTAGAATTCAATATTTCATGCGATTCAGAATATTGTCCTGTTCCGACCCCGATTCGAGGGATTCGAAAACAAATCACAGCATCATGGAGTGAAGTTGCGAAAAATTTGCTGTTTGATAAAAGGAAGAGAGATGAATCTGAACCTGCTGTTAAACTTCAAGTACGAGCGATGAAGATGGAGAGAGAATTAGCCACAAGTCGGGCGACGCTAGAACATGAGATTGTTTTGTTCGGTTGTCGTTTAGAAGATATCTGTAAGAGTAGAAAACTCTGCATATCAGCCTACCAATCTCCAGATCTTGCTCTACCGGATGTTGTTATTCGCTGTATCGCTGTGACGTGGTCTGGTATTCATTCAAATCATTCATTCACTTACGACACTCGTCGATCAGCCAACGACAAGTTCAGTTTATTACATCTGGAATTGGAACGCATGGGTGGCGAAGGCTTGTCAATATTTAACCATGTTGATGTGGATATTGATTTTCGATATGCTTGTCTTTCTATTTCAGAAAACAGTCGCTACGCTGCTGAAGGGAATCTAGGGGATATTGGTTTTCTACTCAAGTTTTTAATTCATTTTCTGGAGGAATTATCGGAGCCATTAATACCCACTGAATTCGCTGAGCCGTTACTGTGCTGTACAATGATGGTAAATGAACAAGATGTCATCCAGAATTTGTCGAGCATGATACAAGCATTTCCCACAGTGCATGCTCGTTTGCTTGATTTACTACTTCGGTTGGTCAACGTTATTCCAGGTACTGCTAAAGTGGCAGTGATCAATGATCTTGCGCTTGCGTTGCGTATTAAACCATCGTGTTTGAATCGTCTCCTTAGCTTGCAAATACCGGTTTTCGCTACTTTTCGGAATCAGATGAAAGATCTCGCTGAGCATCTTGTCAATAAGAATACTAGAATCAGAGTTGCTTGTGATGGTCTGAACCGCCAGATCTCATTCATTGATTGTGAGCACACTCAGGATGTTGAGATCATTCTAAGAGTTATTTGGGGTATTCTTGGCACCAAATGGATTGAAACTGGTGGGTACATATCTGAAGTGCCGGTTGAAGGTCCAAAGAGAATGACCCTGGAGTCATCGGGATGGCTATATCGAGGTTCCACTACTGAGAATATAACCTTGGAATTTAGAGCTGGAGGCGAAACATCACTGCGGAATGTAGCTTACTTCTGTGGAAAGCATAGACGAAAAGCACGTCAGATTGTCGCCAGTGACAGGTACCCGTTTATGCAAATAGGAAGTCAGATAGGAAAGATCAGTGCAGATGTTCTCGAGGTTAGTTTGTCTGGGTTGAAACTGTCAAAGGAGATGGCCAGCAACCCATGGTGGGATATGCTGGACGACGAAGACGCTCTGGATCGCGTGTATTGCATGACCTTTTTGTTATTTGATATTCATTTTGTGAATCTTGAGAGTATCAGTAAAGTGCTTCAAGAAACAAAATCGCAAATGTTGGATTTATTAAAATTAGGTCCGCGGAACGTAAATGCTTTATGGCATTCGTGGATTCAGTTACGAGCTGAAATGAGCCACCAGTTTAAGCAGCGTCCATACAACCGGTTTGAGCAGCGTCCATACAACCGTCCGACTCTACCACCTCCCATTCCTAAGCCTGCTAGAGTGGACCCCATCGCAAGTCAGGTCATCCCTAAACTCCTTGGTGAATCCAGAATAATGAACGAGCAGCATATAATCAACTTGGAGGTTTCACTTCCAGCCCAGTATCATGGCTATGATTGGAAGTTGGTATTTTCGAATTTAGACAATGGTTATGATTTAACGAAGCTTTACCAACAGGCTGGGGAACACGATTCTCTGATTCTATTGATAAAAGATTCGAATGGATTTATTTTTGGAGGATTCACGGCAACTCCATGGAAAGTCTCTCCTGGCTATGTTGGAACTGGGGAGAATTTTTTGTTTAGTCTAGAACCAGAATTTAAAGTTTATGGCTGGACAGAAGTGAATATGTATTTCATGTTAGTGAACGAAGATTCGTTCGCTTTAGGCGGTGGTGGTGAATTTGGGATCTATTTAGATGCTGATTTACAAACTGGAACATCGGGAGTGTCTGGCACATTCGGAAATCCCTGTTTAGCATCGACTCCAGAATTCACTTGTTCCTCTATTGAATTATGGGCTTTTGAAAGAAGAAATTAAAGATTATTCAATTGCCATCAACGTTTCATTTTCTAGTATTTCATAATTAGTTGGTGGACACTCCAGCATCGAAACCAGTTTGGGGTTTAGTTGTATACTTGGATATTGCAATCGAATCTGCACGATCTGATCTATCAGAAGATCTGTCATAAAAGTATCTTTTTCCTCCATTGTGAAGTTTCGATTGAACCTCCATCCGTTGAAAAGCGTCAGGGATAGTCCAATGAGCAATGATGCACCAATTCCTATCAGTTTAGCATGTTCGGCATAGGAGTTGAAGGCTGTAAATACTGCGACCATATCGCTCATAATAGCAAATCCATAAATGTACCGGAGAATATGGGGAGCTTGCACCCAGCGAAGAAATTGCAGCCAGATCACATACTGCAACAAGTTCCTCGCAATTTGAAAATACGACTGCTTCTCTTTCGTTAGTATCTCAATATAGGTGTAATACTTGACGATGGTATTGCTCAGATCGTTAGTCGCTCTTTGGAGCTTGTTGTCAAAGTATTCAAACTTAGCTTCCAGTTCTGCGGCTGCTTTTGATGACGCGTTTAAGCTTTCTTCTGATTGACGCGTTATTATTTCAATGGTCGTTTGCGACATGAAACTCAGCTGATTTAAATTTGAAAGGGTTTCTTCGTAAGTTGCTTTGTTTTTGACGAAAAAAACTTCCAACGATTTGTTTTGTCTTGTCATTTGCAATTTTAACCGGCGTTGCATTTTCATTAGTGTGGTCATTCGTTTTTGAAATGATGTTGACATGGTGTGCACCTTCATTATTGTGTCAAGACTGGTTTTGGAGCTATGAAACAGTTCGGTTATCAATACTTCAGTACTAACTTGCCATTTTTCATGGTCCATTTCCCTCACTATTGCCTCAACAGCGAGCAGAAATTGCGTGTATATACTGAATACATGTGAAGGCATCTCTAATTGTGAGTTGTAGCTTTCATCTCTTCCGTGGTTCACTAAGTGGCAATTCGTCAAGCCCAAGGCTACTTGCTCATACACGATTTGCTTCTCCTCTGGAGACGCTACTGCGAGATCTGCTACTTCATTCAGAACAGTTTCTCCCAGCATTTTCCGGCAGGTGTCAAAAGGTGTCAGTCTCTTGAATATCATTTCGGGTATCGCTTCTGAAGTAATACGGGGTTTTCTAGGTATTCTGTAGGTTGATTTCACTGGGAGTACTCGGATGTCGTTGGAGAGAGAAAATAAATTGTTAAAGAGACCCACCGATGAAACTATTGGAACAAATAGAATAGAGAAGATCATTGTTTTCGATTTGAATTCACCATGAACTCCTGATTTTTAAAAGTATAGAAGGGGAACGGGAATAGCATCAGGAATGGGAGAAAAAGGAGTTTTTTTTTTACCGAAGAACGTTTCAACGGTCACTCTAGGATGGGAGAGTCAATTCATCCAATTGTTCACCCAGAAAAAAAAGAAGACCAGGAGTCGGCAGGTCTTCCAGCGGCTGATATCGAGGAAGCTCTCGATACTGCAATAGAGACGGTAAAAAGAAAAAAATCGAATGGAAAACATTTTTCACTGATGAAGAATGCAAGAAGCAAAAGCCAGAGTCAGTAAGTTGGACGATTACAAGATGGTCATGTAAATAATTAATGGATGTCTAAGCTTATATTACCTGTGCAGCAAAATCTGTTGATCAAATACCTGGAAGAAGATTCCGATGGCGCTATATATCTCGTGGGCACTATAATACAGAAGGTTCTTGGGTGTAATATGGATGACGAAGGATCATCCTATTTCAAATATAGATTCAATGATTTTGCAACCAGCGATGATTCTTTTATGTTCCGTCGATCACGTGTTCAATTTGCTGACGGCAAACCCATTCCAGTGTCTACTTTTTCTGTACGAATTCCTCTGATGATAGATTCCGAGTTTGTTAAATTCCCGTATATTTTGAAATCCGCGAAATGCACTATTGAAATGTCAACTTTTGAGCATAATAATGTAGAAATTCGGCCTTGCATGTTCTTTCCGAGAGATGTCCTGGAGAAACCTGGTGCTGTATACGACAGAGACTTCTTGTCAGTAAAGAATGTCACGCCCCGATCTGTGGATAGAATGAAAACATATGATTTTGTTACTCCAAATCCATCCATTAGGATGGAATACGAAAACAAGGGAGGGGGGTATTGTCCAAAGATCGTTTTGCAATTTTGGTTGTACGAACCTTTGTCAAAACGGATGCTGAATTTGATGGCACCTTTTATAATTATTATTGTACTAGGGGTTTTAAATATATTCGCACTGCAAGACCTTTCGGCACTTATTGGAAATACATCGTCCATTGCTTTGACACTTGTATTTCTCATTCCTTCTTTGAGTGCTGATTCGAATACCCCCATGCCTATTAGCTTGAACGATATGCTTATGGTTTCGGTCTTCATTGGGTTGTTTATAAGTTGCATCAAAGGTTTCTTTTTCGATTATTTCATGATGGAAGCTGCAACTTTAGAAAATACTACGGATTATTTTGCGACTGCGTTGGATTCGCAAGGCGTTTCCAACTTTAGGGACGTTTGTATTCCATTCATTTCACTGATGTTTTTCCTCACAGCTTTCATCATCCCATTTATATCTGGTTGGCAATTCAAATGTCTCTTAAACGACATTCGGCGACAGAATTATCATAAGGGTAACGAGTCTAAGAAGAAAAATGAAACGAGTCGTGTACCTGATACTTATGTGCGGTACATATCACAGAAGCAAAAGAAAAAAATCGACGCAACCAAGGGGATAAAGCTGACAGGTTTGGTTACTCCCAGAGCTACTTTTCATTTTGGGTTCATTAGTTCATTCGACAAAGAATGGAATTAATAGAAAACACTAGCTATTGTATTTCAATTCCACTGTTCAAGTTCGTCAGCTAGTACTCGATCAACTATTTTAGAGTGCCAAGAGAGAGATTCAATTTTGAAGCTGTTTTTATGGATACTGAATTTTAGTTTAAATAAAAAGGGGCTTTAAATAGATCTCGACAATATAATTCAATTCAGAATTTGGCATTTGAATTCTCACACATTTTTTGCTTCTAGTCCGGCAGTAGACACTAGGTGGTCGTTGAGAAAATTTGAAATTTGAAATAACTGTAAGGACTGCACAACTAACTGTATGATGCTAGAAGATGCAGATGAAGAAGCAATCTCCGTCTCGGTTCGCGTGAGACCTCTTAACTCCAAGGAGAAGAAGTCGAACTGCAAAGATGTGTGGACAGTGGATGACACGTCGCTGTACTCTACAGTGGAAGGCAACATGCAGACTCACACTTTTGACAATGTGTTTAATCACAATGTGAGCACGGAAGAAGTCTACGATAAAGTAGCAAAGGAACTAGTGTCGTCGGTTCTCCAAGGAATGAACGGAACGGTCTTCGCGTACGGGCAGACTGCTTCTGGCAAAACATTTACCATGCAAGGAGAGAAGAAGGCCCCCGGAATTTTAAGTTTGGCAGCAGAGCAGGTATTCAACGAGATAACGGAGATGCCGCATTTTCAATTTTTATTGCATGTGTCGTATATTGAAATATTCAATGAGCAAATAAAGGACTTGCTTAGTGACAGCAATGCATCATTGCGAGTGAGGGAAGACCGTGATAAAGGTTTTTTTGTAGACAATTTGAGTATGCGATCCATCACATCTGTAGCCGAATTACTTAATTTGAAAGAAGAAGGAGAACGTAGACGTCATGTTGGAGAAACAGATATGAATTTGAAATCGAGTCGATCACATACTGTTTTCACTCTGAAAGTGGAGATGAGAGATTCAAGAGTGACAGAGGATGACGAAGTAGATGAGAATTTGGATACTTTTAACAAAAGACGGCATTCAAACAATACAGGAGATTTGAAATTTGGGGTTTTGATTGGCAAGTTAAATCTAGTGGACCTAGCTGGCTCGGAAAATGCACGAGCTACTGGAGCTGAAGGTGATCGATTGAAAGAAGGTGGAAATATCAATAAAAGTTTGCTGACCCTTTCTAGAGTTATCTCACAATTAGCAAATGCTAGGGGTAAAGCAGTGGGATTCATCAATTGGAGAGATAGTAAGTTGACTCAGATCCTCCAGCCTTCTTTAGCAGGCAATTGTCGCACGGCGGTAGTTTGCTGCGTAACCCCAGCTTCCAAGTATCTCGAGGAGACTAAAAGTACTTTAAGTTTTGCAAGTCGAGCGAAACAGATCACAACTCACGCGGTGGTGAATGAAGTTCTCGACGGTGAAGGAGAGATGCGCAAGTTGAAGATGACAGTACGATCATTGAAGGATCAACTAGCGAGTCAGTTAGCAGCTAATGCTGAACGCGAGGCGCTGGAGGAGAAGATCAGCAGTATGACTGCATTGCTCGTTAAAGGAGGACCTGCAACACCTACAAAGAGTGCAAAGAAGAAAAGAAAGAAAAACCATCGAGAGACTTGGTGCCCAGGGGATTTTGTGGCTGAGTCGAATGCTGTAAAATCTAATAGACAATCTAGTGCCTCTGATGGAGTTGTTGAGTTGAAAATTGAACTTTCGGACATGGTCGAAAAGAATTCGGAGATCTCGATGCTTCAAAAGCTAGCTGAAGAAAAGGACAATCAGCTGAAAAGTGTCTTGATGGAAAAAGATGTTGTGGTTAAGAAGAATACGGAGTTGGAAGAATGCGTGAATAATCTTCGCGAGAAAATTCAAGAATCTACTGGGATTATTGCAGACCATGCTGACGAGAGACGCGCATTTCAAACTGCTATTCTGGCGAGTGGGACGAAAGCAGAGGCTCTAGAACGAGAAATAAAGCAAATGCAAGAAGACGAGTCCATGCTACTGGAATCCATCAAACTAGGCCAGCAAGAGATGCAAGAGCAACTCAACGGGTACAAGCAGGAGGTTCGAAATCTTCTTTTGGAGCGAGAATTACTTGAAGATACTCTAGAACAAGAAATATCTTTGGCGAAAAAGTTGAAATCTGATAATGAAAGAACCGCGAAAGAGTCAGTGAACAAAAAGGAAGATATCAATTTGTTGAACCAACAGTTGAAGGAAGAGTTGAAAATCATGCAGACTAAAGAAGCAGAATTGGAGAAGC
>Ga0105054_10010241_pt1 | contig 11966 bp, 15 predicted proteins | sample BON02_FD_78091 | JGI IMG/M metagenome (GOLD analysis project Ga0105054, IMG submission 78091) | Freshwater microbial communities from Lake Bonney liftoff mats and glacier meltwater in Antarctica - BON-02 (megahit assembly) | ecosystem: Environmental > Aquatic > Freshwater > Ice > Glacier... | reverse complement strand
CCTGGTCGCGTCCGGTATCGTCTGGGACGAAGCCGCGCTCACGCAATGGCTGGCCGGTCCCGCCAAGCTGGTTCCCGGCACCAAGATGACCTTCCGCCTGAACAAGCCCGAGGATATCGCCAACGTCATTGCCTATTTGCGCGCCGATGTTCCGGCCGGTACCGATTGAGCCACGGTCGGAGGCATCTCAGGCTCTCAACCAGTCGAGTAAGTCGAGCGCCTCAGGTGCCGTCCAATCCGCCATCCCGACGTAATAGGCCAGGATGGCGCCGGCGGGCGAGACGACATAGCTGACCGGCATGCCGACGAGCGCAAGGCCGTCGCGTCCCTCCGGCGGAGCACTCCAGTAAGTCAGCGTTCGGCCGACATCGGCAAAGGCCACAAGCCGCGGTACGTTCAGGGAGCGCAGATAGGCCTCCACCGCGGTCATGTCGTCGAGGTCGACATTGATGGCGACGATTGCCATCCGTCTCGCATCGATCCTGTCCTGCAGGGCGGCCAGATCGGGCAGCTCGTGCGTGCAGGCCGGGCACCATGTAGCCCAAAGGTTCACAAATGCCGCGCGACCGCGGAAGGCATCGAGCGTCAGCGGTCCGTCGGGCCCCATGAAGGCTGCCGCTGGCGCCGGCCTTGGTTCCTTCAGCCATACCAGGCGGCCGCTGCCCGGCAGGCCCGGGGTGTTGGGCGCCGGATCGGCGATACTGCACGCCGCCAGCATCGCTGCGAGTGCCCCAATCGCAGCGCGGCGCGACAGTCCCGGCCCGACAGGTCCGGTCCCCGGTACTGTCCGGGCCGGGGTTTTGTCACCTTCGTGCGGGATGGGGCAGAATTCGTGCATCGCTTGCGGCCTTGTGGTTCCGTTGCGCCGGTTTGGTCGCGGGCTGGCATGCCGATCCAGCTCACGTCGCGGAGGATTGGACGGCACAAGGCAGGCTTCCACGCCAGCACCGCGCCCGCCACATGGCCGTGATTGTCTGGCGCAATTGGGTTTCGCTGAGGCCATCCCTATGCATCATCGCCTGGATGACGGGATCGGCGAAGACCTCGTCGAGATCCGGTTCGATGGATGCACAACGCCAGTCCTGTCGCATTGCCATCTCCTGTTGCACCGCCAGGCGCGTCACACATAACAGCCGGTCGACGGTGACCATGAAGAGATCGTGGAGAGTGCGCCTACTTGCGAGACACCCTCGCTGCACAAGTCCGGCACCGCCTCGCTGCGGCCGGGTCACGGGCTTGTGGCCGGCCTTGACTTCGCTCGGTCCGCGCAACTTGCGATGATGCTTGCGTCGGTCGGTTGCCCCCCGGCGAAGCGATGGAGTTCCCATCGAAGCGCCCAGATCGACCGACAGGCGCACACCCGCACCCGCTCCGGTCGGGTTCTGCTCCGGTTGCAGGCAGGGTCGGCGATCCACCACCGGCCCTGCCTGTCGATCGGTGGCGCATGGGCGGGCGATTTCCCACAGGACATGGTGAGGTAGGCAACCGCGAAGACCGGCGCGATCGTGTTGCACAGGACAGCACGCCAGCCTCGAACTCGTTGTCGTCCTGCTTTTCGCCTGCGGTACCAATTCACCAGAACGCCCGGCAATGCCGTGGGGGCCGCTCCCCATCGGCGTTGGCGAAAGGCAAGGGAGTGTTGGAAGTGGCGCGGTCACCTACACCGGTCTCCCGCCACGTCAACCGCTGCTTTCGACCTGCCTGGGCGGACATGGGACCGTGCCGTAGGAGCAGAACACGCAGCAGTCGCCCGGCAGGGGTTTCAGCACGGCGCCACAGCCCCTGCAGTCGTAGAACCACTGACAGGCGTCCGATGGCATGGTTTCGATTTCCGCATGGCCGCATGTCGGGCAGGTTATGGTGCTCTCACGTTGCATGGTGACGCCTCCATCGCAGCACGCCGAGGATCGTCAGTCCGACGAAGACCGCAAGGAGCGGCAGCAGAACGAAATCGAGCCAGACCGCAGCAGCCGACAGGCCGACGATGGCGAGCAACAGGACCAGCACGGGCGTCACGCAGCACAGTAGCGTGATCGCGGCCCCGATCGTGCCTATCTTGATGAGCGAGGCATCGCGCATGGGGATCTCCTTGTTTCCATGATGCTGGGCGTCAATATGGGGTCTGTAGCGGTTACAGCTTCAAGGCCCCAATTGGGGCATCGGGAAGGGCGGTGCGATGAGACGGGGCGAACTGGCGCGGGCTACTGGCTGTCATCCGGAGTCCATCCGCTACTACGAGCGGATCGGCCTGCTGCGCGAGCCGCCGCGCTCACACGGCAATCAGCGGATTTACGACCGGAGCGACCTCGCGCGGGCATCGTTCATCGCCGGCGCGCGGGCTGTGGGTATCTCGATCGAGAACATTCGCGAGCTCCTGAGCATGATGGATGACGGCACAGTGACATGCTCCAAGGTGCGTTCCCGGGCCGTGGCGCACCGCGACGCCCTTCGCCGGGAAATTGGCGATCTGAGCCGGGTCGTGGCGCAACTCGACCAGGTGATCGGGCGGTGCGACGGCAACGAGTCGCCTTCCTGCCCCATCGTCCATGACTTGGCTAAGGGCATTCGCTGACGCGCAGTCTTGCGATCGGCATTGCCGGCACGATCCGCGAGGCGTGGGAAGCGTGCGGAGCACCTAGCTGAGCTGTGCTTCCTCGGCCGGCCTCTACTCGGCCGGGACGCGCATGCTGCCGTGTGACGGGACGCGACGGAGCGGGTCCGGATAGAGCTCTTCGAGCGGAATGGAGGGCCCCGCCGAGGACACGATGCGGGCGTGCTTGCGGCGCAGGCCGTGGGCCGTGGGCACGCCGCAGCTGTGCGCGATCACGCCGACGTCGCTGCGGACGTGCTCGACATAGGCGTGGACCCGTGTCGCCTTGTCGGCCGGGTCGAGGCCGCGCTGCAGCCGAGGCCGATGCGTGGTGATGCCGGTGGGGCAGGTGTCGCGGTGGCAGCGCAGGGATTGGATGCAGCCCAGCGCGAACATAAAGCCACGAGCGCTTGTCACGAAGTCGGCTCCCATGCAGAGCGCCCAGGCGACGTCCGACGACGTGATCATCTTGCCCGAGGCGATCACCTTGACGCGCTCGCGCAGGCCATGGACGACCAGCCCGTCGATCACTGCCGGCAGGCTTTCGGCCAGCGTCAATCCGACGTTGTCCATCAGACTCATCGGCGCCGCACCGCTGCCGCCGTCGGCGGAGTCGATGGTGATGAAGTCGGGCGCTGCACCGGGTCCGCGCCGGTCGATCTCGGCGAACAGATCGTCGAGCCAGCCGACCGCGCCGACAACGCACTTGAAGCCCGTCGGCTTGCCCGTCGCCTCGCGCACGCGCCGGATGAAGTCAAGTAGCTCGCCTGGGTCGCCGATCTCGGGAAACCGGTTGGGGCTGATGGAATCGGCGCCCGCCGGGATGCCGCGGATCGCGGCGATTTCTGGCGTCACCTTGCAGCCCGGCAGGATGCCTCCCTTGCCTGGCTTGGCGCCCTGGCTGAGCTTGATCTCGAACATGCGGACATGCTCGTGGGCGGCGATCGCCGACAGCTTATCCACGTCGAGCTTGCCCTCGGACGTACGCACACCGTACTTGGCCGTGCCGATCTGGAACACCAAATCGGCGCCTCCTTCCAGGTGCCAGGGGCTGAGCCCACCCTCGCCGGTATTGAGCCAGCAGCCGGCGATCCGCGCGCCGTTCGAGAGCGCCAGCACCGCCGGCTTCGAGATGGCGCCGAAACTCATCGCCGAGATGTTGAAAAAGGAGGCGGCCGCATAGGGATGACGGCAGTCGGGGCCGACGATCAGGGCGCGGTTCTCGCGCGAATCGCTCTCCAGCGTGGGGAACGGGCAGTTGACGAACAGCACCGTGCCGGGCTGGCGCAGATCTCGTGTCGATCCGAAGGGGATGGTCGAACCTACGCCCGCGGCCGCGCGATAGACCCAGTTGCGCTGCTCGCGGTTGAAGGGCAGCTCGCCCCGGTCTATGGCGAAGAAGTATTGGCGGAAGAAGATACCCAGGTGCTCGAACATGGGCCGCAGGCGGCCCAGGACCGGATAGTTGTGCCGTATCGCGTCCTTACGCTGGCAGACGTCGATGAGGAAAAGGGCCAGGACAAACGCGATGAAGATGCCGACGACGAGTAGGAACGTCATCGACATGAGCGTAAGGAAACCCGTCGGCAGGCTCTGGTACATCGTCGCGTCTCCGGGATGTGTTATCGCTGGGCCTCTGGCGTACCCGGACGCCGCCGCAGAGGTCGATGCTCTTCGGGGCCCGTGTCATTGAGCTGTCCGTGCGGCGCGCCAGATCCTGCCGCGTTCTCCGCCACGAGCAGGTCGTGCAGCACGTCGAACACGCGCACGCCGACTTCCTCGGGCTTGGGAGCCAGCCATGGCGCGGCGCACAATGTGGCGAAGGCATCGCTCATCCCCAGCGCCCACCGCGCGCCCATCGAGCCTCGGCTGAACTCATAGTCCTTTGACGCGCCTTGTGGCCGGAAGGGACGATAGATCAGCTGGGCGATATCCATTTCCGTGACGCATCCGAACGTATAGAGCCGTTTGGCCTGTTCGGTGCGTACGATGTCTTTGGGCAGCAGCTTGAACAGTTCGTTGATCGCATGGCGAACTTCATGCTTTTCCCGAAATACCTCCGTGTTAACTCGTGTCCGGCTGGAATAGCGGATGTCCTTGTCCCGCTCGCTGACCTCTTCGAGATTCGTCGGCAGCTCCCCGTATCCCTGGAACACATCGACCTGAACGCAAAGACGGCTACGCCTCGGATAATAGTCGAGCACGTACTGCAGGGGCGAATTGGAAACCAGGCCGCCATCCCAATAATGCTCGCCGTCGATCTCGACCGGAGGAAAACCCGGCGGCATCGCGCCGCTCGCCATCACATGCTCGGGGCGGATGGTGATTTCCTCACTGTCGAAATACGCAAACTGGCCGGTGCGCACATTCACCGCCCCCACGCTGAATCGCATTTCCCTGGGGTGGTTGAGCCGGTCGAAATCGACCAGTCGTTCCAGCGTGCTCCTGAGCGCATCGGTATGGTAGTAGCTGAGGGGCTTTTCCGGCAAAAACCATTCGTGCACGACACGGGGTGAGAAAAAGCCGGGCTGGCCCAACATCAGGGCCGAAAGCGCGCTTGCCTTTTGTTGCCAGATGGCCAGCGGTCCGTCGAGGCCCGACGGCCACCAGGAACGCGGCGCGGTGATGTCTTCCCAGAAGCTGCGCAAGCGTGCGACGCGGCTTTCCGGTGGGTTGCCGGCGATGATCGCGGCGTTGATCGCGCCGATTGAGATGCCTGCCACCCAATCGGGCAGATAGTCCGAGGCAGCCAATGCCTCGTAGACACCACCCTGATAGCTGCCCAGCGCCCCGCCGCCTTGAAGGATGAGCGCAACCTTCTTGTCGTAGGACGTTGGCCGCGCCGGTGGTCGGCGATCGCTCATCCATGCCTCCTGATGTTTGTGTGCTCGTCTTCACGGCAACCCTCGGGTCCAGGCTTGTCGTCTTCGGGTGTTTCGTAGGGCCATTCCTCGATCTGAACCCTGATCTGCAGGGCAGTGTTTGCGGCGGCCATGGATCGCTTTCCGGACATGAGCCAAGCCTCACCGGTTGGACAGGGCGGACGACGCTTCAAGTGGCGGCCGCTGGAGTCGGGAAACCGGCGTAGTGCGCACGGTGGTCCTCGTGGAAATTGGCTTGGTCGAGGTCCGTCAACAACGTGTCGTCGCGGCCGTGGTCGATCATGATCGGCTTGCGGCTCGGGCACTCGTACCAGCGGATGTTGAAGGCGCACAGCCACGGGAAGAACTGCATCTGGCTGTAGGCCGGCACGTGGTCGTGGATCCACCAGGCCAGCGGTCGGGCATCGCCCGTCGCCTCGAAACGGGGCAGGTACCAGGAGATGACAAGCGAGGCGGTCGCACCCATGTGACCCGCAGCGTCGCGCCGGTCCCAGATATGGCGCGCCCGGCTGTAGTCGTTGTCGCTGCAGTAATAGGCGGTGTCGGCCACGCCCTGGGCGGTCAACTCGGCGTGGCGCGCATGGCACAACCCATTGACCCGTTCCGAGCGAAACGCGCTGCGGATCGTCACGTGGCCGAAGGCGCTGTGCAGCGGTTCCAGGATCTCCTCGCACAGGCGCGTGCCCGCGGCGATGGCAAGCTCGGGGTCGTCGGGCATGTTGGGCATGCCGTGGAAGTTGGCGACCTCGCTGTAGAGCATGTCGCGCATGAAGAAATGTTCCGACAGGCGGACGCGGCCCAGCGCGGTCAGCGCGGCCACGGACGAGGGTGCGGGCATGGCATTCCTCCTGTCGCGTTCCGGCTGTCGGGCTCAGCCTGCCAGTGTCAGAGGTTCGCGGCGGCGGCCGTGGATGTCGATGCGGGTCGGGTCCTGCGTCACCGGCCCGTCTGGATTGTGTGCCAGGTACTGCTGCTCGTGCCCGGCGGCATAATAGAAGACGGGCATGTCGAGGATCGCCGTCGTGATGGGAGCCGTGTGACCGGCCCGTGCCAGGGCAGCCTGGTAGGCCTCCAGCGACCGCTCGGCAACGGCGCGCTCAGCCGCGTCGCTGACGAAGATCGCCGAGCGGTACTGGCGGCCGACCTCGATGCCCTGACGGTCGCCCTGGGTCGGATCGTGGTTCTCCCAGAACTCGCGCAGCAGTTCCTCGAAACCGACGATGGCGGGGTCGTAGACCAACTGCACAAACTCAATGTGGCCCGTCTCGCCGGTGCAGACCTCCTCGTAGGTCGGGTGTGCCAGCACGCCGCCGGCATAGCCTGCTGCAGTTGTGTACACACCCGGCAGCGTCCAGAAGACCTTCTCGCCGCCCCAGTAGCAGCCCAGCCCCAGCACCGTGCGTGCAAGATGTGCCGGGAACGGCGGCACCGTCGGGTTGCCGGTCACTGCGTGGAACTCGGGCACCTGCTCGGGGGTGCGCTCTGCGCGGCTCGTTCTACGATCGGTCATGTCAGATCCTCCCTCTTGCGCTGGCCGCTGCCCGCCATCGAACCTAGGCGTGAACGCCACTTCCGTCACACGAACCATGGGCAAACCTCCGTGAGCGGCCGTGAAGAGGCGGCGCTCCCTACATGCCGGGCACCAGAAGCCCATCGCTGAGCGTGCGCAGACGCCGGTTTTTATGTCCTTCCAGGCGACGGTTGAGCGCCCGGACGGCCCGGCCTGCGGCGGTCTCGCGCCAGTACCAGCTGGCCAGGGCATCTGCCGAGGGCGAGCTTCCATGCGCCGCGGCCTCGCACCAGGCCGCGTGGATGTCCTCGGCGGCCAGCTTCAGCAGCATGCCGCCCGACAGTCCGCCGGGCGTCTCCGGAGGGTCCTCGCCTGTCAGGCAGCCCGCGACGAGCGCCACGCACGATTCGGTGCTTTGGCCACTGGCGCCCGTTGTGGTCCGTTGGTGCGCCGCCGCGGCTGCCGCATGACGCGGCAGCATGACGGCCGCCTCGCGCCGCAGGGCCTCGGCCAGTGCTTCGGGTTCGGCACCCTCGGCGGGCAGGGCACCGGCCGAAAGTTCCGCCGCAGGGCGCCAGATCTCGCGGGCATCTCCGGTCGGTGCGTCCTGGAGAAAATCCACCAGCAGCGGATCCTGGCCGGCTTGCTCCAGCAGGCCCAGCGCTGTCTCCACGACATGGCGCTGGAGCGCCGGCGCGTCAGGCGCCCCGAACGGGCGGCCCATGCCGAACGGCACCCAAAGGGCGCGCGGCGGGTGCATGCGCTCGGCATGTTCCCGCACCAGGGCGATCGTCGTCGTTGGCAATCCGGCCCGTTCGAACACCACTGCAAGCCCGCACACGGCGCGCGTACAGAAGGGTCAGACGGGCGCCAGCAGGACCGCGCCGACTCCGGCAGCGCGCATCGCTGTCGCCGCTTCGGCGGCGGCCGTTTCCATTTCCGTTGGCGAGGTCGCTCCCACGAAGCTGTAGCCCAAGGGCGCGACGTCGCCGATGTGGCCCCCGGCGGCCAGTTCCTCCAGCCGGTCGATTGGCCAGATCGTGTTCAAGTCCTGCTGGAAACCGGTGCGGTCGAAGTTGACCGAGACGTGGCTTATCACCATGTCGCGCTCGTGGCGCCCGATTTCCCGGAAGTCACGCGCGCCCCACGAGAAGGGGCGGTCGCCGCGCCGGTGGATGCCGGCCGTCGAGACTATCGCGACTGTCCGTTCGGCAAGCGGCGGTCCCTCGACCGGCCGGGTCGGGCCGTAATCGGGACAGTCGAGATCGAGCAGCGCCCGTTGCGTGCTCTCTCTCAGATCGTTCAATCGAACCATGATTCCTCCTCGTGCATGGGCCCGGTCGGCCCGCGTTGTTCCACCTGGCCGCAGGGCGGCCCCATGGCGGATGGTGTGCTGGCATGGGCCAGGTCGGCCGTGCGTGGTCGTGCCGCACCATTGTCCTCCGCCATCGGATCGAGCTGCGATCCGCGGCGCGGCGATTTCGTTGCTTGTCGTTTCAATCAGATACTTACAGTCAGGTTGATGAGCCAAACGGGTAAGACATTGAGCAGCAGAGTTTCAACGGTCTTGTCGAATCCTGTCGCGATGGCCGTGCCCACGATCAGCAGCAGCGCACCGAGGATTGGCTTGCTCCATCGGGCTGCCGACTGGAACATCGCCTTGCGTGTGGCAAGCGCTTTGCGCGAGCCGTAGGCGAAAGCCAGCAAAGCCGTGGCCACCCCGATGCCGAAGACAAGAAACACCAAGAAGGCCGAAAGCAGGTTCTCGCCCCTGCTGGCCGCGGCGATCGCGACACCCAGGGTCGGTCCGACACAGGGCACCCAGACGAGCCCCAGGATCGCCCCTATGGCAAACTGGCCACCCAGGCCGCGCCCTGAAACCCCCTCCAGCAGGCGGTTCCCGCTGCTTGCGACAGGCGCTGTCGCCAGGGCGAACGCCATTTGTGCCCGGGGCACCAGCAGCAGCACGCCAGCCACAATCAGGATGACCGCCGCGGCGAAGCGCACGACTTCCTGGTCAAGTCCGATCGCGAAGCCGACCGTCAGAAGCAGAAAGCCGAAGACCGCGAACGACGAGACAAGCCCTGCGGTGAGTGCCGCCGGTCCATAACGGTTCTCGCCAAGAGCCGAGCCCACGACGATTGGTAGAAGCGGCAGGACGCAGGGATTGAGCAGAGTGACGAGCCCCGCGACGAAGGGCAGCAGAACTGCTTCGACCATCACTCCGCCGGCATGCTGGCCGTCGCTGCGTCGAGTACGAACGCGCGGAGACGCTCGCGATCGGTTTCCGCAACGCTTCGGTCGATCTCCTGGGCTCCATCGAACAGGAGAATGGTCGACTGTCGCGCGATACGGTGCTCGCGAAGGAACTCCTTGTCCGTGTCGAAATCGACGACCACGAACAGCGCATCTGCGAGTGCCGGCTCGCCCTTGAGCTCATCCAGGGTCGGTTTCTGTGCCCTGCAGGTGGGACACCAATCGGCATAGACATCGACGACGATGAAATTGCCTGCCTCCTGTGCCTCGGCGAAAGCCTCGGCCGTGTAGGGGATGCTCCGGGCATCGGCCAGAGCAACCGCGCTGATGAGCGTCGCAGCAAGCGCGACCAGGCATGTCTTGAGGGTATTGGGCAAAGTTGACCTCCTCGATTGGCTCGCCACGGCGTTTACCTTAGCCAGATGGCGCACAAACATTGGCATCGCCGATCTGCCATTGGCATCGCCGATCTGCCGATCGATCGTAGCAGTGCCCGGACTCGGAAAAGTTCACTCTCTCGCGAGGCTTGCATGATGCCGTTTCACGTCTCCGTGTCGGCTTTGCGAATCTGCGGGCAGAGGTGGGCCCCGTGTAAGCGTCGAAGGTTCCGGTGAAATCGCGCTCGGCCTTGAGCTTCTTCACGCCGCCTGTACGGCTTGCGCAGGCGGTGGTCCCGCCAGTATCGATCGGGCAGGGGTATTGCCCACGCTGGGCGCTTCGGTCCGATGAAACCCTCGTCCGAACCGGACGAGGGCTGTTTCATGCAGCTCGGAGGGCGGCAACGCCTTCCGAGCTGCACGGGCTTGTCAGGTCCGCCGGGTGTTCTCCCGCGCGCGCCGCGAGGTGATCTCGCCCGTCTCGGCGTCCACCATGAAGTCGACCTTGGCGCCGTTGTGGACGGCAAGACCCGTCCATACGCTGCCGTGATCCTGTACGTTCCAGACGATGGGATAGCCGTGGTCACGAAGCGCCGCGGCCAGTTCTTCAGGCGCTGAGATGTCTGCGATCGCGGGCAGCGGCTCGGCGAGCGCCGGGGTTGCGATCAGCAGGCCGACGATTGCGAGAGCTGAAAGTTGCCTTGTCATGGGAAGCTCCTCTGGTTGCTTGAGGGAGGACCGCTGCGACGGCTTCTGCCGTCCGTGCGGTGCGCTCCCCTCTCCAAGACAAGGTGCGGATCGGGCCCGGCTGCGAACCACGAATGTCAAACTCCGCGCGAGCGAAACTGGCACGAGCCGCACGATCGGTTGATCACGCCGCACGCCCGTTGAGATGCTGTTCCCCGAAATGGTGCACGAGAGATCGCGAGGCGCGAAGCGTCCATCCGTGGTGCCACACTCCTGACACCAGATTCGGTTCGGTCAGGCCAACCTGCGGCTTTTTCACGCACACGTGACGGCGGTTCATTGGCTGCCCGTCGCGGGCCGTGCCTAGACTCTCCCTACTGCCGCCGGACGATTGGGGCGATCTCGCGCGTTGTGGGGCAGCAACCAGGAGGCAATTTTCCCGATGTACCAGCTCAAGCAAAATCTTCTGTCGACCACGGTGCTGCCGGCATTCGTCGGTGCCGGCGCCCTGCTCGCCATCGGCATGGCGACTGTCCCTTGCGGGCGCGCCGGGACCAATCGCACCTACGCGTCATCGGCACAGATCAATCCCGAAGCAGTGCCCATGCCCGCGGCGATGCGTGGCCTAAACGCCGGTTGCAGTGCTGCAGCCTGCAGCGCCTGTGGCGCCGCCTGTGCGGCCTGCAATCCCTGTGAGGCCGGCTGCGATGCCTGCAATCCTTGCGCGGGTGCCAACCCGTGCAACCCCTGTGCGGCGGAAGGCTGCTGCGGTGCAAGCCTGCTCGACAGTGTAACAGGCCTGAACGCCGGCTGCTGTGCTGCGGCCTGCGGCGCGTGTACAGCCTGCAATCCCTGTGCTGCAGCCTGCGGCGCTTGCAACCCCTGCGCTGCGGCCAATCCGTGCAACCCCTGCGCCGCCTGCAATCCATGTGGCGCTTGCGGTGGCTGCGGCGCATGGGTCGACGAGTGCGACGTGCCGCGCTTCTCGTGGGCCGACCATGCGGCCACGGGCGTGGCAGCGGGCTGCTGCGCCGCGTCCTGCGGCGCGTGTTCGACCTGCAATCCCTGTGCTGCAGCCTGCAGCGCTTGCAACCCCTGCGCTGCGGCCAATCCGTGCAACCCCTGTGCCGCCTGCAATCCCTGCAACCCCTGCGCGGCCTGCGGCGCGTCCTATGATGTCGAGCTGACTCCGGAGGAAGCTCAGGCCGCCTACGACTGCATTCGCGGCATGATGCAGGCTACCTATGCCGAAGCGGAGCTGCTGTCGGCCTCGGGTGAGAACATCTCAGGCTCCTACGGCTCCTGGGCGAAGTTCAACACGGCGCCCTACCAGGCGTTCACCCACGGCGGCCGCTACGTGAACAACTATGTCAACGCCACAGGCGCAGCAGCCTACGGCACGTGGGAACAAGGCGATGCGATGCCCGTCGGCAGTGTGCTCGTGAAGGACAGCGTTGCCGTCGACACAAAGGGTCGGGTCGGGGTCGGCCCGCTCTTCGTCATGGAGAAGATGGACGCGGGCTTCAACGACGCCAGCGGGGACTGGCGCTACTCCATGGTGGGCCCGAACGGCCAGCTGATCGGCACGACCAACGGCGCCGGATCAGGCAAGGTCGCGTTCTGCATCGAATGCCATATCGGGGCCGAGCGGGATTCTATGCTCT
>Ga0105054_10010238_pt1 | contig 11969 bp, 11 predicted proteins | sample BON02_FD_78091 | JGI IMG/M metagenome (GOLD analysis project Ga0105054, IMG submission 78091) | Freshwater microbial communities from Lake Bonney liftoff mats and glacier meltwater in Antarctica - BON-02 (megahit assembly) | ecosystem: Environmental > Aquatic > Freshwater > Ice > Glacier... | reverse complement strand
TTCAGCTGAGGGAGGGAGGGAAAGCACATGCACTTACAAACAACGACGGAAAAGCAGCATGATCCATCTCTTGCTTCATGCCCGCGAAAATCTTCATCGCTTGGGCGGCCTCAAGCCTCAAGGACTGTTCTCCTCCACTTGTGTGGCAATACAAGTCATTGTGAACACTGGTGACACTAACACATACACACCTTGTCTGCTCACCTCGCTTCTCTCTTCATTTCCACACTCCAACAGGGCACGCATCCGACGCGTCCAAGCCCGTGCTCCACCTCGCCCGTCGTCCACCCCGCACACTCCTGCCTTCAAGGAACAACACAACAAGAAGCAGGCAGCGGCAACAATGAGGAGCTACCACTCGAGAAGACCACGCAGCAGCGGGGCAGGCATGCCGTCGCTGCTGGTGCTCCTCGCCCTGGTCGGCGCCAGCATGGCTTTCCTCCTCCCTTCGTCCCGCTTGTCCACTCTGACCCCCTCCACGGCAACGAGGCGTGTGGCCCCCCTCCAGGCCGTGCCCCCGCCCGCGGTCGACTACAGCGCCGCGGCCACCGTCGCTGTTCAGGAGCAGCAACAGCAAATGCAAGGGTTGGAGGCCAAGATTATGGCGGTCGCCGACACGCAGGTGCGCACCACTACTCCCGACGTGCCTCTGTTGGCCGCGGCCGTGGAGGAGAAGCCGTTTGATGCTGTGGTCAAGACGTCCAGCGGTGCCCTCAAGGGATTCGAGGGGGTGGCCTTGTTGGGTGCTTTGCCCTTAGCCTTTTTCTCGGCGCGTACGCTGGAGAAGAAGCAAAAGGAGTTGGAGGCCGTGGCTGCCCAGGAGCTGGAGGACAACACCGCGCGCATCGACCGGGAAGCGGAACAAGCCCGCACCAAGGTCGTGGAGGACGCTCAAAAGGCAGCCAAGAAAGAGTTGCTCGACGCCAAGATCCAACGGGCCCGCGACGAAGAGGACCGCCTGCGCAAGAACCAAGAAGAGGAGATCGAACGAGAGAAGGCCAAGCAAGACGCGATCGCCGCCCAAAAGATTGCCGAGCAAAAAGAACTGCAAGTCAAGCGTGAAGGGGAGCAAGCCGCGGCGGCCACTCTGCAAAAGAAACAACGTGCGGCCGAGGAGCTTGCCAAGCTCTCGACCACCCCGGAGCAAAAGGCAGCTGCAATGGCAGCTAACGAAAAGGCGAAGATCGATGCTGCCGCCGCAGCGGTCGCGGCCCAAACGAAGGGACAAGACGAAGCGCTGGAGGCGGGCAAGCTCAAGAAGGAGCAAGAACGACAAGCCATTGCCGCGGCCGCCGCCAAGATGGACCCCGCAGCAGCAGCAGCAGCAGCAGCCACAGCAGCAGCTGCCAAGGAGCGAGCTGAGCAGGCCAACAAAGAGAACAGAGAGAAGGCGGCTGCTATTGGTGCTGCTGCTACTTCTGCTGCTGCTGCTGCTGCTGCTGCTGGGAAAGCGAAGGCGGACGCCGAGGCAGCCGCTGCAGCTAAGATCAAGGCGGAGAAAGAGGATGCTACTAAAATGGCAGCACAAAAGGCAAAGGACGAAGCGGCGCGTGCCGAGAAGGAGAAGCAAGAAGAAGCTGCAATTGAGGCGAAAGCCCAAGCTGAGGCAAAGGCTAAGGCGGAAGCAGAAGAAGCAGCAGCGGCAGCAGCAGCAAAGAAGAAGGCCGAAATCAAGGCTGCTGCGGAAGCAAAGGCGGCGGCTGACGCGAAGGCCAAGGCGGAGGCGGAAGCAGCAGCAGCAGCAGCAGCCAAGAAGAAGGAAGCTGAGATCAAGGCGGCGGCTGAGGCCAAGGCCGCGCAAGAGAAGGCCGCGATCGAAGCGAAGGCAAAAGCCGTGGCAGAAGCAGCAGTAGCCGCCAAGAAGAAGGAAGGGGAAGTCAAGGCGAAGCGCGAGCAAGAAGCAGTAGCAGAGAAGCAACGGGCGGAAGCGGCGCGTGTGGCTAAGGAAGCTGCCGCGAAGGAAGCTGCCGCGAAGGAAGCTGCCGCGAAGGAGGCGGAGATCATGGCCCAAAAAGCCGACGCGGCCAAGGCAGCAAAAGCGAAGGCTGCGGAAGACAAGCGCAAGCAAGATGAAGCTGTAGCACTGAAGGCAAAGCAAGCAGTGGAAGCCCGAGCGGCTGCTGAGAAGCAAGCGGTCGCTGCTAAGGCCAAGCGTGAGAAGGAGCAGGCGGAGGAGCAACAGCGTTTGATCAAGGCGAAGGCCGCAAAGGAGGCAGCAGCAGTCAAGCAGGCCGAGATCGCCCAGGCACAAGCGAGGAAGAAGCAGTTGGAGATGCAAGCCAAGGCTGATACCAAAGCAAAGGCCCCTGCTGCTGCTGCTGCTGCTGCGCCCATGGCGGTCCCCGCACCAAGCAAGCCCGTCGAGTTGAGCGCGGCAGAGCAGGCAGCCGAGCGTGCGCGACGCGAGGAGGAGATCCGGACCCGGGCACGGGAGATGCAAAAAGATATGTCGAAGCGGATGGTTGCTGAGTTGACTGGGAAGTTGTCGATTCCTAAATTGAAGGATTACTTGAAGCTTAACAAGGCGGAGGCGCCGAAGAGCAGTGCGAAGAAGGCTGATTTTGTGGAGGCGGCTTTGAAGGTGGCGGAGACGAAGGGATGGGAGGCCTCGGTGATGGAGTTGCAGAGTTTGAGCAGCGTGCAGGCGAAGGGTTTTGGGGGGGGGGGAGGAGGGTCGAAGGGGGATGCGAAGAAGAAGAAGTAGAGGAGAGCGTTTGACGAGTAAGTAGCTAGATAGTTTGGAGGGGAGCGAGGGAGGGTCTGAAGCAGAGAAATTGATTAGAGTCGACGATGAGTGTGCGTATATCCATTAGAACGAAACGTAACGTGTGAAAGTGTGTGAGTCAGTCTAAATTTTTGGTGGTGGAAGCAAAAGCAAATAGTTTCCCTTTTCAAAACCCGCAGCAGCAGCACAGCACCAAAAGCCAGGGGCACTCTCCGATATTCTCTCTTTCCTGCTCTTTATTTCTATATGAGATGAGGAAGTACAGCAATGCAGCCAGGCAACTGCTGGAAGGGCAAAGAAAGCGGAGAGACGTGTCTCCCGCCTACGGAAAAACAAAAACAACCATTTAAGCAAGCGAGCAAGAAGACGGCACAGAAAGAAGAAAAACACAAGCAATCGTAACGAAATTAGATGAAGAATTTCTCTTCAAACTCTTCCTTCTTTTTCCTTCTCTTCTTCTTTTTGTGTTGTTGTAATGTGCCTCGATTTTTCTGGGAAGATGAAGAGGACCAAACCACTGTCGTCGTGTAGCTCACATATATTCTTATCTATCAGTTTTTGTTGTTGGTCTTACTGCTGCTGCTGCTGCTGCTGCTACTACTACTACTGCTGCTGCCTGCCTGTGGTTTGCCGCCTCCTCGTCATCATTGTACACATTTTCTTACTGCTGCCTGTCCTTCTTCCCTTTTTCTTCGAAACGATTTCTTCTTTCTATCCACCTGCTGCCTGTCTCACTCGCACCACCACCACCACCACACACACGACCACCCTATTGAGTTGTCATCGTCAGCATTGGGGTTCGTCTTCTATTTCTTTTGCGTCGCATGTCAAATTGTCTTTTTCTTCATTTACTTCGGTCCGCACGCGCGCACATATATAAAGTAAGGGAGATACACACACACACACACCCTCCCTCCCTCCCTCCCTCCCTCCCTCCCCCTCTCTCTCTCTCTCTCTACCAAAAACACACTCAAGTGAAACAATTTTTCATTTGTAAATGTATTACATTGTCCGTCACAACTACACTTCTCTCCCTCCCTCCTTCCCTTCCTCCCTCCCTTCTCCAGCACCACCCAGAAACTAAGACATCCTCCCCTCATCCCTCCTTCCTCCCCTCCCTCCCTCCCTCCTTCCCCTCCTTCTCCTCCTTCCCCTCCTTACAACTTCGACTTGCCCGAGCAAATCTTAGCATACGCCTCCTTCCCATAGGGCACATACCCCCCCTCCTTCTGGCAGGGGTCCAACCAATACATCTCATCCTTAACCACCTCACAATTGATCCCTTCCGTCCTATATTTGGCCTTCATATGCTTAAACGTCCCCGTCGTCTCCTGCGTGCCCTTCTCCAACACCCTTATAAAAACAGGCACCGCATAAGCAGGCAAATGCGCCTTCGCCTCCGAAAGCACACCATCCAAATCCAGCTTCTGCCCCTCCCTGATCGTGACCGCCGCCATACACGCCCGTCCATCCTTCCCCGGCACCTCAACCCCCACCACATTCACCTCCTCCAAACACTCTACCTTCCCAAGGGCCAACGCCACCTCCGTCGTCGAGACATTTTCCCCCTTCCACCTGAAGGTATCCCCAATCCGGTCCACAAAATGAATATAACTCTGCTCATCCACCATAATCAAATCGCCAGACCTAAACCAATGCGAATTCTTCCACCCAAACGCCTCCCTCAAAATCTTCTTCTCCGTCGCCTCCTTATTCTTATAATACCCACTAAACTCACTCGTAATCGAAATCCTTGCAAGCAACTCCCCCGCCTCCCCATCCTCACACGGAATACACCTTCCCCTACTATCCCTGATCGGCTCCTCTCTGATCGGGTCAAATTTCACGATGGTCCACCCTAAAATAATCCGATTGAAAAACCCTCCCTTGCCAATAGCCCCAGGCGGCTCCCCCCTCCCCCAGTAGTTAAAGAAAACGATATTCCCTTCCGTGGCACCATAAAACTCCCCAATCTCCTGAATATTAAAACGAGAGACAAACTTAGGCCAAACGTCGGGCCGTAAGCCATTCCCAAAGGCAAGGCGGAGCTTGTGTTTTCGGTCATAGGGACCGGGAGGGGTAGAGAGGAGGTAACGGCAGAGCTCACCTATGTATTGAGTGACTGTAGCGCCGGTCTCGTGCACGTCTTTGAAGAAATTGGAGGCGGAGAATTTGGAGCGCAGGGCGAGAGTACACCCGCGGTTGACCATGATGCCAAGGCCGATGTTGCCACCGGCGGAGTGGTAGAGGGGGAGGGTGCAATAGATTTTGTCGGAGTGCTGGACGGAGAATTGACGGGCGAATGACATGGACATGAGGAAGACTCGGCTGTGCTTGACGACGGCGGCTTTGGGGAGGCCGGTGGTGCCGCTGGTGTAGACTAGGGACATGGGTTCATTTTGGGGTTGTTTGTCGAGGTTGGCGTATTCGGGGAGGGTTTCTGGTTGGGAGGCCACCACTTTATTCATACTGATGGCCCACTTTTTCAGTGCTGCATTGCCCGGGCCGAAGAAGAGGGCGGGGACTGCACCGCCTGCTGCGGGGGGGGCGTCTTTCTCCTTGCCTTTTTTGCTCTTACTCTCCTTTCCTCCTCCACCACCACCCTTGGCAGCTGCATAGGCTTGAAGGACGGGCTGGACGACCTCAGCCAAATCATCATCAAAGACCAAGAGCTTTGCACCGGCCACTTGCAAGGAATGCTGCAGAGGCTCGCCTTTCAAATTATAGTTCAACAGAGCCGAGACCGCACCTAGCTTCGCAATCGCCAGCTCGACAATAATATACTCCGGCTTGTTCGTCATCATCACTGCGCCTACATCCCCCCTCCCCAACCCGTGCTTGGCTAGTAAATGCGCGACTTTATTAGCACGAATATCGATCTCTTTGAAGGTCAGCTGCCGGCCGTCGTCGACGAAGTGGACTGCTATTTTATTAGGCCATTTACGCACAGCATCGGCAAAGCACCGAGTGAACGTACGGGGTTTCTTAAACACATACATGTCAAGCAGCACGCTTAAAAAGGCGATGCCTGTCCTGCAGTCGCTGACGAGCTTGTGCCGCCGTTCGAGGTAAACGAGGAGGAGGTAGACGATGAGGACGACGAGGGAGGCTTTGAGGAAGACGAGGAGGGGGACGTTCAAGGTTTTTGAAGGCAGTTCGATGTCTTCGGTCGCGGCGGCGGCAGCTGTTTTTGGGAGTGATGGTGGTGATGGTGTGGATTTTGTGAGATATGGTGAGTAATTGTGAGTGGGAGAGCCTAATCAAATAAAGGAGACAGAGCGCTCACGGCGCGGCGCGCGGGGGTTAATGAGAATTAAAAAGGGCGTTGATTTCCCCGAAATTGAGCGGTCGCGCGCTTCCGGCATAGACAAGGGTCCTAGAAAAGGCCAACTGGGGACATATAGATAACGGGCTTTGCTGCAGCGTTCTACGGAAGGTTACTCTGTAGAAGAATGGAAGGGGGAGGGAAGGAGGGGAGGAGAGGGGGAGGCCGGGTGCCTCATACAACGGACGTACCTTTAACTGTTTCTTGCAGGCGCCCAATCAACCAGCCCGCCGTCCCCATCCCACCGGCATTGCACGACTGGGCCATGATGCCTAAGCTGTCCTGTGCCTGGCTGCTTAGCGGGTCGCAGCAGGTGGGTTCGGTCGCGCGTGGAGAGCAGGAACCTCGGAGAGAGGCAAGGCTGGCGCGGCACTCCTCTCCTGGAAGTTTGCTAGGCCCTTCTCTGTGGGGAATGTAAGTGCGCGGAGGAAGGGAGTGAGTCAAGAGCTATGGTCGTCGTCGGTGGCATTGCCCAAGCGCAGTGGTCGAGGCGCCGCGCTCCTTCTGTGTGTGTGTGCCTTGCTTATTATTTTCCCGAGGCAGGGTGGGGGCGGGCGCTGGGAGGAGAGAACCCAGTCTAGGTGCGAAAACAACTCCCCAAGCCACCCCAGCCCGCGCCTAAGGACAGTAGACACAATGGGAGTGAGTGTAAGAAGGAGTGTTCCTGTTCCAAATGGGCTCCGTGCTTTTTTGGCCCACGCCGCGCATGCCTCCGTGTCAAATTAGCAGAGGACCAGATGATGATGGAGCAGACCGACCCATGCGTCGCAGCCTTCTGACCATCCGCCCCAAGCAACACTGCCACGTCCAGGCAACCCTTATTAGACGGCATTCAGGCTAAGCTTTACAAACAACCCAAAAAGGACCAACAGGAACAAGCTCCCCGTGGTGGGGGAACGGCGGGTTCAGATCGCTCGTTCTCGCCAGGCGCGCGGCCGCCGGTGAACCACTTGGCCCATACCATAGGGAGGTCAAAAGCAAAAGCAAAAAAGGAAAAGCTCTTTTATTTCATTCACTTGCTTTGGGGTTTCTTCTTTTTGTTGTGGTCATCATTCATGTACATGTTGCATATTTTATTCGGTGAATTAACAATTTCGGGCTCGACCCCGCAGTCCCATTTCCAGGTCTCCCGCTCTTCCTCCTCCAGCCCAACCCCTCCAAAAAGAAGGAGCGGTGCCGGTCAGTCAAGCACCCTCCGTCACAATCATCGGGCCGCTTTCATCGTCCTCTAGCCCTCCATCCAAATCGTCTTGCCCTTCCCCCTCATACTCCAAACTCCCCATTTTCCCCCCACCAACCCCACCAGGCCGACGATGACTCGCCCCACTCCCTCCTCCTCCTACATTAGGCAAAGTCCCCGTACCGTTCCCATGCGTGATGGCCGAAGAAGGCAGTGGACTCCGCCCTGGACCCTGCCTTGCCGATGAGGATGATGAGGGCGCCGCCGCGATCCACCGGGCAAAAGGGGATTTGTGCACCCCCACTTTGTACTCACTCCGATCGACTCCTTTAAAGGCATGGGAGGAGAAGGGGGTGAGGATGAGGAGGACGACGGTGGTGGCCACGACCATGAGGTAGACATGCCGGGAGATGAGCTTGTGTTCTTGGGCGCGGGAGACGAGGAAGAGGGAGAGCTCCGAGATATGTGCCATGGACAAGGCACCGAGCAAGGAGGCTTTGATGGAGTACACCAATGCACGCATGCCGACCGAGACAGTCACAATCTTAATCAGTAACACCGCTGCCACACACAGGACGATGGTCCCCGCGTGATGAACCAGAAAAAGCGGGCTTAAGATCATGCCTAATGACCCCAGGTACATTCCACCAAACAAGCAAGTCAATGGCTCCATCACCGCAACCGCCTTCCCAATCTGAGGTACGTCTGCCAGTACTAATCCAGCCAGTAAAGCACCCGCCTCGTGGCTTAACCCCATCCATTCCGTCAATAAAGACATCAGCAGGCAATAGGACACCAGGCCCAAGATGAACAAATCGAGACTTAGGGAATTCTCTGCTCGATTCCTCAGATTAATAATCCGGGGCATGTACTTCTTACTCAACAAAGCCGCACCTGTAATAGCAGCAGCATAACACGCAAGGATAGGAAGTATATGCACAAGACCATGCTCGGACAACAGCTCTTTAACAGCAGTAGGGATGGAGAGAAGAGGGGCCATCAACAGGTCTTGCACCGCCATTAGCTCAATCAATGTTTTACCATACCCCGTCTCACGCAGCCTGTTCGCGACCAAGGCATGCGCCGTTGCTGTCGTCGAGGACAAGGACACAGCAGACGCTACAAGCGTGGCTTGATAAAAGTGCGCGCCGCCCACAAAACACGTATACGCTAAAATGACCAGGAAAAAAATGGCCGATAGAATAAGCACTCCAGCAGCAAAGGTATCTGATAGATTCCCCCCCAAGTTCGTGATATGGTACTGCTGACAATAAAGCATACCATGACCAAACAACAGAAAAATAGAACCGAATTGTGCGAGTGTCTCAACCTCCACCACCTTTGTCATCAGATTCATTCCGCTTGGACCAATAAACATCCCTGCTACCATATACCCACACGCAGCAGGTAGATGCATCACCGTAGCCGCAAACCCCCCCAAAGCCGTGCTCACCGACAGCAACACCACATCGCGCAAGAGCTCCACGTCTAAATGTAATACTGCTGGGTCTGCCGCCTGTTGAAGCTTGCTCACCGCTGCGGCCATCTCTTGCTGCTGCTGCGTGGTCGTGGTGGAGGGCAAGGAACCAATGCCAGTGCTATCGCCGCCATGGCCGTTGGCCTCGCCTGCGGCACGATGCGCCCCGTGCCCGCCGTGTGCGTCTGTTGCTCCTCCTCCACCAACACCACCAGCCTCCGCAGCGTTGTTGGTAGCTGCTGCTGAATTGAGAAGGGCGCTAGTTAGATTGCTCAGGGCCGCGGGGGCTAGCTCGCCTGTCTCGTAGTTGACGCCCATTTTGCCTTCTCGGACGAGTTGTTCCAGGTCTTGAAGGGTTTCTTTTCGCTCGATGGCGTCGTGGGCTTGTGTTAGGTCTTGCTTCGTTTCGTCCATGTGATTAGCGAGCGTCAGCAAACTTTCTTGGATGCGAGAAAATTCGCGTTGGAGCTTTTGCCGGTTGGACCAGCCTTTCTTGCTTGCCTTGCTGCCTTTGCTGCTGCTCGTGCCACTGCTGCTGTCGTCGACGCCCGTGGGGTTGTCGAAGACTTGTTTCCACAAGGCTTGGAGCCGGTCGACCTCCACCTGGACCGTGCTGACAATCTCCGCGTCCCTGTCCATTTCCCCCTCTGCCTCAGCAAGCAAGTCGCTAGGCTTGTCGTGTGCTTTGGGGCCGCCCTCGCCTTCTACCACTGCGTGATGGTGATGGGCGTCGTCGTAGTGTGCGTGTGGCATGACAGCCGCGAGGCCCTGGCTGTCTGTTGCCGTGACGGGACGTAGGATGGGTTGGAGCAGCACTAGCACCAGTACCACAAAGAAGAGAGGAAGCCGCCGCCACCATGGCTGCTGCCACCGTCTCCTTGGAGAGGTAGGCATGCGGGTGGGGTGGGTTGCCTGTGGGTGTGATGTGGGTTGTTGGTAAGAAAGGAGTGACGGAGGGGGTCGTGTATTCGGATGCGTGCCAAGCCGCCCATAACGGAAGCTAGAAGCTGCATTTGTGAAGCGAGTTGCGCGTTTTCCCTTCGGCCTTGGACACCCCGGCTTATCAAGCCATAGGAGCGGGTGGACGTGATGGAGGCACCACACCTGTCGCAGCATGTGTGGTGGTGGACGTAAGGGCATGAATGAATGGGGAAGTAAGAAGAGAAGAAAGGAGCCCTTGCCTCTCCTCCATGGTGACGATAGGTGCGTCGTCTTGCCTCTGATTTCTCACTGACCACCACCACCTATCCCAACCACAGGCAATGGAGCCAGCCCTTATGAGACAGCTGCTGAGGCGAATGCCGGCCTTAGCGGTGGGCTCATCCATGCGGCGCACTGTGGTAACCCTGTTGGTTGCAACCTCCTGCCTGTCTTCTTCCAGCCACAACCACAGCACCCTCGCAAGGCCGCATTGCGTACCACCGCCACCACGAAACCACACCGCCGCCTCGCGCGCCTTCTCTTCCTCCTCGTCCTCCTCCTCCCCGTCTTCGTCTTCGAAGGCCAACGACACGGAAGGCAAGACCACTCTCCAAGCCCTGGTCCAAGACCTCGCAAAAGCAGCCGCAGATTACGACGCCGAGAAAGCCGTGGCAGCCCTGAACAGATTCCCCCACATGCCCGCCGAGCCCACCCTCCTCGTCTACAACGTCGCCATCGGCACCTGCGTGCGGGCCGGGCAAATGGGACAAGCAATCGGCCTGCTGAACCAGCTCTTTGAGAGCCAGAAAACGCACGTCGTCCCCAACCACCTCACCTACAACCTCCTCGTCTTCGGCGCCGCCCGCGCAGGCGACTGGGCCCAAGCCCAAAACTTCCGTGATGAGATGCTACAACACAAGCTCCGGCCGGACGCACACACATACCAGGGGTTGCTGATGGCGTGTGGCAAGGCGAAAGAAACCAAAATGATCACAGAATTGCTAAGTCAGATGGATGGCCCGAAGCTCCTCCCTGTTTATACGACTGCTATTGCTGCCTCGGCCCGTTGTGGGGACTGGCAGGGCGCGCTAGCGTTGCTTCGACAGATGAAGGACGAGGATGGGTTGGAACCTGGGGTGGAGACGTATCATGCTGCTATGTTTGCCTGCTCGAAACCCGACCCAGCACGATGGACGGAGTGTCTGGATTTACTGAGGGAGATGCGTAGTGGTGGGTTACCTGTACGATTGACTGCTTATAATACAGCTATATTATGTGCGGGCATGGCGCACGAGACAGCGGTGGCCCAGCGATTGTTGGATGAGATGAAGACGGATGGAGGGAGGGAGGGAGGAAAGGAGGGCGAGGGGAGATTGGTGCCGAATAATGGGAGTTATAGGGGGTTGATTAAGAGCTTGGCGAAGACGGGGGATTATGAGAAATGTCTGGGGATATTGGAAGGGATGGGGAAGGAGGGGTTGGAGCCTGATTTGCTTTTGTTTACTGATGCGATGGAAGTGTTTGCGAGGAGCCAAAACCCAGGGGCGACCTTGAGGGTGTTGAACCAAATGAAGGGGGCGAAGCAGCCGGATTTGAGATTGTACCTAGGGCCGTTGATTGATGCGGATGAGGCGGCGGAACGGCCGGTGGTGGAGGCGTTTGTGAAGGAGGTGGAGAGGTTGGGGGGGTTGCATGTGGCGGAGCAGGCGGGAGGGGGGGAGGGAGGGGTGGGAGGGAAGTAACCTAAATAAAAATTAGGGAGGAGAAGAAGTGATGTGGAAAGCAATTTTGTTGTTGCTTCTTCTCTTTTCTTGTTGCTTCTTCTCTTTTCTTGTTGCTTCTTCTTTTTTCTTTCTTTGTCTTGCTTCAGTGGCGCTTCTATGGGGTTTGGCTTCAGTGGCGCTTCTTTTTCTTGCCTACACGTGCCACCAGCCATCTTTGTTTCTCTCTCTCGTTTCCTGTCTTCCTTGGTACAATAAGAAAGCCTGTAAAGTGTCTCGTTCACTTTCACTCTCCTTCTATCTCTTTCCCTTCTGTCTTTGTTTTTGTCTTCCTCTTGCTTCTTTGTTTTCTGTTGCCTCGTTGTGTTCTGCCTCTAGAGACACACACGGTCTCTTTTTCTCTCCCCCTCCCCCTCCTCCTCCCCCTGTCATGCTTTCTCTTCTTTCTCGTCTTCCGGTCTTACCATTTGCTCAACGTCTATTTCCCTCTCCTCCTTCTCCACCCAGAAACTCTTCCTCTTCTTTCGTGTTTCTCACCACCTCTCCTTCCCCCTGTCAATCTCACTCTCCTCCCCCCACCCCCTAAACCTCCGCCAAACAGAAAAGTAATTTGTTTTTTC
>Ga0105054_10010236_pt1 | contig 11971 bp, 11 predicted proteins | sample BON02_FD_78091 | JGI IMG/M metagenome (GOLD analysis project Ga0105054, IMG submission 78091) | Freshwater microbial communities from Lake Bonney liftoff mats and glacier meltwater in Antarctica - BON-02 (megahit assembly) | ecosystem: Environmental > Aquatic > Freshwater > Ice > Glacier... | reverse complement strand
TTCATTGGCCAGCGCAAGGGCGTGACGCAGGGTCCGTTCGAGATTGGCCGACAGCATGCTGTGTTTTAATCCTTTTCCAGCGTCGCCTGCAGAGGATGCTCGTTCTGCCGCGCGTAGTCTATCACCTGCGTCACCTTGGTTTCAGCGACATCGAAGGGATAGACGCCGCAGACGCCGACGCCTTTCTGGTGGACATGGAGCATGATGCGGGCGGCATCCTCCGGTCCCTTGTGAAAAAACTTCTGGAGCACGTGAACGACGAACTCCATGGGCGTGTAGTCGTCGTTGAGCAGCAGGACCTTGTACATCGACGGCTTTTTCGTCTTGGGTCGGGTCCTGGTGACAACGCCGCTCTCGGGCCGCCCGTCATCGCGTCGTCTGTCGTCGCTCATGGCCGCATGGGATGGTTTGCGTTCCTGGTTGGGGTCGTGCCGTGTGTCGCGATGATATTGGGTCTCGGCGCCAGATTGCAAAGAGACAAGACGCCAAACGACAAAGGGCCCGGCACGCTGGCGCGCCGGGCCCTTCGATCGGGGATCAGATCCGGGTTCAGGCCTTGGGGCTGAATTCCGAAACCGCGGACGTGACGCGCTGGTTGATCGGCTGCGAAGCCTCGGTGGCAACCTTGACCCAGGTGCTGGAAAGCTCGACACCGTCGTTGATGACGCGATCGAAGCTCTTCTTCACGAAATCCTGGTGGATCTGCATGGCTTCCTGGATCGACTTGGCGCCGAACATCGCCTTCTGGGTGGCGACACCCTCGGCGAACTGGCTGCGAGCCGATTCGATGACGCGGCCGTTGATCTCCTCGACACCCTTCACGACGGCCTGACCGGCCTCCACGATGGCTTCGAAATTGGCCTTGGGCATGGCGACGGCCTGGTCAAAACCCTGGACCTCGGCGCCGGCCTTGCTGGCGTTGTCGAACGCTTCGCGGCTCATGGCAACCAGGGTCTCGTAACCCTTCTTGCAGGCGTCGCTGTTGCTCTTGACGGCGCTCTCGGCGGCCTTGAAGCCGGCGTCGAACGTCTCGTCGATCTGCGCCGCGGCAGCGGCAGTCTTTTTGGCGGTGGCCATAGTGCGGTCCTCCTTGGGGTCCGAATGCTTTTGCTGCAATGCAGCATGGACGATATATGTGGGAGACCCTGGCCTACGTCAAGATGTTTTTGTGCAGTGCAGCATAATTGGTCGAACTATCACGCCCTAACTGCGCCACCAGCCTCGCAGGCTCGCCTGGCCAACCTCGACCTCGTAGAACAGCTTGCTGGAGTCGCGTTCGCGCCGGTTGGCGGCCACCACGGTGGAAAACGGCGGCAGCGGCGCGACGCTGGCGTGCGGCAGCGGTGTCGTGATCGGATCCCACTGCTCAAGCAAACCGGCAAAGCGGATGTCGCGCAGCGCCTCACCGCTCCAGACCTGAATGCCGAACACCCCGTCGATACAAGCCAGGCCGGCCCAGAAATAGCTGTCGGATCGCAGCTTTTCACCCGCCGGCACCGGTCCCGGGAAGTTGCTTTCACCCAACAGGCCGGTGAGCTGGAAGACCTGGTCGGGCGACAGGGAAACCTGGCCCTTCTGGGGCGCCAGCACCTGGGACAGGCTGCCGTTGAGCGTGATCAGGTTCCCCGCCGATTTCCAGCGCCGGGTATCGAGCACGCCCGAGCCGTTGTCGGCGATGAAAAGGTCGAAGGTGCGGATTTCCGCGTTGAAATCCGCATTGTAGATGAGGCGCACCCGGTCCGGGCCGTCGGCACGGCAGGTCGCCTGCAAATCGTCGCCCTGCAGATAACCAAGCCACTGGTAGCGGAAATCGGCGCGGTTGTCGGCCGGCCCGTGGGCCTGGCAGGCCGCCAGAACACATCCGATCAGGACAACGACAACGAGACGGGTTTTCATCGGCGATCCTTCAAGCCGTACCAGAGATAGGCGCTGCGCAGGTACCAGAGACGCAGCCAGGGCAGCGGAAACTTCCTGGGCGCGGTACGCACCACAGGACTCAACCAGTTATCGGCAGGTTCGTTGCCGGCGATCAGACGCGCCACCGCCCGGCCCGAGAACGTCGCCCATGCCACCCCGCCACCATGGTAGGCAAAGGCGTGGAAGACGCCGGGGTCGTCGGGCAGTTCCCCGATATGGGGCACACGTGCTGCCGAGAGGCAGACGAATCCGCGCCAGAAGTGTGTGATGTCAACATGGCGCCATTGCGGCCACATCGCGTGAAACTGCTCGATCAGCCAGCGCCGGTAGGTCTCGGTCGCCTCGGGCGTGTTGCGCGTGGCCGCACGTGCGCCCAGCAGGAAGCGGTTGCCCTTGAGCATGCGGAAATAGAACAGCAGGTTGCGGGTATCCCAGATCGGGCACTCGGTGCTCCAGCCGTGGGCGGCCAGCTCGTCGGCGCTCATCGGCCGGGTGACGATGATGTTGGAGAGCGCCGGCAGCAGCGTCCCGGCGATGCCGGGGTGCAGCCGGTCGCGTGTGAAACCGTTCGTTGCCACGATCACCTTGTCGGCGGTCACCGAACCGCCCGCGGTGATGAGCCGGTGTTTGCCGCCCGATTTCTCCCAGCGGATGACCTCGCTGTGGCCGTGAAAACCGACGCCGCGGCGGATGCAGGCCCGCGCCAGCCCGCGGGCGTACTTCATCGGGTGCAGGGCAAAGCCGCAATGGGTGTAGTAGGCGCCGAAGGCCTGTGGCGCGCGGTAACCGCGCTCGGCCAGTTCGTCGCGCGACCAGACCTCGACCGGGACGCCGATCATCGACGACCAGGTCTTGGCCCATTCCTCCATGCCCTCCATGCGCGAGGGCAGATGGGCAACACCCAGTTCGCCATCGCCCTGGGCGTCGAAATCGATGCCCTCGTCGCGGCCCAGGGCGCGGACCAGTTCGATCGCCTCCAGGCCGTTGCGGTAATAGGCCTTGGTACCGTCCATGCCGAAGCTGTCGATCATCTCCGAAAGGTCGAGCTTGGAACTGTCGGGCCCGACAAAACCGCCGTTGCGGCCCGAGGCGCCCCAGCCGGGGGCGCCGGCCTCCAGGATGCGCACATCGACGCCGTAGTCGCGCGCCAGATGAAGCGCGGCCGACATGCCGGTGTAGCCGCCGCCGATGACCGCGACCTCGCAACTATGGTCGCCAGAAAGCGGCGCCCAGCCCTCGACCTCAGGCCCCGCGCTTTCTGCCCAGTAGCTCTCGACGTGACGATCCGCACGGTAGATCGAGGGATGGTAGAGTTCGCTCATGCAATCGGCCCTGCTGGATGGGCCGCGATCATAGTCGAGCCCCGCCACGTGGCAACGTCGCCGCTGGTTTGACGCTGCGAAAGAGCGCGCGTACACGGCATCAGCACCCAACAGAATGAGGGCACCATGCCGCAGCCGTTCAACTGGAACTCGCCCGTCACCATCGCCTTTGGCGAGAACCGGCTGGACAAGGTCGGCAAGGATGTCGCGCGGCTTGCCGGCGACGGCGCCAGCGTTCTTCTGGTCAGCGATCCGGTGCTGGCCAAGGTCGGCCTGGTCGGCCGGGCCGAGGCGGCCCTGAACGGCGCCGGACACAAGGTGGCAAGTTACACCGAGGTTCGCAGCGACCCGCTGGCGACTTCCATCGACGAGATTGTTGCGCTGGCGCGGCGCGAGAATGCCGCCTGCGTCGTCGCGCTGGGCGGCGGCTCGTCCATGGACGCGGCCAAGCTCGCCGCGGTCCTGGCCCGCGATGGTGACGCCGCAGAGAGTTATGCCCTTGGCGCCAAACCCCTGCCCAAAAGCGGCCTGCCCAAGATCGCCGTGCCCACAACCGCGGGCACCGGTTCGGAAGTCACACGCACCTCGGTCTTCAGCACTGCCGATCGCAAGCTGTGGGCCTGGGGCAACGAACTGCTGTTCGACCTGGCCCTGCTCGACCCCACGGTCACCGTCGGCATGCCCCCTCACCTGACGGCTGCAACCGGCGTCGATGCCTCGGTCCACGCCATCGAGGCCGCGACCAACAAGCGGCGCAACCCGATCTCGACCGCCATCGCGCTGGGTTCGGTGCGCACCCTGCGCCGCTGGCTCGCCGTTGCTGTCGCCGAACCCGAAAACCTGGAAGCCCGCGGCAATGTCCTGATCGCGGCGACCACCGCCGGCATGGCCTTTGACGTTGCCGGCGTCGCCATCGCCCATTCGATCGGTCACGCCCTGGGCGAGGCCGCCGGCGTTCATCATGGCCGCGCGGTCGGCCTGGCGCTCAATGCCACCATGGCCAACGGCGCCTCCGCCGCACCCGATGCCTACGCCCTGGTTGCCGAGGCCCTGGAAGTCGAGACACGCGGCATGGCCACCGACGAGGCTGCAGCAGCAGCGCCCGCCGCCTACGACGCCTGGCTGCGCGAGGTTGGGCTCAAGCTCTCGCTCGACGATCACGGCCTTGGTGCAAAGGATGCCAAACGCATCGCCACGCTTTGCTTCGAGCCGGAAAACCTGGTCATGCTGCAGGCCGACAGCTTTGCCTATGACGCCGGCAATCTGGAAGCCGCCGTCACCCGGATGCTTGCTGCAGCCTGAGAATCAGAACGGCTCACGTCCGCTTCGACGTGAGCCGTTTTGTTCGATTGAACTCTGGGAAGCCGCGATCAGCTACCGGCGCTGTAGCGCACCACGGCGCAACTGAGGTTGCGCGAGGCCAGGACACGGCAGCCTTCGCGCGCCTGACTTTCCGAAAGATTGACGAACCGTGCGCGATAAAGCGTGGCGCCGTCATTTTCGGCCGCGGTCACGACGCTGGTGCCCTTGCCTCCGAACACCGGATTGAGCACGAGCTCGGCCTCGTCGAGCGCGCGATAGGCGTTGGCGAACTGCGAGAAGGCGCCGACCTGGACCGCCCAGGGCAGATCCTCGACCGACCCCTGGGCCGTGACGAAGTTGTTTTCCGTGCCCTGCGCCGTGTTGTTGAATTCAGCCATGGCCAGCGTCGTTTCGGCCGGGCGTTCGTCAGGCTGGGGCAACGCCGGATCGGCGGCTGCCACCGCGATGACGCCGTCGCCACGCGTGGGATGCACGCCGGGGATCGGTGCCGGCGTATCGAGTTCGGCGGCAACGACGAAACCATCGCCCAGCAGGGCCTTCATACGGTTGTCGCGCCAGATGCGGGACTGGCCGCCCATGATGACGGCAACGATCCGGCGCCCGTCGCGGATGGCCGAGGCAGCAAGGTTCCAGCCCGCGGCATTGGTGAAGCCGGTCTTGATGCCATCGACGCCGTCGACGACGCCCAGCAGCTTGTTGTGGTTGCCGTAGGCGTTGCCGCGATAGGTGAAGCTGCGCGTGGCGAACAACGGATAGAACTGCGGGAAATCCGACTGCAGGCGCAGCGACAGGATCGAAATGTCGCGCGCGGTCGAGACCATGCTGTCATCGGGCAGGCCCGAGGCGTTGGCGAACACCGTGTTGCGCATGCCCAGTTCGCGCGCCTTGGCAGTCATCATCTGGGCAAACTGCCATTCGCTGCCGCCGATGCCTTCGGCGACCACGGTCGCGACATCGTTGGCCGACTTGGTGATGAGCGTCATGATCGCGTCGCGCACCTTGATCGTATCGCCCGCACGCAGCCCCACCTCTGTGGGCGGCTGGGCCTGGGCACGGGCCGAGGCGGTCCACTCGGTATCCATCGTGATGGACCCGTTCTGCAACCGCTCGAAGGCCAGATACAGCGTCATCATCTTGGCCAGGGAAGCGGGATAACGCTTCGTATCGGCATTGCGCTGATAGAGAATGTTGCCGTTGGTGGCGTCGAGCACGATGGCCGAGTAATCGGCACGCGCGACACTTGTTCCACCGGCAAGGGCGACCACGAGGAACAGCGCAGGCAGGGCCCGCCGCATGGTCGCGGAAAGACCGGAAAGAATCCTGATTGCACCCCGGTTCATCGTCCAACCCCGTTCTGTCGTCCTGCCAAGGCGGAACTATAAGGCAAGATGGCGGCGCCAGTCCACCCGCATCGTGAGGGAATCATCGAATCCTCATGAATCCAAAGGAAGATTCGTGAAACCCGGTTCACGGCCCCGGTTCCTCGCCGGGTTCCGGCACCGGGCCGCTGCTGCGACCGGCATCGGGCCAGCGGTCCAGCGTCGAATGGGCGTCCTGATAGGCCGCACCGGCACGCAGGACGCGGTGGTCGTCGCCGTAACGCCCGACGATCTGCAGACCCGCAGGCAATCCGGCCGCCGTGAAGCCGCAGGGCACGGTCAGCGCCGGCTGTCGCGTCAGATTGAACGGGTAAGTGAAAGGTGTCCACGTGAACCAGCGGTCGTGCGGCCAGTCGCGCGGCACCTCCAGCCCGACCTCGAAGGCCGGTATAGGCAGGGTCGGCGTCACCAGCAGATCGTAGCGGTCGAAAACCTCCCCCATGGCGACGGCATAACGCCCCCGCGCGCGTTCGGCCTCGACGACATCGACGCCACGCAGGCGTTCGCCCTCCTCAACAATCTCGATCAGGCCATGATCGAGGAAACGCCGCCGCGCCTTGCTCTCGGTGCGCACGGCATTGGCCGCCGCAGCGTACCAGAGCACACGGAAGGCTTCCTCGGGTTTGTGCGCGGGGGCTTCGATCTCCTCGACGACGGCGCCGAGTGCCGCCAGCCCCTCGACCGCGCGGCGCACCAGACCAGCGATTTCAGGATCGACCCGGATGTAACCCAGGTCCGGGCTCCAGGCGATGCGCAGGCCGGCGATGCCGCCTTCAAGTTCGTCGCGCGCGACCTTGCCGTCCTCGGGCATCGACCAGGAATCGAGACTGTGGGGATGGCCGATGACATCGAGCATCAGCGCGGCATCGCGCACCGTGCGCGCCATCGGGCCGACGTGGGAAAGTGTGCCGAAGGTCGACGGCGGCCAGACCGGGATTTTGCCGAAACTCGGTTTCATGCCGACGATGCCGCAGAAACCGGCCGGAATGCGCACCGAACCGCCACCATCGGTGCCGAAAGCCAGAGGCCCCATGCCCGCCGCGACCGCACCGGCCGCACCACCGCTCGAGCCGCCCGGCGTCATGCGCAGGTTCCAGGGATTGCGCGTCGAACCGTAGAGTGGGCCGTCAGTCACGCCCTTCCAGCCCATCTCGGGCGATTTGGTCATGCCCAGGAACACGGTGCCGGCAGCGCGCATGGCGCCGACCGACGGTGAATCGCTCAGCCAGGGACCCTTGGCATCGACGGTCTTGGAACCAAGGCGCGTCGGCCATCCGGTCACGCGCAGGACGTCCTTGATGCTGACCGGCACACCATCAAGCGGGCCGATCGGCTCACCCTTCTGCCAGCGCGCCTCGGATTCGCGTGCCATCGTGCGCACCGTTTCATCATCGCGGTGGCAGAAGGCTTCGATGTTGCCGTCAATGAAGGCCATGCGGGCGAGCACCGCTTCGGCGACTTCGACCGGAGAAAAACTGCCGGCGCGATAGCCCTCGACAAGGTCGCAGGCACTCAGATGGGTCAGGTCTTGGGTCATGGGTCCTCGTGGCGCGAACGGCAGTAGAGCGGCAGGGCGCGGTGCTGACAAGGCAGGAGATCAGGCAAACACCGCGGTTCCTGCGGTGGCAAGCTGGCCCTGGCTGCCCGCAATCCACAGATCGGCGCCACCCTCATGCGGCTTGCCGCATACGGTGAAGCCATCCCCGCCAAACAGGGGGGCGGCGGCACGATAATCGAACCGGCGCAGCATCCTGCCCGGACATTCGCGGCCAAGAAGGTCAAGCATCAGCAGGGCCAGCATAGGACCGTGGACCACAAGGCCGGGATACCCCTCGACCTCGTGGCAATAAGCGGCGTCGTAGTGGATGCGGTGTGCATTGAAGGTGAGTGCCGAGAAACGGAACAGCAGCACCGGGTCGGGCATGACGGCACGGCCCCAGGCGGCATCGCCGGGAGCGTCATCCTGGCGTGGCTGCTCGCCGGGCTGCGGGGCGTCGCGGAAGACCAGGTTACGCCGTTCCTCGACAACCAGGCGGCCGCCCTGCCGGACGGCATGTTCCGTCGTGACGAAGACCAGCGCGCCGCTGCGGCCCTGCTTGCGTGTGATGTCGGCAATCCGAGTTGTGCATTGCGCGCCCTGCCCAAGCAGCAGATCGCCATGAAAGACAAAACTGCCGCTGGCCCACATGCGCCGGGGCAGCCCCGTATCGGGCAGGAACCCGTTGGGCACCGTGCGCCCGTCCGTGCCCAGAACCTGGGTATCGGGGGCATCGAGAAAATAGAGCCAGTGCCAGCCGGGCGGCAGGGCAGCACCCTCGACGAGGTCACCGGCATCCCGATCGAAGGTCGCGGCCAGATGCCGCGCCGGAACCGCGGCGATCGGCTCGTCTGCCTCCAGGGACTTCCCGATGGCCTGTCGCAGGACATCAATCGGACTCGCTTGGGCCATGATTGCAGCCTCCCTCTTGGCAATGGCGATTGCGTCGCCACATGTTACAAGCTCTCGCCACCGGAGAAGCCCACACGTGCTCGACTTTTTTGACCCAGGTCGCCTAGCGTCCATAGGGTCCATTATCGTTATCGACATCGTTCTTTCGGGCGACAACGCGATTGTCATCGGCATGGCAGTCGCGGGCCTGCCTGCGCACCTGCGCAAGAAGGCGATGATCATCGGCATCGCCGCAGCCACCGTGCTGCGCATCGCCTTTGCCCTGGTCACCTTCCAGTTGCTGCTGATCATCGGGCTGACTCTTGCGGGCGGCCTGCTGCTGCTCTGGGTCTGCTGGCGCATGTGGCGCGAAATTCGTGAATCGGCCGCAGAGCGCGACCTTGAACGCCTCGCGGCCGCCAATGGCGAAGAGTCACTATGTTCCAAGCGGCCGGTGCGGACCCTGCGCCAGGCGCTGCTGCTGATCGTTATCGCCGACATCTCGATGTCGCTCGACAACGTGCTCGCCGTGGCGGGCGCCGCGCGCGAGGACCCGACCATCCTGCTGTTCGGGCTGGTGCTTTCGATCGCGCTCATGGCGCTTGCCGCGACCTACATCGCCAAGCTGCTCAACCGCCATCACTGGATCGCCTATATCGGCCTTGGCGTCGTATTTTTCGTGGCCATCGACATGATCTGGCGCGGCAGCGAAGAGGTCATGCACGCATCCGGCGTGATGTAGCGCCTCTGGCGCGATGACCGTCAGAGGCCCGGGGGAACGATCCCGCTGGGCGCCAGCGCGGTAACCAGGTCCTTCTTGACCCGTTCCAGCGCCGCCGCATCAGGTGCTTCGCAGCGCGCCACCAGCACCGGCTGCGTGTTGGACGCCCGCAGCAGCCACCAGCCGCCGGCAAAGGCGACCCGCACGCCATCGACCGCCACGACGTCGCCGCCGCGGTCGCCCAGGCGGCCACGCACCTCCTCTACCACCACGAACTTGCGGACGTCGTCGCAGTCGAAGCGCAGTTCGGGGGTATTGACCACGCTGGGCAGCGCGCGGCGGATATCGGCCAGCGTTTCCTTACGCACCGTCAGGGCATTCAGCAGGCGCACGGCGGCATAAAGCGCATCATCGAAGCCGTGGTAGCGGTCGGCAAAGAAGATGTGCCCGCTCATCTCACCGGCCAGCGGCGCGCCGGTTTCCTTCATCTTGGCCTTGATCAGCGAGTGGCCGGTCTTCCACATCAGGGGCTTTCCGCCCAGGCGGGCGATCTCGTCGAACAGCACCTGGCTTGCCTTGACGTCGGCGATGATGGTCGCGCCGGGCCGTTCGGCCAGCACGTCGGCGGCCCAGATCGTCATGAGCTGATCGCCCCAGAGCACTTCACCCTCGCCGTCGACGACACCGATACGGTCGCCGTCACCGTCGAAGGCAATGCCAAGGTCGGCGCCCTGCCCGCGCACCGCCGCGATGAGGTCCGCCAGATTTTCGGGGACCGTGGGATCGGGGTGATGGTTGGGGAAACTGCCGTCGACATCGCCGAACAGCACGGTGTGCTGACCGGGCAATCCCGCAATCAGATCGCCCAGAACGGCGCCGGCCGCGCCGTTTCCGGCATCCCAGATGACCTTGAGCGGGCGCGCCAGGGCCGCGTCCTTGAGCAGACGCGCGACATAGGTCGCCCGAATGTCACGCTCGGTCAGTGTGCCGCACTCGGCCGCGGGGGCCAGCCCCGCTTCGGCCCGGCGACCCAGTTCGGTGATCTGATCACCGAAGAAGGGGCCGCCCTTCAGCATCATCTTGAGGCCGTTGTAATCGGGCGGATTGTGCGATCCGGTGATCATGATGCCGCCGTCGAGCCCGAGTTCGGCAACCGCGAAATAGAGCATCGGCGTCGGGCCCATGCCGACGCGCAGCACGTCGACCCCGCCCTCGGCAAGACCGCGCGCCAGCGCGGCTTCCAGGACCGGCGAACTCAGCCGTCCGTCCATGCCCGTTGCGACCCGTGGCCGGCTGCCCTGGGCGGTTTGCGTCACCATGTCGGCAAAACCCCTGCCGATGGCCTCGACCCCCTCTTCGGTCAGGGTGTCGCCGACCACGCCGCGGATGTCGTAGGCCCGCAGGATCGAGGGATGCAGTTTTGTTGCCATCAGCCGTTCACCTTGCCCAGTCCGACACCGTGGTATTCGAAACCAGCATCTTCCATGTCGGAGGCGCTGTAGATGTTGCGCAGATCGACCACCAGCGGACGTTTCATCAGGCCCTTGACCCGTTCGAGATCAAGCGCGCGGAACTCATTCCACTCGGTGACGATGACCATGGCATCGGCGCCCGCGATGGCCTGGTAGGCATTGTCGCAGAACATGACGCCATTGAGCAGCTTCTGCGCCTCACGGGTGCCCTCGGGATCATAGGCCTGCACCTTGCCCCCGGCAGCGATCAGGCGCGGCACGATGGCCAGCGAAGGCGAATCCCGCATGTCGTCGGTGTTGGGTTTGAACGTCAGCCCCAGGATGGCAATGGTCGCGCCCTTCATCTGGCCGACAAGGCCGCAGATCCGATCGGCCATCGCGGCCTTGCGTTCGTCGTTTGCCCGCACCACGGCTTCAACGATGGTCATGGGCGAACCGGCTTCCTGGGCGGTGCGGACCAGGGCAAGCGTGTCCTTGGGGAAACAACTGCCCCCGTAACCCGGCCCGGGGTGCAGGAACTTCGAGCCGATGCGTCCGTCCAGACCGATACCGCGAGCGACTTCCTGGACATTCGCGCCGGTTTTCTCGCACAGATCGGCGATCTGGTTGATGAAGGTGATCTTGGTCGCAAGGAAGCTGTTGGTCGCGTACTTGATCAGTTCGGAGGTTTCCAGGGCGGTGTGCAGAATGGTTGTACGGTTGAGCGAGAGCGGTCGGTAGAGCCGGTCCATCACTGCCCGCGCGCGCGCGCTGTCGGATCCCACGACGACCCGGTCGGGCCGCATGAAGTCCTCGATCGCCGAACCCTCGCGCAGGAATTCCGGGTTGGAGACGACATCGAAGTCGGCATCCGGCCTTGCCTCCCGGATCACTTGCGCGACCTTGCGGCCGGTACCCACCGGCACGGTCGATTTCGTGACGACCACCGTGTAGCCGTCCATCGCCATGGCGATCTCGCGCGCGGCATCGAAGACGTAGGACAGGTCGGCATGGCCATCGCCACGACGGCTGGGCGTGCCCACGGCGATGAAGACGGCATCGGCCGCCGCAACGGCGTTGGCAAGGTCCAGGCTGAACGTCAGCCTGCCTGCAGCGACATTGCGGGCCACAACGTCATCCAGTCCGGGTTCGAAGATCGGGATTTCGCCAGCCTCGAGCTGTGCGATCTTTTCGGCCATACGATCAACGCAGACGACATTGACGCCAAATTCGGAAAAACAGGCGCCCGAAACCAGGCCCACATAGCCGGTTCCGATCATGGCGATACGCATGGGCGTCAGTCCTTTCGCTGAAGTTCGTGGCGCGCGAAGGCTTCCAGTTCACGCCCGACATCAGGATCGTCGAGCCCGAAGGCAAGATTGGCCTGCAGGAAACCAAGCTTGGTACCGCAGTCGAAGCGGCGTCCTTCA
>Ga0105054_10010233_pt1 | contig 11978 bp, 11 predicted proteins | sample BON02_FD_78091 | JGI IMG/M metagenome (GOLD analysis project Ga0105054, IMG submission 78091) | Freshwater microbial communities from Lake Bonney liftoff mats and glacier meltwater in Antarctica - BON-02 (megahit assembly) | ecosystem: Environmental > Aquatic > Freshwater > Ice > Glacier... | reverse complement strand
TGTTGAAGGTGGTGACAAACTCGCCCCACTTGGCGCCCTCCTTAGCAATCATGAAGGGGATCGAGATAAGAGTGCCCAGAAGCATTGTGAGCGCGAACTGTGTAAATATTATATACATGAGTATTTGAGTTTTTTGTGTACAATATACTGTGTGAATATTATACACATTAGTATTTGAGTTTGTTGGGGGTTTTCCTCTATTTGTGAACGTGTGTGTTGTATGTGTGTTGGCCAATCATCATGATCAGGGTTCCCATGAGCATCATGCACGAACTGTGCGAATATTCTGTAAAGTACTTGCTCTTTTTTTTTTCTCAAGAATTGTTGAAGTAGGGCTCTTTTGCTCTATGAAGGTGAAACCTCTTCACCACTGCTGGCTATGAACGTATGCGAACACACTCATACGTATCGATGTGCATTTGTATACACAAATCTGTGTGAGAGGGGTATACATTGCACATTTGCTTACGAAGATGTTTACACATCTCTGAGAAAGCCACGGCACACACACGAGGAAATATCGTTTTTGAACATTCGTACAGTTTTGCAACAAAACCCGTGCGAATACTCAGCTCCTGCAAAAAGAGCCCTGCTTATTGAGGAATTTCTACAGGGCTCCTTTCCAGGGGCTCTTTGTGGGCTCCTTTCCAGGGGCTCTTTGAAAGAGACCTACTTTTGCAGGGCTCTTTCGGAACAGAGACCTCGGAATACAATAGAGAATGAGTAACGTATGAATCGTATGGCAACATAGCGCTGCTAATATAAGAGGCTCCATCGGAAAACATCATCTTATTCTTTCGTGAAAACAAGCTCGGACCGGTGAGGGACAACGAATGTATCGAGCCAAATTCGATAAATGGTTCGTGACTACGCGATGAATTTGCACAGATGTACTCGATCTTTACGCACTGAATCGCTCGATGATTTGAATGAATTGCCACCCATGTCGGCAATCCGCTAAATTGTCCTGGCAAGATGATGATATCATCGAGCCTACCTCGATTGTTCGAGGCTCCTCGATGATTGTACTAAAATTGCTCGATGAATTCACTGGATTGCTCGTCTCGGCAACTCACTAAATTGCAAGGGCTGTTCAACAGACCCACACACAACGCACCGTGCGTATGTATCGAAGAGAGACAATGACATATCAATCACACAAGACAGTGATAGAGCTCTCAATTAAGCTATCGACTTTTTCATTCGAAGGTAAAACAAGCATCTGTGGATTCAATACGCATCAATTTTGATTCAAAACGCATCATGTTATGGGAGTGTGTCTCTTGATGTGAGAAAAGTGCACACTTCATGTAAAGTCATGTGACATGATTGAAGAATATGTATATGAAATCATGAATGTGTATGTGTATGTGAAATGTATGGGAGTGCGTCTTTTGATGTGAGACATGTACACACATCATGTAAAGTCATGTGACATGCATGGAGAATATGTATGTGAAATCATGAAAGTGTATGTGTATGTGTATATGACATGAGTGCAAGAGGTGTAGACGAATTCTTACAAGTCCCATATGTATCTACTCACATATATCGCATGTGCCACATTATGATCTCACAAGTCACATACACATCTGTTGAGCAGATGTGGATCGGATAGGCGACATCATAACATAACACACGCAATACACATATATATACCCGTCCAAGAATTGAAAAATCGCAATTGAAACGCCACGAACTCCTCTCTTCAGGTAAAGCTGAGTTAAAATACGCTGCTTTTGCCGGACTAAACATCTAAAACCACGGCAAAAGAAGAGTTCGTGGCAATTCAAGGGTGATTTCTCCATTCTTGGGCAGATCGCGTGTCTCACATTATGATGTCGCCTATTCGATTTCGCACATAAATGTAGGATGCAAAGATACCATTTCACATATGCGTGTCAACATGCAACCACACAATTTTTTCATCTGTCACATACGTATCCACGATGTCACATATGTCACATCATATGAAATCGCATATGCAATGTCACAGACACCATGTCACATGTGAATGGAGGATGCAATCCGCAATATTACGCACTATTACACACACATATGTATATACATAAATATACGTATATCTATATCTACATCTATATGAGTGTCAACATTCAACTCCTACATTTTTTCCCAGATTGTGAGATTACAAGAAGCCATCTTCATTTGACCCATCCTTATGTGTATTTCTCCATCCATGTGCATCCATGTGTGTATTTTTGAAATGCTCTTGCTTGATGCAGCACTCTACTAATGAAATAAAAAGAAACCCAACCCTATCTGTTAAAAGGCGAATTATGAAATCATACACACATCCAAATCAAAATGACGTGTCTGAATCATCCTGTTTCGAATGCATTTAGATTCAAAGTCCACTGTCACACCATACCTTTGCATAATACAGTCAAATATGGTGTCAACAACACGAAAAGATCATCGCTGGAGTACGATTCACACAGATTACTTGCGGAATTCATAATGCGTTGACACCCAGGAACATATGCAGCACATACACGCGTATGTAAGTAGGCTCAGAACAAGATGAGAGCTACACACAGAAACATATGTACTGCATATGCACACAGATGTATATATGCACATGACATGACGAACATATTTTTGAAATGCACAGCTTAGAATCACAAGTCCAACCAAGGGCACGATTGTACGCACAAAATACTCACGAACCAAAAAAAAAGGAAAACTCTCAAGTATTATATATATACAGGATAGAATACACTTAATATCCCACTCTATTCGCATTTCATTTACACAATGTTACTTACACACGCATAATATACACAGAAAATATGTACCGATTAAATAATGTAAAATTCGCACACATTTCATTTTAAAAAATGCAGCATAGCACATTCAACGCGTCAAACATCTGTCGCGCAGTGATAGTATATATGTGATCTGGACCTAAAAAATTAACTTGCACCACGAAATCTCCATCAACAAACACCACGAAATCTCATCACAACAAAAGTGGAATAAATGTATACATATATATGATATATATATATATATCTGCATATAAATTCAATATTGCTAGATCGGTAGTGTGTCAGTTCATCCTCATATATGATATATCCACACTCCCTGAACTCCAATATGCACGTGCCCGCACACACGTACAAATCTGGATTCACTTACATACTTTTACATGATACAGGTGTATCATAAATGCGTGCATATAGCGACCTGGTTGCCTACGGTGCCGATGCGCTCCTTGATGCCGGGTGCCGACATAAGCTTTTGGTTCTCCTGGCCCTGTTTGTGCCCAACCACAAACGAAAGTAAACACGAAACGTTACAGTTTCGCACGTGTATGATTTGTCTCGCATGAGGTGGGCACACATGAGACCTACAGCTATATACAAACCAGGAACACCTCGCGTGGAAGAAATATAAAGGACCTTGAAGGCAGCGAAAAGGTTGGCAAGGCAGGCTGTGATGAGGGCTGACCACGCGAAGTCAAGCTCCTTCACTGAGGCCAGCACCACACCGCCGATGATTGGGATGAGGCACAGCCACTTGCCGTTAGAGATGGACTTCTTGTAGATGGTCACACCGAGGAGGGCCGCAAAGGCAGGCTCAGCGGCCTTTACAATCTGGCCGAACGACACGGAACCGGAGGAGAGGGCGAAGACTGAGAAAGAGTGGGCCGCAGCAGAGCAGAAAGCCACCGGGATGATCTTGAGAATATCGTCCTTGGTTGTGGTGGGGAGAGCACGGGCATCAGGAGCAGCCCATAGGAAAAGACCGTACACGCAGCCGACAGCGAGCTGAAGGGTGGCAATGGTGAGGGGGAAACCAGCCGCGCCCCCAGCTGCAGTGAGAGCCATCTTGTTGCTGATGTTGTCTGAAGAATAATGTGCGCACGCACTTACTGTTAGTTCTATTGTGTAAATCGGCGTTGCATTTACCGAAGTGCGAGATGACGTGGCAATGGATGTCTGTTGATCGAACTCACTTTGTGTTGCTGCAATGATGAATTGACAAGTCCAAGAGAATTGACACAGAAGAGCGGGTAGACATGGACGCCAAAGAAAGAGAGAGAGAAAGGAATGCTTACAGTAGTAGTTGCCAAGGTACCACAGAGCGAAGTAGCAGATGAGCTGCACATCCACGCCGCCTTTCTTGGTCTCACCAGCCGTGGAAGCCATGCGAGTCACAGTCCGGGCAGGCTTAGTGGCCATGGCTGGGGCAAGAGCCAAGGGCATGGCGCGTGCTGAGGGAAGCGCGGCGCCGAGCATGAGGGGGCCACGCTGCGAGACGCGCGCAACATTGCTTCGTGCACCGAGCAGAGCGTTGGGCTGCACCGGCGAATACCTCAAGGTGTCAACTCCATGTTGAAGATAAGCAGATACACTCCGCACATGTGTGAAACCAAAACCCACACAAGAAACTAATTGCAACAAACCAAAGCAGTGCAGTGCCATCGGCATCCGGGTAATCTTTCGACCTCTACGACCAGGCATTCCCACCTCGAAGGCCATGACAGACGACATGACGGCAAAGCACCACATAATAGAAGCAAAAATAAGCCAGTACGTTCACCACACCATACGCAGCACCACGACCGCCGTTCTCTGGCAACCACTCCTTCAGGCGGGCAATGGGGCCCAGCTCCGCGGGGGGGGGGGGATCCACGGAAGCCAGGCATTGCTAGAGCAGAGATAATAGCTGGGCGGCAGGGATTTCTCGCTGCAACCGGCGGTGAGTGCATCACCTGAGCCACAAAGGCGTCGGCCGACGAGGCCAGGGCCGCGACAGCAGCGACTCCGGCTGCGAATCGCATTTTGCTGGATTGCCGCCTTGAAACCACGACTGATGTAAGGTATGAAGGAACACCCAAAATCAAAACTTGATAAATTCTGAAATCTTGCACTATCCACTAAATTGTCCCAATTGAATGATTCAATTATTGTTTTTCAGAACACAGGACCGGACGTATCGACGGGATTCTTCACTTTTCGAGGTGACCATGGCCCGTCACAAAAAAATATGAAACAAATTTTTGACAGTCAATTATTTTGTCCTCAAAAGCCCTTAAAACCAAAACCATTCATTTCATTCTGTGTTGCATTCTGCTGCTGTTGGTGGATCTGTCGTAGGTGATGTGGGGACCCTCTAGACATTTAGGAACTTGACAGCTGCGAACTCGGTGTCTTTCGATTTTAAATTTGCATACTCCTCTGCCTGAGGTTAGTCCTTAATAAACACTCTTAAATTAAAAAATTTATGGTCCATTGCGGGAGTGCCTACGAACCAGGCGCTTCCGGGCTACCTTAGTAGTGCACCTCCATCTGTGTGCGTTCCTGATGTAACTTTCGCGCTAGCTGCGTGGATTCAACAACAAAACAAAACAAAAAAATGACATGCACGACACTTCTAGGTATTAGTCATTTCAGTGCGCTGGTCTGTGATCTGCTGTCAAGAATGGGGGTGTACCTGGTTATTAGTTGGGAAGTTGGGCCACACAGGTCTGGTGCCCTTTGTTGATGAACTTGGTACTGTTTGCTGGGAAGTCCCTCTAGATTATTGATTTGAAGTACTCGTTGGAAGCGAACAACACACCGTGTGTTTTATTCTGTATAACTGCGTTATCCTCAGTTTGGCCCCCGGTGTTAAAATACAACAACATTGGTGAGCGATAACTCAGTCATGCGTGACACTATCTCCATTGGGTTTGGTACCCTTTGTTGATTACCTTCCAGGCTTCCCGTATCTCAGGCTTGTTCATTAACTTCTCACCCGAGTGGGGGGGCACTAGTAGATTAGGGAACACTGATGTCTTGGTAATTGGGGAGATTGATCGTGGGGATTGGTTAGCCTGAGAGTACATGCCAGCCCACCAACATTGTGGATTGCTTTACCCACTAGATTGTGGACTCGCCTAGGGTCTGCTCTAAAAAGAGGCATGACCCTTGTCCTCCTGTCCAGTACAGTCTCTTGGGTCCTAAGCGATTAATTGGGTGTTCACCATCCGCTTAGTCCAGTGATTAAGTTGGGTCTTCAAAAAAAAAGGAAAAAAAAATAAAGAAAGACACCTTGGGAACCTCTCAAAACTTTAACACTACAAGATGGTCTCGCACCACTTCTTTTGTGTTTTCACTGGGGGTGACACATTCATAAACCATTTTAATCCACGCTGTTTCTGCCCCCGTATGTCCCTCTCAGAGCCACTTACGGGCTCATGCCTAGTAGGAGTGCCGAGTGTGAATCCCCAACCTTATCTTTTTACCAATAATAACCTTGGTCTCCCTCACGCACATTCCTTGTCTGCTTGCCTGTATCTATGAGCCTGTGTTGTGTGTGGGGCGCGCGGCAGCGAGGCGCAACGCGCCGAAGCAGCTGCGCGCCATCAGGACAGGACCCAACAAGGTGCAAACAAAAATTTGTGGGCCAAAATACTGGGGGTTTATTGGATTTTTTTCACGATTTCGGGGGTTTATCTTTGAATATCTAGGGATATCTAGGGATAAACCCCCGAATGTCAAGGTAAAATCCGATAAACCCCCGGTATTTGCAAAAAATCCGATAAACCCCCGGTATTTGAAAGAAATCTGATAAACCCCTGGTATTTGGAAGAAATCCGATAAACACCCGGCATTAGAGAACAAAACAGATAAACTCCCAGTATTTGAAAAAAAATTAGATACACCCCCGGTATAGACATGTTCAACATAAATAAACGAAATCCCAACAATGTGAATAATATAACTAAATATGTGAAATAATGATAATTCCAACACATAACATGAAATGAAATCAAAAACAAAAAAAAAATATATATATATATATACATACATATATGTATATATACAAATGAAAAAAAAAAGCAAAAAAACATACAAATTCTACTTAAATAAATATGAGGAATACAAAATTAATTACTGTTCCGAGTGTGTGTTCTTTATCCCTGTTGCGTGTTCACGCATGTGTGTCTTGTTCTATTTCTATTTTGTTTGTCTACATGTATGTGCATATGTCTTCAAGTCCAGGGTCAATTGCAGGAGTGCCTTCGAGCCAGGCGCTTCCGGGCTTCCTTATTACTGCACCTGCATCTGTGTGCGTTCCTGATGTAATTTTCGCGCTAGCTGTGTGAATTCAAAACCAACAAAAAAGACAACAGACCTAAACTTGACGCCAAAAAAGAAAACAACTCGAGGTGTACAAGATGCACAGTGACTAAAAAATAAGATTACACCAGGATGCAACGGTCCGGGACAGTTTCTTGGGTCCTAAGTGACTCCTCGGATGTAGACCATCCGTTTAGTAAATCGATTAAGTTGGGTATTCGCAACCCAAAGAAGAAAATACAAGAAAGAAGGAAAAAGTACTAGTGACACCCAAATTGGCGAAAACTTTGAAAGTAGGGTGTCACAACCCCGGCCTGGGGAACCTCACGATGTCCCAATATCAGTTTAATAAAATAAAGCAACACAAACTGTTTGCCAATTGATTGCAATTGTTTCTGTTGTAAGTGTGTCGTCGTCGTGTCGTCTAGGTCTCTATCCTTTTAGTCGGCTGGTCTGTGATCACTCTGACAGTGTTTGAGGGTGAGACGTGGGGGGCGAGAGTAGATATTCTGGATTTCAATACCCATTCTTCACTATTTCAGTTTTGAACCCATTTTCAGATTTGGGTTTCACTTTTAAAGTACTGTTAACTTGGCCTTATGAAATGGTACTTGACGATATGTAATACGGGCACCTTTTACAAGTAATACTGTGACAGACCCCATGAACCCATGAGGTTTTTTGGTTTCCTAAGTCTCTACCCCCGCCTTCCACGTCTCTCAGGCTGAAGGGTATTTCTGGTTTTTTCGAAGGCGCACTGGTATTAAAGGGTATTCTGAGTCACATTGTGAACGGGCTCTGGCGTCGACCGACGAGGCCAGCAGCAACTCCAGCTGCTAAGCGAATCTTTTGCTGGCTTGCCGCCTTTGCAAAACAAGTCCACAACTGATGAAGGAACACTCAAAATCAAAATTTGATATATTCTGAAATCTTGCACTATCCACAAAATTGGCCCAATTCAGAAACTCAATTAGAACGGAGGTCCTTTTGCTGCGTCCATCCTTTCAAAAATATCATAACTGCCATTTACAATGTGATACAGTCCAATAACCTACAAGGCGAGTGTATGCCTGTCTTTGACTGGGGAACCATGAGCTTACTCGAGGTTACATCAGGAGGTGGTTGACCATGGAAGATTAGTTAGGGCGGATTCTTACGAGCAGCTAAGGTGCTGTTTGGGTACGACTGACAAGTCGCGCATAAAACTGGGTGACAGTAGCCACTCTGGCTCTGTCTTGTAACGGTCATGTACAACCCAAGTCGAATGGGCCAGGGCCCAAGTTGTGAATGACCCCTCAAAAAAAGCCGGTGTGAGCTTGGCTGGGAGTTGTTTGGAGACTGGTGTATAGGTGCCTGAGCCCCAAGTCAGTCGTCATGGTCACCTTTTTGAGCTAACTTTGGCCTAATAAACCAGAAAAGAAAACAAAGTATCTTGATTCTTAAATGATCAATTGGGTGTTCACCACCCATTTATATAAATAAACATATTAGTATAGTGATCAAGATGGGTTTTAACCACCAACTGAGAAAGAAAAGAAAAAAAGAAAGAAAAAAGAGAAAAAAAAACTAAACAGAACCTCGCAGGGTACCCTACGACCAAGAATATGGTATATGCTAACACACGATAAGATGGATTGGAGGGACTGTTCTGGTACCGTAAGTTGACGTACCATAAGCTAACACTTTTGCTATGGTCAACTTGAAAATCTAAGTGCACAGGCTTCCACAATTTCAATCAGACAATCTTTTGTGTCCCAATTGATTGATACTGTGCTTACCACCCATGGAGTCCAGTAATTGAGTTGGGTTCTCACCATGCGAGCAAGAAAGAAGTTGATTGATGTCACTTTTGTAAAATATCAAGATTCGTAAATAGTCGAGTAACTTTGCGTATAGCTTTATGTGCTCGAATATAAGGAAGGAGTTTTCAACCACGACAAAGCTGATTAAATAGTAGACAACTTTGAATCTATATTTACTACCAAATTTCACGTCATTGTCTACAGGGTGGTTCCGGCTCATGAAAACTGGCATATCGAAACCGCAGCATGAAAATCTCAGAATTTCTTTATCAAGAATCTTCATGATTTCATCTGTAATTTTCTTTATGATTCATAAAATCTCTCACTTTCAAATTTCGAGTTTCTACGGGGAGTATAAAAGCTCGCTGGCTGGGGTGGCAGTTTCTTAATGGTTTATAGAAACAACGCTGGCAGGCTAGGTGCTGGCTTCATCAGTGTGTGCTTAGAAACACGCTGGCTGGGTCCAAACCGTGGTTTCTATCAGCCGGAACCACCCTGTACAGACATAAATTGGCAAAATGAGTTGAATCATTTAACATTTTCTAAAGAAATTAATGCACGACTCAAATTATGGAGGACCTTAGATAGAGACTCTGAAATAGATCATGAAAAACTGTTATTTGGCAGATGCTATCTGTGTATGGATCAACCTAAAGTTGATACATCCCCAGAGAGTGTGGATGTAGAGGATAAAGGAAAAGAGGAAACCATGTCCAAGTCTACGTGGGTCAACAGGCTGCAAATACAAAAGAATTTTACACACCGTGGCACTTTTCGGTTCTTTTCCATTTGGTTAGGGTTAATACAAAGAGAACTCGAATCATGTCCCTCTCCCTGGCTCTCGCAACTATCTTCACGGGCGTGTCTCCTGGTGACATGTTGTCTATGTATGTTGTCTATGCTCACATTGTTTTGTAAATGTGTTGGGTTTCGAGTCACACTGTGCACTTGGACACTTCGATCACTTTTAGACAAGAGTTTTTAATTTGAAATGATACCCAATACCCCATCACACGACCTTAAACCATATGGTACTATATATACAGTAGCATCTCGGGACTTAAAAACTGGCAGATAGAAACTGCAGTCTGGAATTTGGATGAACGACTAGAATAAAAGGAAAGAAATTCTATGCATGCCTAGAAATATTTGCTGAGAAACACGCTGGCTGGGTCATTTCGGTAGTTTTTATGTCCCGAAATGCTAATGTAGTAGATGGCTCCAATTAACCTACTCTATATAATCTATGGTACTTTCACAACTCTGAGCGAGGCCTGGGGGCGCACGAACTTTGTTCCTTTTGTTATTACACATTTCCTTGGAGATTCGAAGAAAATACTGTGTCGGAGAATGTGCTCTGTCTCAAATACAAGCCAGAATTTGAACGAATTCTCAACTTTTTTGAAAACAATATGATAACATATAAAAATAAATATATGTGTGTATACATATATATTTATATATGTATATATATATATATGTACATCTATAAATACAGAAATATCTATACATATGTATCTATATACATACATATATGTATTGGCTGTCTATTGCGTCACATACAGTCGTATAATGTGAAAAGGCACATAACTCTTGTGACAAGACGCACTGTGTCACACATCATCTCATAATGTCTTTCGGCAACAGTCGCATCATCATTTTCATCGTCTCTCAAAAGAAACCCATCCAGAACCCTGTCTCCTGCAGCAAAGGGACAATCACGAAGGCCTGCTTTGTCTTGCCCAGCTAATTGTCTTGCCCACCTCTCGGAACAAGGGGGGAAAAACGTAGCTACTTCACTAACCGTAAACAGGTATTCTGTAAAAATCCGTTCATGTGCTGAGGCAATTCAATCATCTGTTGTCGTCCATACTAATATATATATATATACAAATATATATATATATATTGTAAACTGCAGCGAGAAAAAAAAAATGTCTGTACTCTATGAAAAGCCGTATACGTTTGACGCAATTCAATCATCTAGTGTAGTCCATGTGCCCTCTGCATCCCACGTGCGTCCGCTGTGTGTGTTTATATGTACGCATGCATATATATGTATATTTGTAAACATATTCAAAAGAATATACGTGAGATGTTCGGGGACATACCCGTTGAAGAAGTTTTAGTGTTTTCAGTACGAATCAATGTTCGAGTCATGTTGTATTCATGTATGTATGTATCAAGGTGTGCATGTATAAGAATATATACGAAAGCATGTACGTGTGCATATGTATTTATATATATTATATATATATATATATATATATATACATATATATAACTATATTTTTGTTTTGTTTTACATATTCATATATATATACATATATATATACATGTATATCTCCACATACACATATATGTATACAGATATATATATATGAACATATACAGACACTCTGCATTACAGGGTGGCGAAGACCCATAGAAAGCCTTATAAGTTGCAGGTCACTTTTTGCAAAAGAGACACTAATTATAGGGCTCCTTTGCGGAAACTGACATATAAACATAAATCATCCTACGGGTCTTCGCCACCCTGTACTAGATGTTGGTCAAAAAAAGTCCCAACTCACTGGGTGATTTTTGGATAAGCACGCATGTATACAAACAAATACATCTAGATATATACATATAAACACTCAGTGTGTAGGGCTTTTTTGCAAAAGAGCATTAGTACTGCAGACAGCCTACAAAAAGCACACACACGTCTCACCCAGAAGGCAGCTGTGGATTCGGATTGCTGAAATCGAATTGCTGTCGAGCACTTCCCCTTCCCCTTGCCCCCCCCTCCCCTCCTTCCCCCCTCCCCCCCCCCGCATCCAATTCGCCCGCACTGGGTAGCTTGCGCTTAGCCCAAGTGTTGCGCGGCTGTGTGTGCGTATGTGCGTATGTTTGAGTGGTTATGTGTGTGGGTGTATATGTATGTGTGTGTGTTGGACATATGTTTGTTGTGTGTATGTCTGTTTGTGTGTGTGTTGTGTGTGTGTGTGAGAGAGATAGAGTGTGTGGTATGTGTTTGTGTGTGTCGTACCAGTGATTGCTCAGCATTGCTCCAGGCGTTTTCACACACTCGTCCCCCCCCCCC
>Ga0105054_10010229_pt1 | contig 11979 bp, 11 predicted proteins | sample BON02_FD_78091 | JGI IMG/M metagenome (GOLD analysis project Ga0105054, IMG submission 78091) | Freshwater microbial communities from Lake Bonney liftoff mats and glacier meltwater in Antarctica - BON-02 (megahit assembly) | ecosystem: Environmental > Aquatic > Freshwater > Ice > Glacier... | reverse complement strand
TGATATATATATATATATATATATATATATATATATATATATATATATATATATATATATATATATATATATATATATATATATATATATATATATATATAGATGTATATATATATAGATGGATGGATAGATTTATAGATATATACACACACACACATATATATATATATATATATACATATACAAGTATACACACACACAGGTTGCTCCTCACGTGCTCCCCCTGCTGCGCAGGCGTGCATGCGGCCGTGCCCCCCCGACGCCTTGCCGCTGATGGGCGCGGTGCCGCACATCCAGGGCGCCTACATCTCGGCCGGCCACAACTGCTGGGGGATCCTCTGGTCGCCCGCGAGCGGCAAGGCCATGTCGGAGCTGCTCCTCGACGGTGAGGCGAGCTGCGTCGACCTCGCGCCCTTTTCGCCAGCGCGCTTCATGCCCCAGCCGGAGAAGGGAAGGCGCGGGCGCAAGCAGGGCTCTGCCCCAGTGGGCGAGCAGTGGTAGTGTTGAGGACAGTCGCGAGCCGACGCGGGCGCTTCTTGCGCGATTCGTGGTCTCCAGCCATCGTCGGCGAACATCACGCGCGGGGACCTCGACTCTCTACCCCTTGTTGTTAGCCAGGAGGGAGCTTCGCCCAGTGGATTAATATCAGCGCTGATATTAGTCTAGTTGGGAGCACGCCCTTCTAGCTAACAACAAAACGGGAGTCCTCACCGGAGAGACTTGACTGGGTGCGATCTCCCAAACTACCCGCCGCGAACAACTCGCGCTATGAGCGTCCCCCATGGGATTCGAACTCTTGATTTGTTGTTAGCTAGAAGGGCGTGCTCCCAACTAGACTAATATCAGCGCTGATATTAGTCCAGTGGGCGAAGCTCCCTCACTGTAGACTACTACTACTACTAGTATGTAACATCATTATGAATCATAGTATATGTATTTGTATTTGTATTAATATTAAATGCGAAAAGAGCGGCTTAGCCGAAAGCGGCTGAAACTGCAAACTGCGCACGCGAAAGCCTGTAAGCCGCTTGTGACATAGAAAGATAGGCTGGTGTGCAATAAAAATATACTTTATTACTTATCTTTATCTTATGCTTTATCTTTATCTTTATGCTTATGCTTATGCAAAAAATACGCATTTCAAACGACACATTTTACTTCCACTTCCGCAGCTAGCAGCAGGCAGCAGGTCCATATTAGCACAAGGCTAAAACTGCGCACGCGCGCGCTTGTAAGTTACTTGCAAGCCGCTTGTGACAAAAAATAAAAATAAAAAAGCTGGCTTTTATATGTATATAGTATATACTTCGTAATACTTATATAATATACTAAAATCTAAAATGCAAATACCACAGATACAGAGACAGCAGAGCCCCTCGACGCTATATCGCTGGTCTCTCTTCATCTCTCTCTCTCTCTCTACTCTGACTCTGACGGCTCGATCTCTCGCTCCTCTAGTCCACACAAATAAGTTCCCTGCTAGTCCACACAAATAAGTTCCCTGCTACCGCCCCCCCCCCAAAAACTCACTCGTCACGCTTCTTAAGTAAGAAAAGCCCCTTGGCCTCGCAATGCACCGCCTCCCCTCCGCTCGCCGTCGGGTCGCTCAGCGTGGCTCGCACCCACACCTTGCGGCCGACACGCTCTGTGACGGTCGCCTCCACCCGAAGCCACGATCCGACCTGCGGCAGGGCGGCGGAGACCGGGAGCGTGAATGGATGGGAGTGCTAGGTGGGCGCCGCGCTTGCGGCTGGCGACTCACCTGGACAGGGGCCTTGAGCGAAGTGTCGATTTGAACCGTGAACCCGCTCCACGGCTCGCAAGTACCACTTACGCAGAACCCGCACCAGCCGATGGCATCATCCATCAAGGCGGTCATTGCGCCGCCGTGGCAGAGGCCCTGGTGCGACTCGGCGCCTGCGCCAAAATGGGCCGCGCCGACGAGAAGCACGCCGCCCCTCGTAGCCTCGAGCAGGTAGCCCGGGACGTGCACCGCCGCGTCCAGCCCGTGGATGTAGTCGGTGCCCAACCACCCGTTGGCCTTGCGCCAATCGGGGCCGCGCTCCCACTCGTCGATCTTCAGGCTAGTGACGGTCTGGTCCGTTGTCGCGTCGCTCCACCATGTGGGCGGGGTACTCCGCGCCGTCCTGTCCGCACTGGTGACCACGGGACAGCTAAGCTGCGCGGCCGGCGCGGTGGCCGACGCCTTGGGCTGTCGCTGGAACTCGGCGCAGGGATCGCAGCCTGGCTGACCCGGCGCACACTGGCAGTTGAGCCCGCACGTGCAATTTGCACACGGACACTTTGACGGGGAGGCCGTGCGGCGGCGGCGGCGGTCCCACCAAGCGGCGTAGGCCAGGGCACCTGCTCCAAGGCCTACAAGGCAAATTGACCGGCCGAGCATGCTGTGGTAAACCACCCCGAAACGCTTTCACAGTGCGATAAGGCCTTGGCCTTCACAGCAGACAGACAAGCGCACAAGCGCCGTGTCTTCATGAGCGCGGTCAAGCGCAGCAACCTCAAGTGCGCGCCGTGTGTGCCATGGGGACGCCGGGCCGTACGCAGCACGATGTCGCTCTCCCGGGCTGAAGCTGACTCCGTCCCCGCTTTCTGCCCCCTCCACAGCGGTGAGTCGGCGGCGCAGGCTGCCAAGCGCACTGCAGGTCCGACTCTCAACAGCCTGCAGCGCGAGTTGCAACTGGAGCGTGAGCGCCACCGCCGCTCGCTCGAGTCGGTGGAGCAGCTCCGGCTCGAGATGCAGATGATGGCGCGCGCGTTTGCCGCCGCCCGAGAGCAGATCGTCGCCCTCGGCGGCTCGAGCCTCTGTCCCGAGGGCCACACGCTTCAGACGACGGCGGGGCGAGGCCGTGCTCGATCTGACGTCAAGGCGATGCAGCGGATTCAGTCGGAGCTCTCCGAGTCAAAGTCGCGTGAGAAGCGGTTGCAGGAGCAAGTGTCGGCGCTCAAGACCAAGGTCAGCTTGATAGCGACTGTGCGCAAGGAGCTGATCACTGTGTCGCATGAGCTGCAGGAGCACCTGAGCCAGGGCTGAACTCTACCGCCGAGGGCCACGCTTGTGAAGAAGGAGACACGGCGTTGTGTAGGACAATCCGCACTCAGTGTGCGTGCGTGTTTGTATTGCCGACGGTTGAATATTGAATATTATCATGAATCATAATGATTAATAATGATATAATACCACAACAACAGTCGTTGGGCGTTGGGCACGGCCTCTGCCGCAGCGATGCACTACGGGCGAGAGGGGCGGGGTTGAGATTGCGTGCTGCCGTCGGCGACCAGCTTTATGGCCGGCTTGGTGAAAGGGCACAGCAGCAGCAGCAGTCACAGTCACGTCCACAGGCCACAGGGAACAGCAGCTGACAGCAGGGCCTGGCCTATTTAGCAATACAATTACATTGGGACACCACATACAGGACATAGAGCTCTACGCACACACAGACACAGACACAGCAAACAGTGTTAGTGTTGCTGCAAACAACAACCAACAAACAGGATACACCTGACAAGCTCCCCCCCCCGGCACAGAGCAAGCTCACCGCCGCTCTGCTCGCACCACCAGGGACACTATATTCAAGTAGAAGTAGTAATGTTGGCTTGTGGGAATAAACAGCATATTACCGACCGCGCCGGAATCTCACCGCCCACCACATCGATCTACCAAGAGTCCAAGTTTACGTGTACAGAGTAGAACACCGAGCCCTCTCATCCTCCACGGAGGAGGAAGATACATGCCGAGGAATGGGCGCGCTCGAGCGAGCCTGGGCGCCGCTGCTAAGCGTAGTGTCGTCTGCCGTGGCAACCCGTGGCTGCACGCAGGCGCGCAGTCCAAAGACGCGCCGGAGACCCGACCCACCCTCACCTCCCCAATCCCCACTCTCCAGGGCGCCCCGTGAACGAAGCCACTGTAAATAATCCCGCGCTCCCCATATGCCTCCTCACTCGCCGTCCCCCTCCGTCTGCCACGACTGCTCCACAATCTCCTTCACCTTGCGCTCGTACTCCCGCCGGTTCTCCTGTACAAGAAAAAGGACGCCACCCAAAAGCAGCCGCCTGAGCGCGAGCACAGGAGGGCACGGCAGCCGGAGCGCGGGGCGGGGCGAGTGGCCGGCGCGCAGGGAGAGTGCTGTGTGCGGGGGTTGGCGTGGGAGGCTGACTCACCTGGTAGAGGCGCGCTGCCTCGGAGTTTGCTGGTGAGTTTGGGTTTGGGTCGCAGAGCAGCGACTGGATCGACGTCAGGATGGCCGAAATATCGTAGATCGGGCTCCACTGGTTCTGTAGGATGTCGAGGCAGATCGAGCCGTCGGCGTAGACTGAAAGGCGGGACGAGGCGGGTGAGCGGGGCGCAGGAAGAGCAGCAGGCACGGGCAGCCGCGGCTGAAGGAGAGCGCGTACTGTTCGGGTGGAACATCTTGGTCAAGAACTTCACAGTCGGAGCCTTGTTCGGGTACTCCTCGGTGAACTCAACGCTCAGCTTGAACGTCCCGTCCTCCCACGCGGTGTCGTCCGGCCTGCGGTCACGCGGGCCGCGGGCGTCAGCAGATATCCCAAAGCAGTCGCGCAGCGCTGCTGCTGCGGGCTCGCACATCAAGAAGGAGGCAGGGCGAGGGCGCACCCAAAGATGACGGCGTGCCACTTCATGATGTCGTTGTCGCACGGGGCGCCGTTGACGCCCTCCGGCGGGTCGGTCTGCATCCGCTTGAAGTCACGCATCAGCCTCCGGCGGGCAGGAGTGCTCATGACGCACCTGCGACCCTGAGCGGGCGCGGCTTAGCGCGGCGCGCGCTTAGCGCGGCGCGCGCGGTGCGGGGCGGGCCGGGGCCGGCCGGGGCGCACGCGGCACCTGCTGAGTTGGTCCGCCTGGTGTAAGTCGAGTGGTGGACGGTCTGACAGCACGTCAAGGCGCGTACGGGTGCCTGGGTGCCGACCCACACAAGCGCTTCTATTTCGGGATTCAGAGGCGAAAACAGAAAACAATTTGGATCGCGAGCAGCCATCCGCCTGCGCGTGACCCGACCCGCCCGTATGGCGGATGCGGCGCCCTCCGCCGTGACGGGCTCCTCTACGGCTGACGCAGCGGCGCCTACGGCAGGGCAATCTGCAGCGGCTGGGCCGTCGACCGCCAGCGCCACAGCTGGGTCAACCTACGCTGCTGGCCACGGCACGGCGACAACAGCAGCCGGGCCGTCGACCTCCGGCACCAAGGCTGGGTCATCCTACGCTGTTGGCCATGGCACGGCCGTGACAGCGGGCGGCATCAGCAAAAGGTCGAAGGCTGCCGCCGGCCGCAAGTTCCAGCGAGAACTGCGCACGATGATGTTTGGATTCGGCGACGACGCCAACCCACTGCCGCAGAGCGTGGCCCTGGTGGAGGACCTCGTAGTCGACTACTTGCAGCGCGTGTTGCACGGCGCGGCGGACGCGTGCGAGGAGCGCAACCGCCACACGAAGCGTGGCGTCGAGGCTCCGCGGGTAAAGGAGCGCGACGTGTTGTTTGTACTGCGCAAGGACAAGCGTAGGTTGCAACGTGCGCAGGAGCTGCTCGAGGTCTACGAGGAGCAGAAGGACGCCAAGAAGGAATACGCCAAGGACCACGACGAGTACGCGCGGGATGAGCAGTAGGTGCGCGCACGGGGCGTGGACTCGAGGTTTCTGACTTTGGGTCCGCTGAGCCAGCGCATGCACTCCGGGGTGCGCCCGGCGTCCCCCCCCGCGCTGAGATGTATACGCGTTGCGCCCGCACGGCACCGACTGAGACTGGCGTCTCCCCTCAGCGGAAGACGCGCCGCGCCCCGTGTCCGTGTGTCCGTCTGTGATTATGTATGAGTATGATGTGCCATGTCAATGTCGTGGGATCGCGGTGACGCGGCCGGCGCGGTGACGCGGCCGGCGCGGTGAGGAGGCGGCAGGGCGCGACCGGCGGTGGCAGAAACCTCGGCTCCGGCGGCTCTCAGGGTTAGCACAACGAATGCGAATGCAAACTCCAAGCCTACTAACCTTAACCTACAGTACTGCAAAGGCAAAGGGGGTATTCGTTATTCGTATTCACGTATTCCTACTCCTACTGTAGTCCACGCTAACTTAGGTCCTTCTATCTACTACTACTATTCCCCCTCCGACCCCCGATTATTGGCGACTTGGCGATTGCCAATCGGTTGCGGCAAATTACAATTGGGACTTTTTTAGGTTAAGATTGTCTAGCCTTAGCCTTGGCCACTCGCCCGGTCGCTGGCGCCTTTGTGAGTTGCATGTTGCATGATCTGGATCTGAATCTGTAGACTGTCAGACTGTAGACAATCTGAAGATGAAGATATAAGCAATAATAAATAAAAACGCCACACCCACACCACCCCGAGACCCAAGAGCACGAGTCACGAGTCGAACGAGAGACTACACGATTAAAAACCAGCGTCCCCCCGCACAGCAGTGGTCGCGGCGCAGGCGCAGCCACTTCCCCTTCCGACCCCGCCGGAGGTGCCGTGTTATATTTCGACACTCCTCACCCCCTGGCGCTGGACGAGGTGGGTGTCTTTGGCCCACCTAGGGCTAACCCGAGGCGCAAAGAGACAGCTCTCTGCACTGTGGGCGTGCGCGCCGCCTCGCCCCTCCGCGACTTGGGCGTCAGCGCCGGCGCCTCCTTCTGCGCGGGGGTCGACGAGGTGGGGCGCAAGGTGCGGGGCGCGCGGCCGCCAACCACGGAGAGCTCCTCCTCCGAAGCCGCAGCGGCGGGCGCCGGCGCAAGGTCGGAGGAGGCAGCTGCACCAAACCCGCGCTCGGCGTGTCGTCCCTCAGCGCCGCCTGCGGCGGAGGGCGCGCGCGTCCTGCCGTTGGGGCGGCGCATGGCTGCTCGGATCTCGTGGAGGTTGCGTTCGGTCAAGGCGCAGAGGCGCTCGAGGTCGGCCGGGTGGAGGCCCGTCAGCACGCGCCCGTCCAGGGAGACGGGCATCGCCGCGCCGTCGCCGGCCGGGTAGGCGGAGCCGTGGGGCTCGCCCGGAGCGATGCGCCGCGCCGCGCCGCTCGGCGGACGGGCGATGTGAGCCGTCGAGGAGGCGGGAGCGGCGTCGGCGGCGACTAGCATGAGCGACGCCGCGTCTCCTCGGCGCGTCGGCGCACGCTGGCCCTCGCCCTCGGCACGGATCTCCGCCTGGAGCTCGAGCGCTTCGATCTGCGCCTTGAGACTGCTCACCAGCCCCTCGGCCTCGTCGCACTGCTGGCGCAGCAGCGTGTCTGAGTACTGGCTCGCCTGCAGCTCCTGGCGAAGCGACTGCGCCTCGGAGCGCGAGGCGCCCAGCTGGGCCAGCGACGCGTCCAGCTCTCTGCTCAGCGCGGCAAGCGAATCTTGCAGCCCCGTGTTGGCGGCACGCAGCGCGCGCGCAGCGGCAATCGCGCCACCCTCTGCCGCCGGGGAGCGCATCGCTGTCGTGGCCAAGGGGAAAGCGCGGCGCGGCGCCGAATCGGAGAGGGAGCGCATCGACGAGGAAGGCGGCGTGATGGCTCCCCGGTGCCGCTCGCCGGTCGAGGGAGGCTCGCCTTCTCGGTCGGTGAACCGCGAGGTGGGCAGGGTGCGCATCTCGGAGAATGGGCTGAGGCTGCTCTTCTCGCCCGCAGAGGGGTCGGAGGGTGGCCCCAGATGGTCCGAGAGCGGCCCCAGCACGTCCGAGATGCCGTCCGAGGTCAGGTCGAGCGAGATGTCTTCCACGACTTCCTCCGCCTCAGAGTCGCTAAACACCTCGCCTAGCGCAGCAGGTCTACCGCCAGCGTCGAGGGCGCCGCCGATGGCGGCGCCAAGCGCGCCATCGCCGCCGCCCTCCCCGCCTCGTGCACCGCCGCCTTCGTCGCTACGCTGACATCGCCGCGGCACGAACTGCGGTGGCGCGGGGGCCACTGACGAGTGGGCCAACCTCGCCGGTGAGTGGCTCGCGCCGCGCCGGCCGCCGGTGACGCTGCCGCTGCGACTCTCACCGCCGCTGCTGCTCCCGCTCCCACTGCCGCCGTCGCCCCCGCCAGCCCCGCCGCCGCCGCTGGCGGTGGTGGCGGCGGCCGCCGCTTCGCTGCAGAGGAAGTCTTTGAGCGAGAAGCTGGAGGCGCGCGCGCGTGCGATGAAGGGGTGCTGGAGCAGCACGCGCGCGCTGGGCCGCTGGGCCGCCTCTTTGCGCAAGCAGTGCGCGACGAAGTCGCAGATCTCTGACGAGAAGCGCGCCCTCGGTAGCTCTGGCGAAGGCTCGTTGAGAACGGCGTGCAGGATCCCCCAGTAGCCGTTGAACCGCGCGTAGGGGAAGTGGCCCAGCGCGGCCTCGACCGTGGTGAGGCCAAGCGACCAGATGTCGGAGGCGTACGAATACTGTCCGCCGTGGATCCTCTCTGGCGACATGTAGGGCACCGTGCCCACGAAGGTGCCGCACTTGCCGAACGAGTCCTGGAGCTCGGCGACGCAGCCAAAGTCGGAGAGCTTGGCCTGGCCCGAAGAGGAGAGCAGCAGGTTCTGCGGCTTGAGGTCGCGGTGCACGGCGTGCATCTCCTTGTGCAGGTGGTGCAGGGCGGCCAGTGTCTGTGCGAGGATGGCGCCGAGGGCGTCCTCCGGCAGTGGACCCCGCACGCGCAGCCGGTCGCCCAACGAGCCAAGGTCCATGAACTCCATCGCAATCTCGATGTTGCCGTCGATGTACCGCACGCCTGGGAGGGGAGGGGGGGAGAGGGGGTCAGCGCGGGGTGGTGCATTGGGCGAGACGGCAGCGGCGGTGGTTAAGAGGCCTTCCTGCCGCAGCGACAATATAGGCTCTCGGGTGCACGGAGGCCCCGACTCTCGCTCTATCTCGTTTTCCCGCATCGCGCGAGCGCGGCCCGCCCCAACCCCGCGCCCTCTCACCGTAGCACGTGGCGAGGTTTGCCGCGCCGAGGTCCGAGACTCCTACCAACGCCGAGATCTCGTTGAAGGTCTGCTGTCGTCGCTCCTCGTCGCTGATCGCGATGCGCTTGACAGCGAGATCCTGCTTGCCCAGCCGCGCGCGCCGGACGTAGCCCGAGGCGCCGCGGCCGAGCATCTCGCCAATCTGCAGCTTGGACCAGTCCAGCGGCTCGCCGCCAGGGCCGGCCGCAGTCAGGCGCGACGCGGCTGACGACGAGACACCGCCCACGGACGCCGCCCGCTTGTTCGCCGGCGGAAGGTTGTGCGGCACTCGCCCCAACCCCGCGGGGGCGCCGCCGGACGGCGCCCCCAGCGCGCCCGTTGGCGGCGCAGCCCCTGCCGCGCCGTTCCCACCGCCCAGACGGCTCAACCCGCGCGGTGGCCGCTCCTCCACGTTGCCGTCGCGCGCGATGATGAAGTCACCGATCACGAAGCGCCCCGACTCGGTCAGCTTGTCGACTGGAGAGGTGGCCGTGGACGAGTAGTCCGGGGCGCCGACCACAACCACAAGTGCGCTCAGGCCCATCCGCTTTTTGCGCTGCTCGAGGGTCGCCATCGCGCTCGCTGCGCGCCGTGCCGCAGGTGTGGCGTGGGCGTGCGTCGAGCCGCACGCGTGGACTCGCGCTGCGACCTTCGCTCGCGCCAGTAGTTTTAAAAAAAGCCGTTACAAGCGAGTTCAGGCGCGTTGCCGCGGGGCAGGTTCCCGATTTATCGCACCCCATCGCGCTCGCTTTGCTCTCCAGAGCTCGAGCAGATCGCGGCTGGCCCCCACCTCCGATCCTTCTCGTCGAGGCGTGCAGCCCAGCTGGCGTGAGCATCGGGCGCGATGGACCACTATGCGGACGCTCAGATGCACACGCCGAGCGTGGCGTCATCGTCGCGCAAGCGGGGCAGCGGACAACGGATGCTGAGCGATGAGTCGTTCCATGGCAGCGAGGGATTGGCGGTGGGCGAGGTGCTGCTGCCGCAGATGAGCGTGTCCGACTCCCAGAACATTGCGACGCACTGGCACCAGGAGCGCGAGAAGCTGGCGCAGATCCTCTGGGTCGAGGTGCTGCGTCCGAGCCACTGGTTCCCGGCCGGGCGGAGCAAGGCGGGCGTGCTCTGCGGCGCGGCGTGGGCGCTCACCAAGTCGGCGGTGCCGGCCATCACCTGGCTGCCCAAGACGCGGTGGGAGACCCTGCGCGCAGACGTCGTCGCGGGCATCACCGTCGGCGTCATGCTGATCCCACAGTCCATGTCGTACGCACGCATCGCCGGCCTCGACTACAGGTGCGCTGCGGCGGCCTGCGGCTGCGTGCGCTTCGCCGCCCGACCCTCGCGCCCCTCGCAGGTACGGCATGTATTCCGGGCTGATCCCGCTCGTCATCTACTCGCTGACGGGCACCTCGAAACAGCTCGCTGTCGGCCCCGTGGCGATGGTGTCGCTGCTGGTGGAAGTGATGCTGCGCGACGTGTTGACCGAGGAGGAGTGCCCCAAGCCGGCCAACTGGGTGGCAGCGGAGCAGTGGGAGTACTGCCCCGACGCGTACGCTGAGCTGGCCTTCCTCGCCGCCTTCCTCGTCGGCATCTTCCAGATCGCCGCCGGCTTCCTGCAGCTGGGCTTCCTCGTCTCGTTCCTCGCCCACCCCGTCGTCTCTGGCTTCACCTCGGGCGCTGCCATCACCATCGGCCTCTCGCAGATCCAGTACATCCTGGGCTACAAGATCGCCAAGTCGCCCTACGTCTACACCACCCTCGCCAACGTCTTCAAGGACATTGACCAGGTCCGCCGCCGCTCCCGTTTAGGGTGGACGCGTTGGGGTCGGGCTGGTGGGGAGCCTGCTGTTGGTTGCACGGCGCTTGCCCCTCCGTTTCCGCCCGCCCGCTGGGTTCCCGTTTGACCGTCGCCCGCTTGCCGTATGTGACAGACGGACTACATCACGCTGTTGCTCGGGCTGGGCTGGTGGTTCATGCTCTGGGGCTCGCGCAAGTTGGCCGTCAAGTACAAGCGGCGGTTCAGCTGGCTGCGCCCGTGCGCGCCCCTCATCGTCTGCCTGATCGGCATCATGGTCGCCGCAAACTGGCGCCACTTTGGCGGCTGCGGCTTCGTCCAGTGCGAGGGGCCCGACGCCGTCAACGTCAAGCGCGTGGTGGGCTCCATCCCGTCTGGCTTTCCGCCCATCTCGTCGTTCAACTTCGACAAGCTCGCGCGCGTGCTGCCCACCGCCATCTCGGCCTCCATCATCGGCTACATGGAGTCGATCGCCATCTCCAAGTCGCTCGCCGCAAAGCACAAGTACGAGGTCTACCCGGGCCAGGAGCTCTTCGCGCTCGGCCTCTCCAACCTGGTCGGCTCCGTCTTCTCTTGCTACCCCATCACTGGCTCCTTCTCGCGATCCGCGGTCAACAACTCGGTCGGCGCGCGCACGCCGCTCGCGGGCTTCGTCACGGCGGTGCTCATGCTGCTTACGCTCGTGGCGCTCACCTCGTACTTTTTCTTTCTGCCGCTGTTTTGCCTCGCGGCCATCGTCATCTCGTCGGTGACCAACCTGGTCGACATCGCCGAGGCGCGCTACCTGTGGAAGGTGAAGAAGTCCGACTTCTGCCTCTGGATCGTCGCCTTCCTGGGAACGCTCTTCCTCGGCGTGCAGGAGGCCATCCTGGTCTCGGTCGGCATCTCGCTCTTCGTCGTCATCTACGAGAGCGTGCGGCCGCAGATGGTGGTGCTCTGGCGGCTGCCGGGCACGCCCATCTACCGCAACATCAAGCAGGACTCGGTGGGCCAGTTCGTCGACGGCGTGCTCATCGTGCGCATCGGCGCCTCCATGTACTTCGCCAACGTGGCCTTCATCCGCGACAAGCTCAAGGAGCTCGTCTTCACCTTCTACCAGACGGCGCCTGACGTGGCGCACCAGCAGGTATATATATATATATATGTATATATATGTATATATATATATCTGTGTATATATTTACATATATACATATATATATCTATATATATATATATATATATATATATATATATATTTTATATATATATATATATATATATATATATATATATATATATA
>Ga0105054_10010227_pt1 | contig 11982 bp, 4 predicted proteins | sample BON02_FD_78091 | JGI IMG/M metagenome (GOLD analysis project Ga0105054, IMG submission 78091) | Freshwater microbial communities from Lake Bonney liftoff mats and glacier meltwater in Antarctica - BON-02 (megahit assembly) | ecosystem: Environmental > Aquatic > Freshwater > Ice > Glacier... | reverse complement strand
TCCAGGATGGCCGCCGCCAGCACGCGGTTGGGCACGAGCGCTACCCGCTGCCTCGGCCGGGCCGCCAGCGGCTCCTCCGTCATCGGGCTCGTCGGCAAACCCCCCTTTCGCCCGCCGGCGCCGGCGCCCCGAGGACGACCCGCCGCCGCCGTCGCCGCCGCGGGCGGCCAGGTGCGCGGCGATCGCGCTGCTCGAGCACGCCCACCGACACGCGAGATCAGTGAGGGTTCAGAGCGCGCGTTTGTGCGCTTTGCTGCTTTCTCGTGCGTGCTTGCTGTGGTCGATGGGCTGATGATATCGTCGCCGTCGTTTGTGTGTGCGGCGCTGGCGTGTGTGAGTGCTATAGGGAGGAACAAAAACAAAAAACAAAAAAAAGGCAAAGGGGGGACGCGACCCGTCCGTCCGTCGTCGAGAGAGTCGAGCGAGCGGAAAAGAAGAAAAAAGGACCAAATGAAACCGAGCAAAAAGGCAAACATTCGCCGAAGCATGGTCGGAAGAAGGGTCGAGGCCGCTCGAGTCGGGCGAGAACGCCCCACCTCTCACTTGCGCCTCGGCCCCCCGAACGACACGTACGTCGGCCGGCCCTCGCTCGCCTCGGCCTCGCGCCGCCGCTCCTCGGCGCCGACGACGCGCCCGCGGCCGCCCGCCACCGTGCGCGTCGCCGTCGCGGGGGCGGCGGCCGCCGCCCCCGCGCGCTGCGTGCCCCCGCCCCCGCCGCCCGCGCGCTGCGTGCCGCCCTTGGCGGACGCCGCGGCCTTGGCCTTGGCGGCCTCGGCCGCGACCGCCTTGGCCTTGGCGGCCGCCGCCTCCTTTGCCTCGGCCGCCTCCCTCGCCGCCGCCGCGCGCGCGCCGACCGCCGCCGCCGCCTTAGCGCGGGCCTCCTCGGCCTGCTTGCGGCGGGCGTCGGCCGCGGCCTGCGAGGGGCTGGCGGCGGCGGACGCCTTGGCCATGCCGCCGCCGCGCACCGCCGTCGTCCCAGCCGCGGGCGGCGCCTTGGCGCCGCCGCCGCCGCCGCCAAACAGGCCGCCGAAGAGGCCGCCGCCGCCGCCGCCCGACTTGGCGGGCGCGGGCGCGGCCGACGCCTTGGCCGTGCCGCCGCGCGCTGCCGCCACCGCCGGCGCCGGGGCCTTGCTGCCGCCGCCGCCGCCGCCGAAGAGCCCGCCGAACCGGGCGCCGCCGCCGGGCTTGGCGGCCGGAGGAGGGGGGGCCGCGGACGCCTTGGCCGTGCCGCCGCCGCGCACCGCCGTCGTCCCGGCCGCGGGCGCCGCCTTGGCGCCGCCGCCAAACAGCCCGCCAAACAGGCCGCCGCCGCCACCGCCGCCGCCGCCGCTCGGCTTGGCGGCCGAAACTTTCGCCGTGCCCGCCCGCCGCTGCTGCTGCTGCTGCTGCTTCTGCTGCGCCTGCTGCGCCTTGGCCTTGGCCTCCTGCGCGGCCTTGGCGGCGGCCTGGCGCTTGGCCTCGGCCGCCTCGGCCAGCGCCGCCTGCCTGTCGGACGCGGCGCGGCGCGCGCGCTCGCGCTGCTCCTCCTGGGCGGCCGCCGCGCGCTCCTTGGCGGCGGCGGCGGCGCGCTCGCGGGCGGCGGCGGCGGCGGCGGCGGCGCCGCTGGCCGCGCCGCCGGCCTTGGTCGTGCCGGTGCCGGCGGCGGCGGCGGGCTTGCCGCTGCCCCCACCGCCGCCAAACAGCCCGCCAAAGAGCCCGCCGCCGGCCGGCTTCTTCTCCGCGGCGGGCGCGACGGCGGTGCGCCCGGTGCCGCCGCCGGCCTTTTGCTGCTGCTTGCGCTCGGGCGCCTCGGCCGCCTTGGCGGCGCCGCCGCCGCCAAACAGGCCGCCAAAGAGGCCGCCGCCGCCGGCCTTGGGCGCCGCCTTGGTCGTCCCCGTGCCCGGGCGGGCGGCGGCGGCCGCGCGCTGCGTCCCGGCGCGCGCCTTTGCCTGCGCCTCTGCGCGCGCCTTTGCCTGCGCCTGCTGCTCGGCCTTGGCCTCGGCCTGCTCCCGGGCGCGCGCCTTGGCCTGCGCCTCGGCGCGCGCCCTGGCCTCGGCCTGCGCCTCGGCGCGCGCCTTGAGCTCGGCCTGCTGCCGCGCCGCGCGCTCCTTGGCCTCGGCCGCCGCGCGCGCCGCCTTGTCGCCGGCCTCTCGCTCGGCCTTGGCCCGCGCCGCCTGCGCCGCCTGCGCCTGCGCGCTCTTCTGGCGCTGCTCCTCGGCGCGCGCGGCCTCGCGGCGCCGGCCCTCCTCGGCCTCGCGGCGCGCGTCGGCCGCCGCCTGCGCGGCGCGCGCCTTGAGCGCCGCCGCCTCTTTCGCCTTGGCCGCCGCCGCCTCGGCCTGCTGCCGCCGCTGCTCAATCGCCGCCTGTGCCTGCTCGCGCTGCCGCGCCAGGGCCTCGGCGCGCGCCTCGGCGGCGGCCGCGGCGGGGGACGTCTTAGCGGTGCCGCGCTGCGTGCCGGAGGCAGCGGGCGCGGCCGAGGAGACGCGCTTGGTCCCGCCGCCGCCGGCGCCAAACAGGGCGCCAAACAGGCCTCCGCCAAAGCCCTTGGCCGCGCGGCCCTCGTCGCCTTCCTCGTCCGCGTCCTCCTGGGGCGCCCGCGCGCCGCGGCGGGCGGGCGGGGGAGGGACGGCGCGGCGCGCCACCGCCACCGTCTTGGTCGCCGAGGCCGAGGACGCCGCCGCCTTGCGCGCCTGGAGGGCGGACGCGGCGGCCGCCTGCTGCCGCGCCGAGGCGGCGCTGCGCTGCTTCTCTAAAGCCTCCTCGCGGCGGGCCTCGGCCGCCGCCTCGCGCTCCTCGGCGGCCTCGCGGGCGGCCTCGATGCGCGCGGCGGCGGCCTCGCGCGCGGCCTGGAGCTGGGCGAGGCGCTTGGCCTGGGCGATCGAGGCGGTGCCGGTGCCGGCGGCGGCAGGGGCGGCGGCGGCCGGGGCGGCGGTCTGGCGGCGGGCCGGGGGCGGCGGCGGCGGCGCGCGGCGCGCGGCGGCAGCGGCGCGGGCCGGCGGCGCCTCGTCCTCCTCCTCGTCTTCTTCGCTGCCGGCGTTGATGGCGCGCGCGCCGAACGCGCCAAAGAGGCCGGCGAACGGCGACGCGGGGCGGGCCTTGGGCCTGCTGTCCTCCTCCTCCTCCTCCTCGTTGCTCTTTTGCTGGCGGGTTTGCACACGCAGGCGGGCGGGTAGCGGCGCGGCCGCCGTTTTGGCGGCGACGGCGGCGGCGGGCTTGGCGGCGGCAGCAGGCTTGGCGGCGGCGGCCTTGTCGGCGGCAGAGGAGGGCGCGGCGGCCCCGACGGCGGCCACGGCCGACGCGGCGGCGGCGGCGGCCGACGCAAACAGCCCCCCGCCAAAGCCCGCGCCGAGGGGGGCCTTTTTCGCTTTCTTCTCCCCCTCCTCGTCCTCCTCCTCCTCATCCTCCTCCTCCTTGTCGAGCGCCGAGGCCGCCGCCTGCTGGATCCCGCGCCCGGCCGCCGCCGCCTTGATGCGCAGCGTCCCGATACCGGCCAGCAGGCCCTCGGCCGCCTCGGACAGCGCCGACGGCGGCGCGGGGAGCGGCTCGACAGTCTCGCGCATCGGCGTCGCCGCCGCCGACGCCGCCACCCCCCTCGCCAGTTGCTCCTGCAGCGGCGGCAAGAAAGCGGCGGAGGAGGCCGGCACGGACGCGAGCTCGACGACCGCGCCGCGCCCGCGCACGGCCTGCTCGAGGCCCGCGACGGCGCCGCCCAGCAAGAGAGCGACCGCCTCGGCCGCCTGCGCCCCTGTCGCCGCCTCGGCGTCCTCCGGGAGCGCGGCCGAGGCCGAGCCCGCGGCCACGCCGCGCGCGGCCACGGCGCTGCGCCAGCCGCCGCCAGGCGGCGCGCCGGCGTTCGCCTGAAACCCTGCGGCGCGCACGATGAGGTAGTCGACGCCGCCGTCGGCGAAGGCCGCCTCGGCGCGCGACTGGGGCGGCGCGCCGGCGGCGCCCACGCGCGCGCCGTTGTTGCCGTTGCCGCCGCCGCGGCCGCCGCCGAAAAACCCGCCGCCGCCGTTGCGCGCCGCGTTGCTGCCGGCCGCCGCCGCGCGCGCCGTCGGCCCCAGCGCCGACAAAAAGACCACGCGGCCCGCGCGCGCGGCGCGCGCGGCCGCGGCCACCGCCTCGGGCGAGGCCGGGCACTCGCCCTCGACCACCAGGAGCGTGGCGCCGGGCCGCGGCAGCGCCGCGGCGACGGCGTCGGCGGCGTCGGCGTCCGTCGCCAGCGTAACTAGAGTGACGCTGGCGGCCGCCCGCGGAGACAGCACCTCCAATTTTTTGAACAGGTCGAGCGCCTCGCGCGCGCCCTCGCCGTCGGCCACGGCCGCCGTGACGCGGACGCCCACCTCGGCGAGGGCGCGGGCGACGCGCGCCGAGACGGGGCCCTCGGCGCCGAGCACGCACACGGGCGCAGGCGGGCCGGCGGAGGCGCGCGCGGCGGCGACTAAGGCGCGCGTGCCCTTCGAAGTGGCGGCGCCGCCGGCGTCGTCGTCTTCGTTTGCTTTTTCGTTTTCGTTCTTGTCCTCTTTGTCTTGAGCGGCCGCGGGGGAGGACGGGGCGGCGGCCGCGGCGGCGGGGGCCGGCGGCGACGCGGGCGCCTCGTCGGTCTCGGTCGCGCGCAGGCGGCGGCTGGCCGCGCGGCGGCGGCGGCGGGCGGCCGCGGACGAGGGCGGGTGGCGGGCCGGCGCCGTTGGCGTCGGCGCCACCGCCGCCGCCACGAGCGGTCGAGGGGCCGCCGCGGCGATCGGGCCGGCCCGCGCCACGCGGGGGCCCGCGGCGCTCGAGGCGGCGCGGATCATCGGGCGCGCGGTGCGAATCTCGACCACGTGTCGGGCCACTCGACGGGAGCGCGTGGGAGGGGGGCAATGGGGGGGCAGACGGATGCGACGATTGTTTTTTTTTCTGTGGATTGTGGGGTGAGCGCCTCGCTCTGTGCCTCTCGAGACCGTAATCGGAGATCGGCGGCAATCGGATGTCGGGCGAGCTGACGCGGTATCTTGGGACCGCAATTGAGGAAGGGGGGAGAGGGAAGAGGAGGGGAGGAAGAGGGCGGGGGGCATCAATCTCCTTTTTTTTCCTTCCTGTCTGCTGCTGGATACCTTTCTTTCCCTCGACGCAGAAACGCCGGCGTGCGCTTGGGCAGCGAACACCCCAACCGCCGATCGCCGATCACTGGTCACAAGACAACTCGGATCACCGATCAACACGCAACCAACAGACCACCGCGTTTTCTCTTCTTCTTCACACTCTCTCTCGCGGCACCACGTTCGTCCGCTAAGGCGCGCGACCAACGCCTCGAGCCCTGATCCTGGGCCACTGAAAAGGAGCGCGCGGAGCGCGCAGTCAGCAGAGAACAAGAGAGAGAGGGAGAGAGAGCGTTTTCTCTCTAGGGCTCCTCCCCTGCCTCTCTCTCACGCCGCACGCGCGTGCTGCCCATTCGCGCCGACCTGGGCGAGCGAGGCCGTAGCGTCCACCGGACCGGGACTGTTCCCCGGGCTGGGCCGCCGCCGCGCAAAGAGCAAGAAGCAGACAGAGAGGAGGACAACAGACTGGCGCGCGCTCCTCGCCGCCGCCGCCCGCCGCCGACGCCCGCTCGAAGCAGCGCCGCCGCCGCCGTCGTCGGACGCCGTCTCTTCTTCTTTCCGGAAAAACAACACCAAAGAGAAGATGTCCTACCGCGTCGTCTACGTGGGCCGCCACCCGGCGCCCAAGGACCTCGCCGGCCGCCTCCTCCACGGCCTGGGCGGGGCGCTCCGCAGCCTTGGCGCCGCCATCGACGGCCTCGGCTCCTCCGTGCAGGGGCCGTCCGGCGCCGTCGCCGACGCCCCCCTGCAGCCGCCGACCAGCTGGATGCCCTTTCCCGCCGACCCCCTGGTGCCGCCTCCTGCGGGCCAGTCTGCGCGCGAGGTGTGCGCGAGGCCCTCGGACCGCGCCAGCCCGCGCCTCTCCGTGATCGTCCCCGCCACCGTCGCCGCCGCGCCGGACCGCGCCGCCGCGTGCGCCTCGTCCCGCGGCCCCGCCTTCGTGGCCCCCGGCGCCACCGTCTTGGGCAGCGTCGAGCTGGGCGCGGGGTGCAGCGTCTGGTACGGCGCCGTGCTGCGCGGCGACGTCAACGCCATCCGCGTCGGCGCGCGCACCAACCTGCAGGATAACGTCGTCGTGCACGTCTCTCGCCACACGGCCGGCGCCAGCCCCGCCCGCCCGACGGTCATCGGGCGCGACTGCACGGTCGGGCACGGCGCCACGTTGCACGCGTGCACCGTCGGGGACGGCGTGCTCATCGGCATGGGCGCGACCGTGCTGGACGGCGCGGTCGTCGAGTCGGGCAGCATCGTGGCGGCGGGCGCGCTGGTCCCCCCCGGCGCCGTCGTTAAAACGGGGACCGTGTGGGCGGGCCAGCCCGCCCGCCTGCTGCGGGCCCTGGAGCCGGACGAGCGCGCCTTCATCGCGGCCTCGGCCGACAACTACGCCCGCCTCGCGCGCGAGCACGCGGACGAGTGCGGCAAGGCGTTTGAGGAGCTCGTCGTCGACGCCAAGGCGGAGCGCGAGCGCGGGTGGCGGGCGCCGACCGACCTGGACGTGCACGCGGGGATCGCGCGGGACCCGCGGACGCAGCTGATCCTGTCGATGCGGTAGAGAGCAGAGGGGGGGGGTCGGCTTGTCGATGATGCGGTGAGATCGATTTTGGGCGGGAGGCAAGGAAGGGAGGTTTGCGCGCCGATTCTGGCCTCGCTCGCCGCACGCGCGCGCGCCGCAGGCAGGCAGGGGGTCGATCAGCGCGGCACAAGACCCGCGGACGCGACAGCTGCGATCCTGGTGTCGATGCGCGGTGAGATCAGTCGGGCGGGCGAGAGGACGGTGGGCGAGGGGCGGTAGCTTGGGCCGGGCTGTTGGGTGCGTAAACGCTGCCGGAGTCTCACGCGCAGGGGAAATAACATCGCGCGTTTTTGTCTTTTTCCCCCTTTTCGTTCCTTCTTCACGATCCTCCATCTTCGTCGGGCCGCCGCCGCAGCTCGAGCACCGCCTCCACCGTGGCCGCGCCCTCTCCGCGCCACGAGAACCCCGCCGAGGTGAGCAGCGCCAGCGCGGGCGCGTTGGAAAGCGCGACGTCGGCAACGAGGGCCGCCGCCGGCGCTTTTGCCAGCGCTTTTGCCGCCGCCGCCGCCTCCGCCGCCGCCTGTGTCGGCGCGCCCCCCCCCCCCTGCCCTCCCCCCGCCCGGCGCGCGCGCTCGGCCAGCGCCCGCACCAGCGCGCGCCCGACCCCCTGCCGGCGGCGGTCGGCGCGCACGGCGATCGTCAGCAGAACCACCTGGGCCGGCGCCGGCGCCCCCGCCGCCGACGACGACGCCGCCGCACGCCGTCGTCGCCGCGATTCGCCGCCGCCGCCGCCGCCTTGCTTTGCCTCCTCCTCCTGCCCCTCCTCCCCTCGCTCGAGCCCGTCCTCGCGCTGCGCGACGACGGCGCCGACCAGGCCGTCGTCGCCCTGCGCGACCTCCTCCGGGTCCAGGGCTACGAAGCCAAAGGCGCTGTGTTTTTTGTTGTTGCGGGCCGGTGGTGGGTTTGTGAAGCGAGAGAGCGCGAGCGCCGTTCGTTTCGTTGCGTTTCGTTTCGTTTCGTTTCGTTTCGTTCTTCTCGCGAAAAAGCGGCGCGGGCGCGCGCGGCCCGCGTTGCGCGACCGAGCGCCTGCAAAACAAATACCTTACCCAAACCGCTCAGAACAGGCCGCCCGCACGGCCTCGGCCACGCCCGCGCCGTCGCCGAACACGGGCGCGCCCGCGAGCCTGGCCGCGCGCGTCAGACGGACGGCCGCCGCCGCGTGCGCGGGCGACAGGGGCGCCACGACGACGGCGGCGGCGGCGGCGGCGGCGCCGGCGGCGCCGGCGGCGCCGGCAATGAACGCGCAGCGGCGCCTCCGTTTTGTGCTGCGGGTGCTGCTGGCGATCGCGTGCGCGGTGAGGTCCGGTCGCCGGCGCGTCGATTCCCCTGCTGGCGCCCGCAGGGGGGCTGCCGCGGAGCGCATCGCAAAAAGAGGGGCGTTCTGGTGTCGCGAGAGAGGAGAGAGCAGCAGGAGAAAAACTTTCTCTTTTGCGCGTCCACCCACCCGCACTGCATCAATCCCTCGGGACAAGGGAGGACCACGGACGATACCGGAGGGCGGTGGTAAACAGTCCTCAGTTGCTGTGTTGCATCTAGCCGTTTTGACCGGAGGCTCGGTGAGATTTCGAATAAGAGCCCGGCGTCGACGCGACGAGCGGTTTTCGCGTCGTTGTCGTCTCTCCGTTGACGCGCGCCTCGCGCCGTCGCGTCCTCTCGTGATCGCTCGCCCACCCATCGACGCTCACACAAAGACGACGCCGACAAAAGACGTTCCCTCGCCGCGATCGCCTCGCGCCAACCACCCCAAACGCACGACACCAACAGACACGCAGCAAAACGTCCCCCCGCCTCTCACAGCGTCTCGTTTTCCGCCTCTTTTTTAGTGCTTTTGCTTCCGATCGTACGCACAGCCCCCCCCCCTTTCTCTCTCCCCGCGATCATGGACGCGGACGGAGCAGGTCGAGGCGGGCCCGCGCGAGGCCCGGCGGTGGGCCGCCACCGCCCGCACCCCGCGCCCTCGCCCGCGCCGCCTGCGCCCGCGCCCCCGCAACCGAGCGACGCCCCTGCGGCGGCGGCGGCGGCGGCGGCGTTCGAGCAAGGCTTTTGCGGCCCCTATTTCGCCGCCGACCTCGCGGCGCCGGGCGCGTGGCGCTCGCCCTGCGCCGCCGACGCCGCCTCGGCGGCCGTGCTCCTGCTCTTCGCGCTCGGCTCGCTCGGCCTCTGGGCGCACGCGTCGTGGGCGGCGCGGGGCGGCGGGCGGCGGCGGCGGGGCGGGCGGCGGCGGGGCGCGGGCGGCATCGGCGGCCGCGGCGGCGGCGCCGGGGACGGCTCCGGGCTGCGCGCCCCGCTCCTCGACGACGGCGCGGCCGCCGCCTCATCCTCCTCGGCCGCCGCCGGCGCCGCCGCCGACGCCGCCGAGCGCGGCCGGGCGGCGGCGGCCGGCGCGCTCGCCGCCCCCTCCTCCTCCGCCGCCAAGCCCGCCGCCGCGCCCGCCGCCGCCTCCTCCAGTATCACGGGCGTCGAGGCCACGGCCGTCGCCCTATGCGGCGCTTTAGCTGTTCTGCACGGCGCGCACCTGGCCGCGTCCCTGGCCCTGGCGCTGCCGCCGTCGCAGCAGACCTACCACGCCGCCGCCGCCGCCTGCTGGCTGCTCTGCTCGCGCGCCTGCCTGTCGTCTGCGCGGCGCAACGCTGGGATGCGCGGGGACGCGTCCGCGGCGGCGGCGGAGGTCGCGGCGGCGGTCGCGGCGGGCGGGGAGGAGGGGGAAGGAGGGGAGGAGGAGGGGGAGGACGGAGAGGCGGCGGGCGGAGGCGGCGGCGGCGGCGCGCCCGGCGGCGCCCTGCCGCCGCCGCCGCCGCCGCCGCCGCCGCTGCTTCCCGACCTGCGCCCGCTGGCCGCGGCCGCCGTGCTGGTGTACGCGGCGCAGGCGGCCGAGTCCCTGGCCATCTACGCGCGCCTGGTGTCCGTGGCCGCGCGCGCGGCCGCGCGGGCCGCCGCCCCCGCCGCGCTCGCGGCGGCGTCTCTCCTGCGCTCGGCCGGCCTCGCCTTCCTCGCGCCGCCGACGCCGCCGCCCTCTGCGCTCGTCGCCTTTGACGGCGGCGGCGCCTTCCTTCCCACCGGCCCCCCCCCTTCTCCCCTCCCCGCAACCGCCGACAAAGATCCCTACCCCCAGGCCTACGTCAAAGTGCACGTGTGGTCGAGCGCCCTCGCCGCGATGCTCGCGATCTGCGCGTCCCTCTGCCGCCGCCGCCAGCGCTCGGACGAGGCCGCCGCCTCCGCCGCGCGTTCCCAGCGCCTCGCCAAGGCGCGCGCCGTGCGCCTGGCGTTCCGCGCCGCCAAGCTCCCGCCAGGTTGCCCGCTGCCGCCCGAGCTCGCGGCCGACGGCAGCGGGGCGGCCGCCGACCGCGAGTACACGTGGCCGCAGCTCTTCGCCGCCGCCGCCTCATACGCCTGGCCCGACGCCCCCGGGCTGCGGCTGCGGGTGCTCGTGTGCGCGCTTCTGCTGACGGTGGTGCGCCTGCTCAATCTGATCGTGCCGCTCTTCTACAAGCGGCTGGTCGACGCGCTCGCGCAGGCCTCGTCGTCGACGGCGGCGGCGGCGGCGGCGTTCGCGCCCGCGCCGTCCCCGGGCGCGACAGGCCACGGCGGCGGCGGCGGCGGCGGCGGCGGCGAGCCCGCCCACCCCGCCGACCCCAACCCCGCCACCACCTCGTTCATGTCCCTGTTCGCGCCCTGGGAGGCGCTCTACCTCGCCGCCCTCTTCTTCCAGGGCGGCAGCGGCGGCGGCATCGTGGGGTTCCTGAACAACGCCCGCTCCTACGTCTTCATCCCCGTGGGCCAGGCGGCGGGGCGCCGCGCTGCCACCGCCGCCTTCGACCACGTGCTGACGGAGCTCGACCTCGCGTGGCACCTGTCCCGCCGCACGGGGGAGGTCACGCGCGTCATCGACCGCGGCACGGGCGCCGTGCAGAACCTGCTGTCGACGGTCGTTTTTTCTCTCGGGCCTCAGATGATCGACGTGGTCGCGGCCTCCTTCCTGCTGGCCGGCGCCCTGCAGCCCGCGGTCGCGGCCGTGGCCTTTGCCACCGTCGCCCTCTACGTGCCCATGACCGTGGCCGTGACCGAGTGGCGCAGCGGCTTCCGGCGCGACCTCAACGCGCGCGACAACGCGCGCGGCGCCTGCGTGACGGACGCGCTGCTCGGGTGGGAATCCGTTAAATTATTTACGGCGGAAAAGCGGGAGCTGGGGCGCTACGCGTCCGCCACCGACGCCTACATCACGAGCGAGCGGTCCTTCCTGAGCAGCCTGAACGCCCTAAACGTGGCGCAGAGCAGCCTGATGTTTGCGGGCGTGGCCGGGGGGCTTGCGCTGTGCACTGCGGGCGTGGCCAGGGGAGCGCTTACGGTCGGCGACGTGACGCTATTTTTAGCCCTGCTGGCGCAGCTGGCCGCGCCGCTCAACTTCTTCGGCACCTACTTCCGCATGATCGCGCAGTACATGGTCGACACGCAGAGCCTGTTCCAGCTGCTGGCGCAAAAGGGCAGCGTGCGCGACGCAGAGGGCGCCGGCGACCTGATTCTGCCGCCGCCCGCGCCCCCGGGGACCCCCTACGCGTCGCTGCCCTGCGTCGGCGTCGAGTTTGTCGGCGTGACGTTTGGCTACCCGCCGGGCGCGTCGGCGCCGGCGACCGGCGGTGCGGGGGGGCAGCCGGGCGGCGGGCACGGCGGAGGGGGAGGGGGAGGGGGCCGCGGCGGCGGCGGCCCGGGCGCCGGCGGCCCCGGCCCCGGCGGCGCCGGCGGCGCCGGCCTTGCCCTCGCCGCGTCAACGTCGCCCGCCGTCTTCCACCCGCCCCGCACCGTCCTGCGCGACGTCTCCTTCGCCGCGCCCGCGGGAGGCACCCTCGCCCTCGTCGGCGCCACGGGCAGCGGAAAGTCCACCGTCGCGCGCCTCGTCTTTCGTTTCTTCGATCCCTGGCAGGGTCGGATCTTGGTCGCGGGGCAGGACGTCCGTCTTTTGAGGCAGCGGTCGCTGCGCGCGGCCATCGGCATGGTGGCCCAGGACGTCGCGCTGTTCAACGACACCATCCGCTACAACATCCGGTACGCCCGGCCCACCGCCAGCGACGCCGAGGTGGAGGCGGCGGCGCGGGCGGCGCAGATCCACGATGCTATAAATAGCCGCTTTCCGCGCGGGTACGACACGGTGGTCGGGGAGCGGGGGCTGAAGCTGAGCGGCGGGGAGAAGCAGCGGGTGGCGATCGCGCGCGCGTTTTTGAAGGCGCCGCCCATCTTGGTGTTTGGTGAGATTTCTTTTTTTTTTTTTTTTTTCCTTCCGGTTCCTTGTGGCGGGCCCCACCGCACGGCGTTTCCCCGAAACAAACGAACTAACCACCAATTCTCGCCCCCTTC
>Ga0105054_10010225_pt1 | contig 11984 bp, 13 predicted proteins | sample BON02_FD_78091 | JGI IMG/M metagenome (GOLD analysis project Ga0105054, IMG submission 78091) | Freshwater microbial communities from Lake Bonney liftoff mats and glacier meltwater in Antarctica - BON-02 (megahit assembly) | ecosystem: Environmental > Aquatic > Freshwater > Ice > Glacier... | reverse complement strand
TTTTTTTGACGATAAGAACAAGCAGAAGAAGAAGTCCGAAGAGTACGATAATTAAGGCCATATCCAGAAATTAATTACCCGAAAAACTGATGCATTTTATTTAAAGATTAGCACTGAGGATTTCGCTTAAAAACAGAATACACAAAAATAGAAAAAGATGTAGTCTCATATTTTTATTGTCAAGCTTTCGGAGTTTACCAATTAACATTAGGAATACTTACACAGAATTTACTCCCTTTTCCCAATTCACTTTCCACCCAAATAGTCCCGCCGTTCTTTTCAATAAAATCTTTGCATAGGAGCAGACCAAGACCTGTACCCTGCTCATTATCAGTACCTCTGGTAGTAAATGTCTCCAATTCAAATAGTTTCTTCTGGTCGGCTTCAGAGATTCCAACTCCACTATCTGTGACACAAAGAATCGTATTATTTGACTCAATAGCCGTACTAAGCTTGATTATACCACCACGTTTTGAGAATTTCACTGCATTGGATATCAGATTTCTGACGACCAGCTGAATCATATCCTTATCCGCATAAACCTTACAAGTCAATTGAATTTTGTTTTCTATTAAGATCTCCTTCTCCTGAATTGTGTTCTCAAAAAGATTGATTATATTAACACTAACTTCTTTCAAATTAAAATAAATAGGTTTTACGACCTCACCTTGAAGTTGACTTCTCGACCAGAACAGAAGATTCTCAAGTAAACCTGTTGTAAAACCAATATTCTTTGATAACTGAGGAACAAACGATTTAAACTCTTCCTCAGTAATCATACCTTCATTGAGCATTTTAATAATATCATTTAAATTGATTAGTGGCCCCCTAAGATCATGAGCAATAATTGAGAAAAGCCGGTCTTTCAGTTTGTTCATTCCTAATAGCTGCTCCGACTGTAATCGTACTTGATTTTCAATTTCAACGCGTTTTGTAATGTCTCTTATCAGTATGATTAATCCACTATATGCATTCTGATTTTCAAACAATGGAGTGAGACTTGCCTCCAGAAAAACTGCCGAATTCACAAGTTTCACCTGTAATTGCCCTCCCTTTCGGGCTTTAATCAGTTCATACAATTCAGCTTGATCAGGAAGGAATAACTCAAGTCGTTTACCAATAATCTTTTTTTCATCAATTGATAAAATCTTTCTGATTTCCTGATTCAAATCTACAACCCGGTCCTGATTATCAGTAACGATCAGCCCTTCGTTCATCGCCTCAATAACCTTCTCCCTAGCTATAGGGATGATATCTAGCAATCTGAACCGAACGAGTCCGATACTCAAAAATAGCATTGTAGCTATAAAAGCAAATGGCGTGCTATCAATATGACCAAGTGGCCGGTAACCAAACAAATACAAAATATTTGCAACCCAAGGAATGAATACTGCGATCAGAATGATTAGATTTTGTTTCTTGAAAACCTGATCAGACTTCCGGTATTTATCAACCAGCAGGATTACCCCCCAAATGAGTAATATGTAAAAATAAACAGTGTGCACAATATACCAGGGTCCTGTTTCTAGACTTAATAAGGGGAAAGAACCCGAATGATCAACACTTACGTTTATATAATGCAGGTGATGGTACTTATTGGTCCAAACCATCAGAAGAGTGATCACAGGAAGTACAAATACAAGGTAAAAATAGGTGCTGTTCATCCACTTATCCTTTCCTGTAAATTTCAAAAGGAATAATAACCAGCATACCGGTAGGAAGGCTATTCCAAGATATTCCACATCTATCCAGAATAACATCTGCTCAAGACTAGTACTTGAAAGTTCTAATCCATAACTTAGCGCCCAAATTGCTTGAGCTAGCATCATAAAACCAAACCAGCGGACAACTATCTCATATCTGCGGAAAATCCTGACACACATGTAAAGTGCAAAAAGGCCACAGATTATCAGAATAATTGAATAGCTATTCGGAATAAATGTCATTTAGTAGATTTGGCAGGGACAAAAAATAAAAAAACTTTGTCTTTTAAAAAAGATAAAATTATAATATACTGCACTAAATATATGAATAAGATTAGAAATATAATTTTTGATTACGGCAATGTAATTTTCACAATAGACTTCCTCAAGGCTCAGCATAGTTTTACTGATCTTGGGGTCAAAAATATTGAGCATTTCTTCTCACATAAAGGTCACGATTCATTGTTTGACCAGTTTGAACAAGGCCTAATCTCCTCTTCTGAATTCAGAGATGGGATTCGTCAAGTTACCGGAATCCAAACACTGAGCGATGCAGAGATTGACCATGCATGGAATTCTTTGCTGATTGGTGTACCTGAGCCAAATCATGAACTACTTTTGAAAGTAAAAGAAAAATACAGAACATTCCTGCTCAGTAATAATAATGAGATTCATTATAAATGGATTATGGATTATCTGCAGAGGGAACATCAAATAGAATCTAATGCTATATTTTTCGAAAAAGATTATTATTCACATCTCATGAAAATGAGGAAGCCAAATACCGATATATTTGAATCTGTGATGCATGAAAACAATCTTAATCCAAAAGAGACTCTTTTCATTGACGACAGTCCGCAGCATTTGAAAACAGCCGAAATGCTGGGACTAAAAACCCACCTTTTGACTCCAGAAGAAACACTGGAAAGTTATTTATATTCTTCAGGTTTATTAAAGAGATAAGCAATTAAAATCCTTAATTTAGGTTATGGAAGAAAAACGAATCAATTCACTCAAAGAATTTTACCCATTCTATTTAAAGGAACACCTTAATTCAACCAGCAGGATACTCCATTTTATAGGGACTGCCCTTGTAATACTTTTGATTCCTGTTTCAATATATTTTCAGGATGCAAGATTCCTGATTTTGATCCCTTTTGTTGGGTATGGGTTTGCATGGCTAGGGCATTTCTTTTTTGAAAAGAATAAACCTGCTACATTTAAATACCCCTCCTATAGCCTCGCCTCAGATTTTATACTCTTCTGGGATCTGCTACGCGGGAAAGAAAAATTCTGATTTTATTTAAGTTTACGCCGTTTCTTTTCAGCAGAGATCAACCGAAGCTCTCTTCCAATCTGCCCGGCAACTGATGTATTCTCTTCAGCCCTTCTGAATAGATAAGGCATAACTGCCTTTACTGGTCCGTAAGGAACATATTTAGCCACATTGTATCCTGCAGCACCAAGGTTAAAACTTAAATTATCACTCATCCCAAGCAATTGGGAAAAGTAAACATGCTCATGATCATGCGGAATGCCATTTTTGTTGACCAATTCAGCCAGAATTTCACAGCTAAACTCATTATGAGTACCTGCAACAAAGGATACAACCTCAATCTTACTGATACAGAATTTTAAGGCCTCATTGTAATCATTGTCTGTAGATTCCTTGTCGGAATGTATCGGAGAAATATAAGCCAATTCCTCAGCACGGACACGTTCCTTTTCCATATATGCACCCCTCACCAGCTTGGCACCGGCAATAAACTGTTCTGAAACTGCTTTCATAATATCTGCTTCCAATGAGGCTAATTTATCCCTCCTGTAAAGCTGATAGGTATTAAAAACAATTGCCTGCTCCTGATTATATCTACGCATCATTTCAAGAGCCATTGAATCAATTGGATCTTGGATCCAGCTTTCTTCAGCATCAATCATCACTCTCACATTCAGCTCATGAGCGAGTCCGCAAATCTGATCGACCCTTTGATTCATTCGTTGAAATTCTAACTTTTCCTCAGCTTCAAGAGGCTGCATGGCATTTAATTTCTCAAGTAAAGCAAACCTACCCAAACCGGTAACTTTAAAAACTGTTAAGGGAATACGATCATCCCCATCCGCATGACGGATGGTTTTCATAATTTCTATACACGTATGATCAAATACTTCCTCATCATCTTCTCCCTCAACCGAATAATCGAGAATAGACCCCACATCGCCGTCATCCAGCTGTGCAACAGTTTGCTCACATTCCTCAATACTTTCTCCACCACAGAACTGGCGGAAGATGGTAGCTTTAATCAGAGATTTAATGGGTAAACCGAGTTTTAAGGCTGCATTGGTTATTGGAGGACCTATCTTCGTCAGAAAATTGATACTGATGAACTTAAATAACCAGTATGCACGAATAAGATCTGCATTCGATTTTCCACGAAAAGCAATCTCTGTATTCTCAAATGATAAGTTTTGGCTTGTTGCCGGGCGGCTTTTCAAAATAATTGGTTTATTGCACAAAGGTAGAAATATTGAGATATTAACATACAAAAGGTAAAATTTGTAAGTTTGCTACATGCTCGAATTTAAATTAGAAGGTGAATTCATTCCAATGATCCAGTTGTTGAAGGCAACGAACCTCGTTCAAAGCGGAGGTGAAGCACAAATTGTGGTGGAAGCAGGATTGGTTAAATATAACGGGGAAGTCGATTACCGCAAACGGCTGAAAGTGAGAAGTGGTGATATTATTGAATTCAAAGGACAAAAAATTAAAGTTAAATGAACCCTATTGAGAGTATAAGTTATTCTGTTTTTTTTGAGAACAGCTTGCAGGAACTATCTGCTTTTTTAATTAAAAAGAAATATAGTAAGGTTTTTGTTCTGGTTGACAGTAATACAGAAATCAATTGTCTGCCGACTCTTCAGGAAGCTTTAGGGTCCATTGAATTTGATCTGATTGAAGTTACTCCGGGTGAAGAAAATAAGAACATTGATTTTTGCATTGGGATATGGAGGATGCTTCTCGACTTTGGCGCTGACCGAAACAGCATTGTGATCAACCTTGGAGGTGGAGTTATCACTGATATGGGTGGTTTTGCCGCTTCTACATTCAAACGGGGTATTGATTTCGTACAGGTACCTACAACACTTTTATCCCAGGTTGATGCTTCAGTTGGTGGCAAAACAGGAATCGATATGGAAAATGTAAAGAATATCATCGGAACATTTACACAGCCAAAAGCTGTTTTTATCCATACCCAATTCTTAAAAACATTAAGTGATAGAGAACTACGTTCTGGATATGCTGAAGTGATTAAACACGGACTCATATATGATGTCTCCCTATTCCAAAAACTTAAAGCAATTGCTCCTAAAGATCTGAGTAATGAAATTATCTACCGTTCCATTGAAATTAAGAATAAAGTAGTGATCGCAGATCCCTTCGAAAAAGGAATACGAAAAATTCTTAATTACGGCCATACCATCGGGCATGCGGTAGAAAGCTATTCGCTAAAACACGATAAGGCTCCCCTGCTACATGGAGAAGCAATCGCAATCGGTTTCATTTGTGAAGCTTACCTTTCTAAAATGAAGAACGGGCTTAAAGAGGAAGAACTTTCTGAAATTGTAAAGACCATAAAGAATATTTACCCGGTCTATAAATTGGCTAAAAATAGCTATTCTGGCCTGTTGGATATTATGAAGAATGATAAAAAGAACAATGCCGGCCAAATAAGTTTCTCTTTACTGAGCGAAATTGGCAAATGCGGATATGACATTTTTTGTTCAGAGGAGGAGATATTTGAAAGCCTGGATTATTACACAACTCGCTGAATCACTGGACAGAGCGGAATTTAATTTCGACAGTCACCCCCAGACTTGCGAAATCACCTAACACAGCGGAATTAGATTTCGTCTTCACATCATCCAAGTGAAGACGAATTTATCGAGCCTAGCGCCTATGTAAATTCGCAAGTCTCCAATTCCTCCAAAACCAAAGATTTAGCAATAATTTAGTCGAACAATAAAATAATTTATTTTATCTATTGACAAAATTAAATTTTGTGCTACATTTGAAAATATAAGAATGAAAAATTTAACTACATATTACTTCGCTTATTTTTACTATCCAGGTAAGAGTGGGGAAAATATGCAATAGATCTTAATATAGACATTAGCAAAAAGTCCCTGCCCACAAGCAGGGACTTTTTTATTTAAAAACAAAATGCAGAAAAAACGAGTAGCTATTCAGGGGATAAGGGCTTCATTTCATGAGGAGGCGGCATTTAAATTTTTCGGGACTGATATAGAGACCATTGAATGCGAATCATTCAAAAAAACCTGCGAGGTCTTGAAGAATAAACAGGCAGATTATGTGGTCATGGCTATTGAGAATTCAATTGCCGGAAGTCTTCTTCCTAACTACACCCTGCTTAGAGAATACAACTTCTCTATCGTTGGCGAGGTCTATCTTGCGATACAACTTCATTTGCTTGCGTTACCCGGTGTAAAATTCGAGGATGTAAAACATGTTCAGTCGCATCCAATTGCCATCCGTCAATGCAGCGACTTTTTCGAAGAATTTCCTCATTTACAAATAGTAGAAAGCAGTGACACTGCGGCCTGTGCCAAAAAAATAAGAGAAGAAAACCTGAATGATACGGCAGCCATTGCCAATCTGCTTGCCGCTAAGCTATATGATCTGGACGTAATGGAAAGAAGGATTGAATCTAATAAGAAAAACTTTACCCGATTCCTGATCCTTGCAAATAAACCTCTCGAAAATATTGAAGTCAATAAGGCTTCACTCAGTTTTCAGGTAGGTAACTCCGTTGGATCACTGGCCGACGTTCTGAATATTTTTGCTTCACACAAAATCAATCTGAGCAAAATCCAGTCGATGCCGGTACTAGGAAAACGAAATGAATATAATTTTTATGTAGATATAGAATGGAAAAACCAGGCCGATTATGATTCTGCCATCCGTCAGGTATTGAAACATACCATCAACTTTACAATCATGGGTGAATATCTGAAAAACGACAAGGTTTAACCTTCAAAGCAAAAGTTCAAAAAAAACAATTAAAAACGAAACTATAATTAATCTCGGGATAGCTTTCCGGACCAAAAATTAAACAAATGAAACTAAATTTAAAATTACAGCCCTTAAATACCTGGGTAAAAACTAAAAATGAGCCTTTATTAATTGCAGGACCATGCAGTGCTGAAACTGAAGATCAGCTATTGGCCACGGCCCATTTACTAGCAAAAACAGGAAAGGTTTCTGTGTTAAGAGCAGGAATATGGAAACCGCGTACTCGTCCCGGAGAGTTTGAAGGCATTGGAAGTATTGGCTTAACCTGGTTAAAAAGAGCCAAAGAAGAAACAGGTTTACCAATTGCAGTAGAAGTTGCAAATGCAAAACATGTGGAGGAAGCTCTTGCAGCAGGTGTTGATATCCTTTGGGTGGGCGCACGCTCAACTGTAAATCCATTCACAGTACAGGAAATTGCAGATGCTCTTAAAGGTGTTGATATTCCTGTGATGGTCAAAAACCCAGTTAATCCTGATATTCAGTTATGGGTAGGTGCATTGGAGCGTATCAATAATGCAGGAATTACCAAACTTGCAGCTATACACAGAGGTTTCTCCTCTTATGAAAAAACCGCATTCAGAAATGAACCAATGTGGGAACTTGCCATTCAGCTAAAAACTTTATGTCCTGAACTTCCAATCATCAATGACCCAAGCCATATTTGTGGAAACCGCGAATTGATTCAATATGTTGCACAAAAAGCCCTTGATCTGGATATGCAGGGATTAATGATCGAGTCGCACCTAGACCCTTCTGTTGCATGGACCGATGCCAAACAACAGCTAACTCCTGCAGCTTTGTCAGAATTAATGGAACTTCTTACACTACGTAAGCCCGAGAGCAAAGACAAAGAATTTACAGATAAATTGGCTGATTTGCGTACCAGTATTGACAAAATTGACGATCAGATCATTCAAAAAATAGCCGAAAGAATGCAAGTAGTTCAAAAAATCGGTGAATTCAAACGTGATAATGGAGTAACTATCCTTCAAGTAAACCGCTGGGATCAGATCATGAACAAACGCAGCGCATTTGCAAAAGCTTTAAAGCTGGATCTTAATTTTACAAGTAAACTTCTGGAATTGATCCATAGCGAATCTATCCGAAAGCAAACTGAAATAATGAATGACAAAGTGAATGTTGAATAATAATGAGTTCAGCAAGCATAAATCTATCGGCAACAGACAAAAAACTGGACTGTACTATACCACTAACCGGATCAAAAAGCGAGAGTAACCGCGCATTGATCATGCAAGCATTGAGTGAAGGTGCTGTCCATGTAGAAAATATTTCAGAAGCTGCTGATACCGTTACTTTAAACAATATTCTGTCAGGTGATATCAAAAAAATAGTTAATATCGGTCCGGCAGGTACTGCCATGCGCTTTTTAACTGCATTTTACTCCTTGCAGAAAACTGAACTAAACTTAACCGGCTCTGAACGTATGAAACAGCGCCCTATCGGAATTCTGGTTGATGCTTTAAGAACGTTGGGCGCTGATATTGAATATGCAGAAAAAGAAGGATTTCCACCTTTAAAAATCAAGGGTTTTTTGAAGCAAAAAACCAAAGAGGTTTGTATAAAAGGTAATATTAGCAGCCAATATATTTCTGCGCTTTTGCTCATAGCTCCGAAACTTGAACTTGGGCTGAATCTTGTTATCGATGGTGAATTAACATCAAAACCCTATGTGCAGATGACACTGGCAATGATGGAACAAGCCGGAATCAGGCACACTTGGAAAGAAAATGTGATTAGCATAGCAAAACAAACTTTCAATAAGTCTGTAATCCATGTGGAACCCGACTGGAGTGCGGCTTCTTACTGGTATGCTATTGCTGCATTGTCTAAAGAAGCTCGTCTCTTCCTTCCGGGATTGAACGGATACAGTCTGCAGGGAGATAGTGTAATAGCTGAGATCATGGCTAACTTTGGCATTAGCTCTCAATTTAAGGATGGTGGCGTTTACTTATTGAAGGAAGCAAAGAAACTAGAGCGAAAGATATTTGATTTTAAAGAATGTCCGGATCTGGCACAAACAGTAATAGTTTGTTGTGCAGCATTGGGGCATGATGCTACCTTCACCGGTTTAGAGACTTTGAAGATTAAGGAAACCGACCGAGTAAATGCACTTCAAACTGAATTAGCCAAAATCGGAGTAAAACTGATCGAAAAAAATCAGACTTATAAACTGGATTGTTCAGGGCTTGATCTGAATAAAAAAATTAGGGTAGCAACTTACGATGATCATAGAATGGCCATGGCCTTTGCACCACTCGCTTTGGTTATGCCAGAGCTTGAGATTGAGGATCATTTGGTTGTTGAAAAATCATATCCTGATTTCTGGAAACATCTTGAAATAGCCGGGTTTGAATTGAGAGTGGAGAATGACTAGTTTCCAATAAAGATTTTATATTTCGACCCCGGAGGTGGTCGTATGTGGGAACTTTGAATACATACGACCACCTTCCGGGGTCGGGAAAAAGGTTAAATGGAATTTACTATAAACATGTGACCACCTTCGGTGTCAAAGTAATGATATTTTATGCTGGGACTTGCTTTTTGAGAATTATACCGAATCATTCCTCCTAAGGAGTACAAGCATGTTTTATCATGAAACACAATTTTAACCTGACTTAATGGTGGAGAATTAAGAATTGATAGTGAATTTTGAAATAAATGCTTCAAGCAAATTCTTAACTTAAATAGTTATTTTAGAAATCTTTTAACCTTTTAAACTTTTTAACTTTTAACTTTTAACTTTTTAACTTTTAACTTCAACTTATAACTCAAAATGGCAGGAAATTCATTCGGTCAAATATTCCGCATCACGACTTTTGGAGAATCGCATGGTGAAGCTATTGGTGTGGTCATCGATGGCTGTCCTTCTAATCTGGTAGTCGACATGGATTTCATCCAGTCGGAGCTCGATAAGCGTAAACCCGGACAATCGAAGATTACCACCCAGCGCAAGGAAAGTGATACTGTACAAATCCTTTCTGGGGTGTTTGAAGGCAAAACTACCGGCACTCCGATCGCCATGATCATCCCGAATGAAGATCAGCGTTCAAAAGATTATTCTCATATCAAAGATGCGTATCGTCCATCCCATGCAGATTATACATACGATGCCAAATATGGTCATCGTGATCACAGGGGTGGTGGCAGATCCTCGGCGAGAGAAACTGCTGCACGGGTTGCAGCTGGGGCAATGGCTAAACTTTTATTACAACAATCCGGCATTGAAATATTTGCACATGTTTCAGCTGCAGGTACTATCGAAGCTCCACAACTTCCTATAAATTCCATTTCAGAATTACTTGAAATTAGGGAAAGTAATATTGTACGTTGCGCGGATCCGGTTACTGCAAATCAAATGATTGAACTGATTGATGGAATCAGAAAAGAAGGTGATACCATTGGCGGAAAAATTTCATGCCTAGTAAAAAACTGTCCCGTTGGACTCGGAGAGCCTGTTTTTGACAAACTGCATGCCGATTTGGGCAAAGCAATGTTAAGCATCAATGCTGTGCATGGTTTTGATTACGGATCCGGATTTGCCGGTTCTGAGATGAGAGGTTCTGAGCATAACGACCTTTTTATAGCCCCTTTAGAAGGGCAGGAAAATAGCAATTTTTACACACTGACTAACTATTCGGGTGGGATACAAGGTGGCATCTCTAACGGAATGAATATTACATTCAGGGTGGCATTTAAACCTGTAGCGACTATCATGCAGAATCAAGCGAGTCTCGATTCTTCAGGCAATGCAGCAAATGTTCAGGGTAAGGGCAGGCATGATCCATGTGTTGTACCCCGTGCCGTAGCTATTGTTGAGGCTATGGCAGCACTTGTTTTGGCTGATCATTTGTTGAGAAATAGGGTGATTAGGCTTTAAACGATCTTCATATTTAAATGAGTTGGGCTAAAGCGCACAAAATCCAAATCCTTAATCCAAAGGCTGAAGCCTTTGGCAATTAATTGAGAAATCAAATCCTTTAATAAAGTCATTGACAATTATTGAAAATTCAAGAATCTATGTTATCTGATTCTAGTCTGGATTCAAGAATCATAATTATAGATTAACTTTTTGTCAATCAATATATTATGGAATTCATGGTTTAACACTGTATCGCACAAGGAATAATCTTCCAATTCAATTGCCTCTGGCTTTAGCCCTACCGTGTACCCGGAAATATTTTTCTAATTTAATTTAGATGAAAAATCAGGAATAATCAATTGCCTCCAGCTTTAGCTGGAGGTAATTGGTGGTTTTTGAATGGGCTTTAGCCCAAAAGATGAAATTTTATTCCAAATTCGGCTAAAGCCTCTATATTCCATTTGAGACTGATTAAACTCGTAATTGAATAAAGATATGGGTACATGGTAGGGCTTTAGCCAGAGGAATAGATTGATTGTATTTCGTATCATTTGGCTAAAGCCAACATAATCTCTATACTTTAACCACAGGCTGAAGCCTGTGGCAATTAATAAAATCTCAAGAATGATTTGAATGAATAAAAATAATTGGCTTTAGCCTAAAAAGGAGAATTCTTAAATCTATACTTGAAGATAAATTCCTTATATTCTTCCTCAAAAGAAATCTTTTTATGATGCTCTTCCTGATTAATAATATAATTTCTTATTATTTCTAGCATAGATTCTGAGACTGAAACAGCGAAGTATTCATCCTGCCACTCAAACTTCATCCCGTTTAAACAGGAGAAAATTTCGGGATCTCTGTTTATCCAAAATGAAGACTCCCCTTTAATCAATTGAATAATTTTCTGAATATTCTGATCTATACCAAGGGAAATCAGGCAATGGCAATGATCTGCATACCCATTGATCTGGTCGATAAAAATTCCCTTTTTGTGGGCATTCTCCCTGATGTGTTTCCATACCTTATTCCTGCAATCTCTCGTATTCAAAAAGGGAACCCGGTTTTTTGTACTCCAAACAAAATGAATATAGACCTTGATAAATGGCATATAAATGAAGTCTGTAATTTGAATCCAATAAACATTTTAGGCAATGGGGTAGCCAGAAAAAAAATGTCCAAATAAATATAACAAGAATTCCTTATTAACAGAAGCATTCAGAACCCTATTAAACAAGTACCAAGTAAATTATCTAGAATAACAGATTACCAAGCCGGGCTTCCAACTAACTAAACTACTAAAACAATTTCG
>Ga0105054_10010223_pt1 | contig 11986 bp, 10 predicted proteins | sample BON02_FD_78091 | JGI IMG/M metagenome (GOLD analysis project Ga0105054, IMG submission 78091) | Freshwater microbial communities from Lake Bonney liftoff mats and glacier meltwater in Antarctica - BON-02 (megahit assembly) | ecosystem: Environmental > Aquatic > Freshwater > Ice > Glacier... | reverse complement strand
TTCAGCCAGATATGATACTCCAGTTTGCTCACTTTTTAGGAAAAAAATATAAATTGGAAGGTCAAGAAATACCTGAGGTTCGTGTTGAAGCGTGGGTAACCTTAAATGCTCGACCAAGTCATTTAATCATTCATCCTAAAATTAACCTTTCGAAAGTCCAAGATTCTTGGAAATCGAAATCATGGATTTTGCATTCAAATAATTATTAAAACCGATAACGTGACTATAAAATTGAGAAGTGTTTATTTTGTTTTATTTGTAATATTTCCTCTTTTTGTCTTTTCACAACGATCTGAAGTTAATGGAATTGTTAAAGACAGCGAAACGGAATTACTATTAGTTGATGTAATCGTAATAATAGAAGGCATTAATCAAACAACTTTTACAGACACAAAAGGACGATTTCGGTTTTCTGAAATACCTTTCGGCGAATATGATTTGCACTTTTCACTTTTGGGAAAAGTGCCTCAAAGTTTACATATACATCATACGCCATCTTCAAAAACATTGCTTGTTAAATTAGAAAATGGAAACCAAGATTTAGAAACTGTAGTGGTGAAGGCCGAGGCCAATAATGCATTTGGAAAGACTCACCTACAAGCGATTCAAGGAACTTCTATCTATGAAAGCAAAAAAAGTGAAGTAGTTTTAATTCAAGAGATTTCAGCCAATTTATCTACAAATAATGCCAGACAAGTTTATGCCAAAGTAGTAGGATTAAACATTTGGGAAAGCGACGGTGCAGGACTTCAATTAGGTATTGGTGGACGAGGGCTTAGTCCAAACAGAACTGCCAATTTCAATACTCGCCAAAATGGCTATGATATTTCAGCGGATGCTCTGGGGTACCCCGAAAGCTATTATACTCCACCTACAGAGGCTTTAAAGAAAATTGAAATAATTCGTGGTGCTTCTTCTCTTCAGTATGGAACGCAGTTTGGCGGTATGTTAAATTTTATTTTCCAAAAAGGGCCGGATAATAAGAAAATTGAACTGAATACACGACAAACCATTGGAAGTTGGGATTTTCTAGGTTCTTTTAATAGTTTAGGTGGTACTATCGGAAAGCTTAATTATTATACTTTTTACCAACATAAGCAAGGCAACGGTTGGCGGCCGAATGCTGGCTTTTCTCAGGATAATATTTATATAGATTTGACATATAATTTTTCAGAAAAATTTAATGCTGAGTTTAACCATACTTATAGTAGCTATACCGCTCAGCAGCCTGGAGGATTAACAGACGCATTATTTGGCCAAAATCCAAGGCAATCTTTTCGGGAAAGAAATTGGTTTGATGTCGACTGGAACCTTACTGCATTAAGCTTTAATTGGGAACTATCCGATAAAACACGATTGAATACTAGAACCTTCCTATTAAATGCAGAACGTTCTGCTTTGGGCAATTTAGAAAGAATTAATGTTGCCGATTTAGGTGGAAATAGAACGCTAATTCAAGGTCAGTTTGATAACATTGGAAATGAAACCCGCTTATTGACCAGATATAATTTAGGCAATGAATACGGGGCATTAGTAGTAGGTGCCAGATTTTATAAGGGCATTACTTCCTCGCTTCAAGGTGATGCCTCAGATGGCTTGGATGCTAACTTTAGATTCATCCATCCACAATCGCTTGAGAATTCTGATTTTAGATTTCCAAATACTAATCTTGCGTTTTTTGCCGAAAATATATTTAATATAAACACCAAATGGAGCATAACACCTGGGCTGAGGTATGAAATAATTAAAACACAATCAGAAGGATATTATCGTCAAAGGCTTTTTGATTTTGCAGGAAATTTAATCGTAGATAATAAAATTGAAGATAACTTATCAAGAAGTCGTTCATTTCTTATTACGGGTTTAGGTACATCATTTAGGCCAAATGATGATTTAGAAGTTTATACCAATTTATCTCAAAATTATAGAGCCATAAACTTTACAGACCTGAGGATAGTAAATCCAAACTTTTCAGTAGACCAAAATCTTCAGGACGAAAAGGGATTCACGGCAGACTTAGGAATTAGAGGAAAAAAAGGGAGCTATTTAAGTTATGACTTAAGTTTGTTTTACATTTCTTACAAAGGTAGAATAGGGCAAATTCTAAAAGCCGACCAGCCTCCCCTGTATCTAGATTATAGATTAAGAACGAATGTGGCGGATGCTAGAAATATAGGTATGGAATCTTTTATAGAATATGACATTTTTCAAGCACTTGGAAAAACAAAAGGAAATTCACTGTCAGTTTACTTAAACGGAGCAGTAATAAATGCCAAATATATTAATACAGATGAGCCAGGTATAAAAAACAATAAAGTAGAAATGGTGCCTCCGGTTATGCTAAGAGTGGGTGTTTCTTATAAACGAAATGCATTTAACTCCTCTTTGCAATTTTCTCATACTGCCCAGCATTTTACAGATGCCACGAATGCCATTAGAACTGCCACAGCCGTAGAGGGGATTATTCCCACTTATCAGGTAATGGATTTTTCAGCGTCTTATTCTTGGAGATATTTAAGAATAGAAGGCTCCATAAATAATCTATTAAACGAAATGTATTTCACCAGAAGGGCAGAAGCATATCCGGGTCCGGGAATTATCCCTTCAGATGGAAGAGGGTTTTATTTTACTCTGGGTTTAAAACTCTAATTACTTAATCTGCTTTCTGTTTTCCGTCGTTAAAAACAGAATATTACATAAACCGTCATAGCCTTCAAAAACTTCTGTTCCAAATCTTTTAATGGCTTCACTTAAGAAACCTAAAACAAGCATATCTGCGTCTTTAGAGTTTTGATGAATGATACTTTTTAAATCCACTTCTTCGTCTCTATCTATAAACTCTATATTCTTATCTGAAATTGGTAATTCACCTGTTGAGATAAGCTCTCGTATTTTCTCCCTTTCTTGTTCTATAGAATGTTTTGGGAACACATAAAAAACCTTAATTACCCCGTTTTTCCAATCTGGATGTGCAGAAATAACATATGCCAGAAGTATCATTAAATTGGCATTTTCATAGTCCGAACTTGTGATATAGACGTGAATTTCTTTCATTAGACCAAAATTCCTGTCAGAAGTTGAAAGTATTCCAATATCAAAATTGGCAGCTTGTATCAACTTGAAATTTTCTACTATAGTTTGAATTTCAGATGGGTTATTCCTAGAATGATCAAATAAAAGCAGATTGTTTTCTGTGCCTGAAATACTTGGCAATTGAACTACTTGAGAAATAGAACCCTTTAATGTTTTATTAATTAATGTGTCAATATATACTTCACTATTGGTGGCCTGGGCCATTTTAATCATCCGGTTTTTCATCAATTGAGCATCTTGATTTGCCTGTTTTGATAAGTAACCGTCAATATGGTGTATGTAGGTACCAAAACCATATTTGTAAGAAATCCATCTAGTTAAGTTAAAAGCATCTAGTTTTTGAAAAGTATTCGGGCTTAGAAAGACCGCAGAAGGACGCCAACTTTTATTAGCCTCTTTATCCGATTTTTGCAGAAAAACCTGAATTTTACGACTTATTTGAAACATAACTCCCTGGAAAATAACCGCTATACTTTTCTTATCCGTACTAAAGTAATCCAGCCCAAAATACAAGGCAAACATGAAGAAAATAGAAGCAAAGGCATAACCAGAATTCATAAAAAACATTAGGCCAAAACATGCTACGGCACCAAAGAGACTTATATACCATTTAGATTTAAAACGAGGGCGATAAGAAGGATCCGCAGCAAAATGTTGGAGAAATGAAATACTACATAAAGAACCGTAGGTCATCATAAAAAACATGGAAATCACCTCTGCCACAGCGTCTAGTTTGCCCAATAAAACAAAAAATAAGGCAATGATTACCGTAATTACATAGGCATTAAACGGTTCTTCAGACTTACCTTTTCCTTGAGCTAACCATTGGCTCATGCCAGGAATGGGAAAGACGTTATCTTTCGCCATGGCTTGAAGCGTCCTAGGGGCCACTAATATAGACCCTATGGCAGATGAAATGGTAGCAGCAGCCAAACCTAAAGGAATAAGCCACCAACCTTGAATAGCAATATCCGCCATAACCAATTGATTCGTGTCTGCTAAAAGCTCAGATGGGGCAGAATTAGCAAACTTAAAAGCGACTAAAACGTAAATAATCATTCCAAAAACTGTAGCGGTTAAAGTGCCTAAAGGGATGGATCTACCTGGATCTTTTAAGTCACCAGATAAGCCAACACCGGCTATAATACCTGTAAAAGCAGGAAAAATAATAGCAAAAACAGTAAAAATAGAAACTTCAGGAATTGCTGGTAAAACGGTAGCTGAGGTAACCTCTACTGGTTTTCCTGCAAAGAAAGCAATTAATGAAATTGTTAAAATAGCAACCACCCAATAGAGTGTTTGAATTCCTAATTTAGCTCCTTTAGTTAAAACAATAGTAGTCAAAAGCAAAAGTGTTGGAATAGCTAAAGTTTGACTTTGATGAAGTACCCAACTTATCCAAGGGACAAAAATATAATTGGTAAAAAGCCAGTCGAAAAGAGGCTTAAAGGCTTCCGTAAAAGCAATAATATAGAACGCTACACTAATAGCTTGAGAAAGATAAAGGGCAATTCCAATGGTAGAGCCTATAACTAATCCAAAAGAACGAGAAACTATATAATAGGCACCGCCACCTTCTACTTTAATGTTAGTGGCTATTTCTGATAAAGCCATGGCTGTAGGTATAGTTACAGCGTGGCCAATAATTACAATTATTAAGGTACCAGTTAAACCAACAGTACCAACAGAATACGCAAACCTTAAAAACAAGATGGCTCCTAAAATGGTAGAAATGGCTGTAAAAAATACCGGGGCAGTACCGAATTTATGTTGGCTTTGAGACATGTTTTTATAAATCCTTAAAATTAAAAGTAAGCATTTAAAATGTATTAAGAATAAATCTCAGATTTTACGCTTAAGCTCAAAATGTTTACCTAAATAAACACGACGAACCATTTCGTCGGCAGCTAATTCTTCTGCGGTCCCATGTCGTAGTATTTTCCCTTCAAAAAGCAAATACGCCCTGTCTGTGATAGAAAGCGTTTCATTTACATTATGGTCTGTTATTAAAATACCTATATTTCGATGCTTTAATTTCGCCACAATGGTTTGAATTTCTTCAACAGCTATAGGGTCTACACCCGCAAAAGGCTCATCCAATAAAATGAATTTCGGGTCTACGGCTAATGCTCTTGCTATTTCTGTACGTCTTCTTTCGCCTCCGGAAAGCACAATACCTTTGTTTTTTCGAACGTGTTCTAGTGAAAACTCTTCAATTAACTCTTCCGTCCTTTCTTTTCGCTCTACTTTGTTTAACTCAGGTTTTGCAAGTTCCAAAATGCCATAAATGTTTTCATATACTGTTAAGTCTCTAAAAACGGAAGCTTCTTGAGCCAGATAACCCAATCCCAGTCTGGCTCGTTTATACATCGGAAGGTTTGTGATGTCTAAATCATCCAGATATACTTTTCCAGAATTTGGCTTTACTAATCCCACAGCCATATAAAATGAAGTGGTTTTACCAGCACCATTTGGCCCCAAAAGACCTACTATTTCGCCTTGAGCTACTTGATAGCTAACTTCATTATTAACAAATCGTTGCCCGTATTTTTTAATTAAATTTTCTGTTCGAAGTATCATGTGTTTCTTTTAAATTCAAGGAGTTCTTTCACTTCATTTTCTAACATGGGAATATTCTTTACGATTACGCTCCAAAGAATATTTAAATCAATAGAATCATATGAATGAATAACTCTATTACTAGTGTTTACAATTTGTCCAGCCGAGCTAATTGCTACGTTCGGATTAAATTTAAGTAATTGGTTTGTGCTTCTCCTATTATTTCAGTTTCTCTTTCTACTGCACGTCTTGAAGTAAAATTAGATTGGAAATAGTTGAAATCACGCGTGCCTAAGAGATGCAAATCAATGTTTTTAATCGGCTCTAAAATAGCTAATAAAAACTTTTTCTCCTCATCCTTCATAGATTGGAGTTTTCGTTTTATTAATGGTCTTAATGAAAGATGAATTTGAAAGATTTTTGTCTGTGGTTACGTCCTCTCTTCTATTTAAAAGGACCTCTTGTTTTTTAATTATTTTGAAATAATTGTCACCATATACTACTGGAGCAAAACCATTTTCGATGGACAATAAAATGTCACTATCTTCATTGAATTTGGTTGTCATAATAGAGCCAAAAGCAAAAGCTTCCCGAACCTTATTTTCTTTTAAGATTTGGCTTCTTTCTTCAATATGATTTGAAATAAATGGAATCGACCTTTTCATTTATCACAAATATAAACGATTACTTAATTGAAGTATATTTTAAAACTTAATATCCTTCAAATACAATTGCAGGCTACTTTTGCCACGAAACGTATTTTCTTCAAGGGTATAAACGATTCGAAAGGTATCGGTATTTCTTAATTTATCATAAAATGGCTCTTTCATCCCAAAACCTAATGCCGTCATCGTAGTTCCCGTTTCCTTTTCTACTAATTCCAGTTTTAAGTGTTTTTCTTTCAATATTCGCGGCTCTGTAGCTAAAGACAGTTCTTTAGTTTGAAAAACAGGATGCATGTTTTGAGGTCCAAAAGGGCCCATTTGTTTCATGATTCTATAGAATTTTGGATTTAAATCTTCTAATTTCAATTCTAAGTCCACTTCTATTTGAGGAATCAGCTGATCATCTGAAATCATTTGACAAACCTGTTCATTAAACTTTACTCGGAACAAAGGAATATTTTCTATTGGAATTGTCATTCCAGCAGCGTGCATATGTCCTCCAAATTGCTCAAGTAAATCTGAACAAGATTCTATAGCATTATAAAGGTTAAAACCTGCTACAGATCTAGCAGAACCAGCCGCCATTCCATCTTTAGTTTTGGTGAAAATAACGGTAGGTCTATAAAAGTGTTCTATACATCTAGATGCCACTATCCCAATAACACCTTTATGCCAATCTTCCTGAAAAAGTACCGTGCTTTTGGCGTGATTTAAAATCCAATCATCTTCTCGTATTTTTTCTAAAGCTTCTTCTGTAATGCGGGAATCATGCGTTCTTCGTTCCACATTATGATCTTGGATTTTATATGCAAAATCTATTGCTTCTTCATATTTATCAGCTAATAATAATTCCACAGCGGCTTTGGCATGTTTAATTCTACCAGCAGCATTAATTCTAGGTCCGATAGTAAATACCACATTTTCAATGCTCATTTCACCCTGATTACCAGCTACTTCTTTTAACGCTTTTAAGCCTATTCGCGGGTTTTCGTTGATTTTTTTTAGGCCGTAATAAGCCAGAATCCGATTCTCACCCACTATTGGTACAATGTCTGAGGCGATACTTACCATCGCAAAGTCTAAATACTCAAACAACCCATCCAGCGAAATTTCATTTTTTAAGCAAAAGGCCATTAAAAGTTTAAAGCCAACACCATTTCCGGTCAATTCCTTAAACGGGTAGGGGCAATCTTTTCGTTTTGGGTCTAGAACGGCTACAGCCTTCGGTAAACTTTCGCCAGGTTCATGATGATCGCAGATGATAAAATCTATTCCTTTTTCTTTAGCGTAATCTACTTTGTCATTGGATTTAATACCACAGTCTAAAGCTATAATTAGCTTGGCGTCAATTTCCTTTGCCCAGTCAATACCTATTTCAGAAATGCCATAACCTTCCTTGTATCTGTCTGGGTTATAGTATTCTAAATTATCGTAAAACTGAGAAAGGAAACCATAAACTAAGGCTACTGCGGTAGTACCATCAACATCATAATCACCGTAGATAACTATTTTTTCCTTTCTGTCAATGGCTAACTGTAGTCGGTTTACTGCTAAATCCATGGTTTTCATCAAGAATGGATCATGAAGGTTATTTAAAGAAGGTCTGAAAAACAACTTGGCTTCTTCAAAAGTATAAATACCTCTTTGCCATAATAGTGTGGCTAGAGAATCTTCAAGACCTAATCCATCCTTTAATCCTTTTATGCTAGCTATATCCTTTGATTCAATGGGTTGTGCTAATAGTTGCCATCTTTTTTCAGTCATGGCTCAAAATTAGCGAAATATGGCATAGTATTTGCAATCTTCTTTCGTATGACTTGATAATCAAATGGCTTTTAAGCCACTTTTATCAAATTACTCGAAGCTATGTCGCTCAGAGTAATTTGTTAAGTTTGTCAAAATAAGGTGGGTGTTGTAAAGACGTCCACTTTTATTTTATTTGCCATCGGAATCCATTTCTATCTATTCTTCGTTTATTTATTTTTTCTAAATGAAGGTTACCCAACTTGGCCACCAAATCTTTATCAGTTTATGAAATGGAATCTTAGCCTCATCCTAATTTTTCTATCAATGTCTTTGTTTTCACAGAAGGGTGATACTTTGTCGAATAAGATTTTTAGGGATAAATCAATCATTGCTTTACCTGTCGTTTTTAGATTCCCTGAAACGGGTTGGGGTGGAGGAGTAGCGGGAACGGCAAGCTGGACTTGGGCAAAAGATAGTTTAGGGTCTAAACCTTCTCAAGGTTCATTGGGGCTAACTTTTACCCAAAATAAACAAGTTTTAGCTTTTTTTCCGTTCCAAGTATTTTTTGGCAACAATAAATATTTTGTCAATGCAGATATTGGTTGGTACAAATACAATTATTTCTATTTCGGCATTGGCGAAAACACTTTGCCACAAGAAAGATATGATGTAAAATATCCAAGAGTAAAACTCTTATTTGGGAAGCAATTGAACTCAAGTATCTATGGTGGTTTCAGAATTAATTATGAGGAGTACAATATAACAGGAACCGAAGAAGGTGGTGAGTTAAGTTTAGGAATAATAAATGGTAGTCAATATAGTAGAACTGCCGCTATTGGGCCGGCTATTATGCGAGACACAAGAGACTGAAGGCTATGTTGAACTAAAGGTAAGCCTGCAGGTGCCTTCCAATAGTCATTTTGCTTTTCTTCCCGCTGATGCGGTGCATGATCAGTAGCGATGATGTCAAAATGGTCATCCAATAAGGCATTGAAAAGGTTTTCTTTGTGATTAAGCTTAATAGCAGGGTTACATTTAATTTTTGTTCCTAAACGTTTATAATCTTCGGCATCAAACCAAAGGTGATAAACGCAAACTTCAGCTGTAATTTTCTTTTTTTCTAGTGGAATGGTATTGTCAAATAAAGGTATTTCTTGAGACGAAGATATATGTAATATATGGAGCCTAGTACCATGTTTTTTTGCCAAATCCACCGCCATTGAAGATGACTTATAACACCCTTCTTCATTTCTTATTAAAGCATGAATGTCGTAGGGCAATTCTTTATTTTTAAAGTCTTTTCTATATCGCTCATAATTAGCTTTAACAGTGGCTTCATCTTCGCAATGTGTGGCTATTAGTGAAGGGTAATTAGCAAAAACTTTAGATAAGGTATTTTTATCATCCACCAACATATTGCCAGTAGAACTCCCCATGAATATCTTTAATCCACAAATATCCATTGTGTTTGTTTTCATAACCTCTTCATAATTATCATTAGAAGCTCCCATGAAAAAGGAGTAATTGGCAAATGAAGTCCTTGCTGCAATTTCGTATTTGTCTTGGAGTACTTCTTGCGTTAATGCATTAGGAACCGTATTTGGCATTTCCATGAAACTAGTAGTACCTCCAGAAACTGCAGCTTTGGCTTCCGTATAAATATTGGCTTTATCTGTTAGTCCTGGTTCCCTAAAATGTACTTGGTCGTCAATAATACCTGGCATCAATAATTTTGTCAGCCAAGTCTCCAGAAATGTTGCTTGCTATTTTATGGATTAATCCATCCTTTATAAATAGGTCGGCTTCCCAAGTTTTTCCTTCGTTAACTAATTTTGCATTCTTATTTATATACTTTCCATTGCTTATAGTTTATTCAAATAACCCTGAGCTCGTTTCTTAATAATTGTATACTCTGCTATTTCCAAACATTCCTTGAAATATCGCTTAGCTGAAATCAAATCCTTCCTAGCATATGCGACCTCTCCTAAGTCTAGAAATAACATACTTCTTATGTCTCTTGTGTATCTTCCATCTCCTTTAATTTCCAGTGCCTGTCTCCTTATTTTTTCTGCTTCTCTATTATCTGAAGTTAATTGTGCACCAAAAACCATTGAAGCCAATTGATAATCTACCCCCTTAACCTTTTTTAATAAAGCATTCATTTCTTTCGCTTTATCCAATTGATTATTTGCAATTAAAGATTCTGTATATTTCAATAAGAAATCTGGATTTCTTGAATAATTTTTATACAATTTGCTCAGTAATGTAAGTGCTTCAGCATTTCTATTTTCATATTTCATACAGATTCCTGCCAAGAAAAACGCCGATTCCGTTTTAGTAAAAAGTGCAGTTTTAGAAGCTCTCCTTAAATCATTTAGCCCTTCCGCTTTATTTCCTTCAGCAAAGAAATATATAATAGGTTTAATCTGTGGATGTGATATGGGGTACTGCGTTCTATAAAATTTAAAGAGTCCGTTAGTAAATAGAAAATCTGGGTTGGTATCTGCAAGTTGAAGTCCTTCTTTTAAAAACACGTATGCTTTTTTTGCCTCCCAGCCTGCTTTTATATAATCATTATTATAATGGTATCCCCTACTTATATTACCATGACTTGAGAGCAAATAAAACGTAGCCTCCGTTTTGAAAAATCCATTTTTATAAAGCTCATATGCGGATGAACTACATTTTTCTAGTAGTGAAATATATTGACTAAAAGCGGCGGGATGTTTTTCAATTGGCATATTCTTCCATTGAAGTAAAGTGGCTTTTATTAAATAACTTACTGGATGATTATGGTATTTAACTAAAATGGTCTCGAAAGTATTTTCGGCTTTTTCATACTCTAGGTTATACAAATAATCCAAGCCTATTTTAGCTTGATTTCTACTTTCAGAATCCTCTAAAAACTGAGCATTTACGTGGATGCAAACGAATAACAAAATAATAATTTTCTTCACGCTGTAAAAATAAAAAGCCTTCCCAGTAAAAACTGAAAAGGCTCAATAAAAATATTAGTAAATGATTATAAAGAGGTCGGTAGTTGTACTGATTTTCCTAAATAATTCATAACTGCATTATAATCTGTAAGAGTTACACCTGCCGATTTCATACTAGCAACTATAGTTTCTTCTATAACAATTATTTTAAAATTCAGAGCGTTTTCTGGCTTATAAGAAGTACTTCCACCAAAAAGAGACGTTTGACTCTTATAATATAAATTAACTTGCCCTGTTTTATAAGAAAACTGTAATGACTCTACAGAACCATTAATTTCTTTAGAATAGGTCAAAGGTAAGCTATACTTGTTTTCTCCACTAATTACGTAGGCTAGAACAGCTTTGTCTGCAGTAACTAATGCATTAGAAACCATGGCACCACCCCATTTACTGGTAGTAGCGGTTCCAATTCCAGGAACATCTACATTAGACCAATCTGCCACTGCTACCGTCGCTGTGAAACTTTTCACATTTGAATTACCAGTAACACCCTGAACCCCTTGGGTTCCTTGTGTTCCTTGATCTCCTTTTACTCCTTGAGGTCCTATTGGGCCTTGTGGCCCTGTTTGACCTTGTGGTCCAGGATCTCCTTGATCCCCTTGATCCCCTTTGCATGATACGAAAGAAACTGTGGAAGCTAAGGCCAACACGCTAAAAAGCCTAACTATTTTGTTCATAATTTTAAGATTTAAGATTTAATTGACTTCAATTTTTCTTAGCAATATTACTCGATTTTAAACAACTTTGCAAGACAGTCGTCCTTATAATTTATTAAACGGTGGCTTATATTATTGTCAAAAAATTAAATTGATTAATGAAATCCCCCGATTCTTTAACACAAGTAGCTGAATTTCATAGTACTTTTCATCATCCAATCCTCAAAGCACCTCAAATTCCAAATAAAAAAAGATGTGATTTAAGAGTAGA
>Ga0105054_10010221_pt1 | contig 11987 bp, 20 predicted proteins | sample BON02_FD_78091 | JGI IMG/M metagenome (GOLD analysis project Ga0105054, IMG submission 78091) | Freshwater microbial communities from Lake Bonney liftoff mats and glacier meltwater in Antarctica - BON-02 (megahit assembly) | ecosystem: Environmental > Aquatic > Freshwater > Ice > Glacier... | reverse complement strand
CTGCAACTCTTCTCGTCCGTAAAATGAACCCCAAAAGAAAATATATTCATGATCAACTACTTTAAAATCAGTTAAATATACAAAATTATTGTCGATTTAGGACTGTTTGCGGATATACAAAAATATTTAGTCATTTGTTTTCTTTTTTATCATTTTTTGAATAAAAACATTGCTCGGTATGGTTATTTGCTCTCCTTCCTTTGTTTTGAGAATAATGAAAAAAACACCAATATCGCTCACCCTTCCTTCAGTTTCGTAGTCCTTATCAATTATGGTAATAGTATCATCCAACTTAACGGGGTGATTGAAGAAAATAATGATACTGGAAGTAATATTGGATAGGATTGACCATTGAGCGAACATTGCTATTCCAAGGACAGTAACTACCGATCCGATAAAAACGGCCAATTCTGACTGGTCGACTCCCCAAATTATTAAGATAATTATAAAGCAAACTGAGAGGTTGATTAAATTAATTGCTTTTTTGATTATTTTGCCTCTTGCCTTTTTTAACAAACTGTTATTTACCGTCTTATCAACTAATTTGGTATTCACAATTAGCAAAAAAATAAATCCAATAATCACTGCTGCCGTTTCAATTATTTTTAACTGCGTACTATCCATAATTTTGGTTTTATCACACGTATTGTCTGCATTTTTTTACTACAAGCGGCACTAAAAAAAAAGTGTTATTTTCTGATAAACCCAAAAGTAGGATTTTGTAAATCCATTCCCAATGCAAGACTTGTTCTAATCGAACAAGCCCAAGGGTAAGGGAAACGTTCACAGAAAGCTAATCAGCAGCTGGGCCGAGAGAGGAGATACCAAGCTCGATCAAGTACCTTAAAAAAATTTAACCGCTGTAGGTATATACATAGTCCGTATCCTAAAGAAACGAACTTGACATATTACCGGTATTGTTCAGGGCATCGAAACCTCTTTTAATTCCTTTCCAAAATAGCAATAACCATTTCTATCTATTGTCTTTACCGTTCAAGTCCGATTTGAAACCTACCCCAAAAAAGGTAGGTTTTATGATATTCTTGCTATTTGATAAAATTGACTACCCCGGTATCCATATCATATACAGCTCCTTTAATGTCAATTTCCCCATTTTCGGCCATTGTTTTAAGTAACGGGCTTTCCTTGATAATCTTTTGCATCGCGATTCGGACGTTGTTTTCACTTACTTCATGAACCAACAATCTGTTCAGCGAACTTCTTGGACCTGTGGCGATAGTAGATATCTTGATCGCCGGTTGAATGTTTTGGAGCATTTTTGTGATATGGCCCAACTTTGCACCGTCAATTGCCGCATGTACGGCCCCGCAGTTTTCATGACCTAATATTAGGACCAATTTTGCCCCTGCCACCTTGGTCGCGAATTCCATACTTCCAAGAATATCGTCGTTAATAAAATTTCCTGCTACCCTTGCCACAAAGATGTCGCCTATGCCCCTATCGAATACATCTTCTACAGGGACCCTGCTATCAACACAGGACAATACTATGGCCTTGGGAAATTGTACATCGGCGCTCTCGCGAATCTGAATGGAGTGATCCCTTGCCGTAAGATCACTTCTGACAAATCTTTCGTTTCCCGCCCTCAAGATTTCCAATACCTCACTAGGTGAAAGTGCGTCCTGTTCCTCCTTTGTCAAAACTGTTTCTACCCGAATTTGGCTTCTGTCGATTTCTACCTTTCCTGTCTCAGGTTGCTGGGCAATTAGGGCGACCGAAAAAGCCATAAAACCTACTAGTGTACTAATCTTTTTTATCATAATTCTTGTTTTGAATATTGGTGTAAACATAGTCAATAAACAAAAATATAAAAGTATTACTATTCATAATTAATAGTTAAACTTATGATTACGATAGCTTTACTATTATTTTTTCGACTTAGATGTATCAAAACAATTTAGCTTATTTAATGAGGATTATAATATTTCCGGGATTCGAAGTCCCTTGCAAGGAAAAGAGGGATAGCTCCTTGAATCGCATGCAAAAAAAATTAGTGGATAATAACCACATAAAAAAATACCGGCGAACAGGTATCATCACTTATTAGAAACTCTAATTAGATTGGTTAGAACGAGCGTAAACGAAAAAAAACTTCTAGGATTATATCAAACCCGAAGGACAAATTTGCTTTATGAAATAAAATTATCAAATCTATTTTGCTTCACTATAAAATCAAAACGACACATCTATTCCTATGAATTTGGTTATATCTTTAAAAAGTGAATGCCCAAAAATTTGACGGAATACCATAAAGCCATTTAAGAATCGATGCCGCGATTTGTTATCATTTCAGCTCCTTCCATATAAAGTCAAGCTTTGATGATGTTCCCTTAATGATCTAGTCAATTTTCTCTATCTTCAGATCTTCCAGTTTTATAACTGAATCCAACTTTATAACCTTATCCACTTTTGTCTTTATTACCGAATCTAGAAGTGTGGTCTTATTGGTCAGGTTATTCAAGTACAGTTAACGTTTTCACAGGAAGTATATTTCAAGAGAGTGATTCCAACAAAAATCAAAGTGCAATTAAATTTTTGTTTTTTATTTGAGCCACTGGCCAAGATAAAATATCCAATCAACCCGGAAACCAAGGACCCTGCGGTGAGGATTCCAATTTTAGCAGAGTCCAAATATTCTGGTCTAGATGCTCCCACTATAAAAAATGGCGATACTAAGCACCGCTCCCATATAATCGATAATTGTAAAGGCAGTAAGGAAAATTTTGATGGCCTTAGGTAGCTTTTCTCCAAGCAATTTTAGTATCGTTAAGGCAAAGGCAATATTGGTAGCCATTTGTACGCACCAGTCACGTGCAGTGTCGGTGTTTAGGTTAATATGAATAAAGAATAGCACGGGAAATATCATACCGCCCAAGGCACAAACCAAGGAAAAACCATTTTTTTGTTCGTGTTTAGTTTGCCTACCAAAAACTCACGCTTTATTTCTAGGCTGATTACAAAAAAGAAGATGGCAATTAACAGATCATTAATCCAATGTAATAAAGGTTTGTAAAGCTCAAAACCTGTAAAACCGAACCTCCTTTACTATTCCAAAGCGAAAAATAACAATCTGTAAATGACAAGTTTGCCCAGATAAGTGCAATAATGGCATTACGCATCAGCAAAATACCAGTAAAAATTTCAATTCTGGTGAATTTCTGAAAAGGCGTCAAAATTTTATTGGCTTGCATAGGGTCGGTTTAAAAATTAAAAAATGTATTAAGATTCAACTGGTCCCGATTTTTACCTCCGGCAAGAAACTGGTTCAAATAACCAATTTCGAATTTTAAGGATTTGTTCAGTTTATATCCTCTTTAAACGCGGCATTATGGAAGTGCGTACGTCGGCAACTTTTAGTATAATCCTTTCTGCCTTTCATACCTTTAATTTACGGATTTCCAAACATTGGTAAAAACAAAAATTGATGGTTTTTGGAGTTCTGCAACAGCCACGTTCGTTTTAAGTGACTGTTCTGTATTTCAAGGATGTGGATTTTCTTTTATTTTTAACCTTTATTGTTAAGGGCTGAAATTATAATTCCATTTGGAGATTATTTCTTTAACTGATTTCCACTGTACATTCCACCGTCATAGAAAGAGGAATTTTCATCGGTCATGAACACGACTACGTCCGTTGTTTCCATGGTATTGAAGGTAACGGATTCCCGTTGTATCAAAAGACTATCTCCTTTTGATAGCTTGATTTGGGCGTTCACTTTTAGTTTTCCCTGAAAAACATACAATAGACAAGTCGCGCCGTCTGTCGGCAATACAGGAAGCGTAAAATCGTTTTCATTGGTTACCCGCATATCGTAAATCCATGTATCGCTACTAAACTGTAGCGGGGTCGTCTTGGTCGGAGAAGCCAATAAACGCCATTGATTAATGCTGTTTATAGGGTCAAGCTCGTGAAAAATAATCTCGGGCCTCAAGTCTTTTTCTTTCGGACGAATGAATATTTGGAGGCCTTCCAAAACATCGCTATTGTCTAAAATCTTTTCTTCATGAAAGAACGATTTTCCAGCTTTCATGAGCATTAGGCGAGACGGCTCGATAAATTCTGAAAACCCTTCAGAATCCGTATGTTTCACTTTTCCGGTTCTAAAGTAGGACAGGATTTCATCGTTCACATGAGGGTGCATTGCGATAAACGAACCGGGGGGAAATTTCGCCTGGTCTATTCTGCCAATGGAGGCAAAACCGGTATCATGGGTGCCCAATGCTTTGCCCGGATACAGGATACTGATATGGCCATTGCCAGTTTTTTTGGAATTATCAATTTTGGTCAGCATTGTTTTTACTTTTTGATTTCAAGAACGATTTTGCCGTTCACACCTCCTGTCGATACCAGATCCTGCGCTTTGGCTGCATCTTTCAAAAGCATCGTTTTGACGATCTGGGTTTTGATTTTTCCTTCATCGACCATTTTTTTGCCGAAATCCAATTTTTCGAAGGAGGGTTTCGAGAATACGAATTGGCCCGTAATTCCAAATTTTCCTGCCATTTCTTGAGAAGGAGGCATTACCGTACTCAACAATTTGCCGCCTTTTTTCAGGAGGCTAAAGGATTTTTGCTGTGTTTCTCCGCCTACCAAGTCCACCACAATATCCAGATCCTGTGCTGTTTTGGTAAAATCCTGTTTTTTGTAATCGATGGTTTCATCCACTTCATACGATTTAAGGAGCTCAATGCCTTTTCCGGAAGCAGTACCTATGACATGGGCACCCAAAGCTTTGGCCATCTGTACCAAAACACTACCGACACCACCTGCGGCACCATGTACCAATAGTTGCTGCCCGGCCTTTACTTGGCCTACCTCCACCAATATAGTGTAGGAAGTTACCAAGGGTATGGCCAAAGCTGCCGCTTCATGGGCAGAAACAGTATCGGGTTTAAGCGAGACCTGTGCTTCATTGAGGTTAATGAATTCAGCATAAGTACCGCCAAAGGTGGTCGCAAATACTTCGTCGCCCTTTTTTAAACGGGTTACTTTGCTTCCTACCATCTCAATAGTTCCTGCAACGTCAAGACCTGGAGTGTACGGCAATTCAACGGGCATTCCTTTTTGTAACGACCCTGAACGGATTTTCATATCCATAGGATTTACGGTCGTTGCGATTGTTCTTATCAGGACTTCATTATCTTGGATCACCGGTTTTTCGATATCGTTCAGAACGATAACATCCGAATGTCCAAACGTCTTATATTGTATCGCTTTCATGGGTCTAGAATCTACTTTAGTCAAATTTTCCTATCGTCGAAATAACTTCTTCAAAGACAATGTTGATGGCTTTTCCACCATCTTCGGTTGCCCAACTTGAAATTAGTTCCGCTACTATCTGATTGATTGTTGTGGTACGGACACCGGCCTTTTCCCAAGTCTGTTGCGCAATATCATCGGCAATCTGTGTGGGCGAGCCACCTGCATCTATGACCACCTGTACGTCAAAACCTTCCTCGACCATACTGATCGATGGGTAGGTTATGCAAACATCATGGGTCAAGCCCGCCATGATTACATTTTTACGGCCATCGGCCGCTTTTAATACCGCTGCTTTATAGTTTTCATCGTTCCAGCAATTCGTGATGCCAGCTCTCTTTACACGGTTTTCATATTCCTTCGGTAATAAATCTTGTAGGTCTTGGATCAATAGTCCTTGTGCGTTTTCTTCCTGGCTGCTGGTCAGTACAATGGGCATTCCCAAATCTTTTCCCAGGCGCGCCAACGCCCTTGTCCTGCTTTTTATCAATTCTTGCGAACGGTTCGCACACCATTGGATGGTGCCGACCTGGTGGTCTATCAATAATAGGATCGTGTTATCTTTTATAAAATGTTTCATAGAGAGTTTATTTAAAAATTGTTCAATATAAAAATAGGTTGTAGTATCCGATGAATACCAAAACCTATGTGTTTAATTAAGTATCTTTTAGGATACTTTTTTATTCGACTTCGATTTTCTGTGATGTCTTTTGAGCATCGGGAGATTTTCGAAGCGTTACCAAAAGCACGCCGTTTTCGTTCTTGGCGGATACTTTTTCCTTATCGATCTGTCCGTTCAGGTCCAGGCTCCTTTCAAAATTCTTGATGGGGAATTCTTGGCGGCTGAAGTTTTTCTCCGCTACTTCCTTTTTACTTCCACTAATGAGAAGTACGTCGTCGGCAACGGTTACCGTGATGTCCTCTTTTGAGAAACCTGTTGCAAAAACTTCAACGGTATAAGCGGTCTCGGTCTCGGTAATGTTGATCGGTACGTTGTATTTGGGCCTTCGCATGCCCATTGCCCGATAGTATGGATATTTAGAAGCTTTGCCTCTTGAATAGCCTCTTTGTACTGTATTACATTGATTGTTCATGGTATCTATTTTATTTATGTGTTATTGAATCTGTTTTAATTTCTGGTGTTCGGGAGTGTTTTGAAATGTTATCCTTGTTGGTAGACTTCCCATAACTACCTTCCTTTTTTTGGGTGCTTTCGCAATGTTCCGTTCTGCCGTCGGCATTGAAACGATGGTCAAAATGTTTGTGGCCCACCGTTGCCATCAATGTTCCGAAGGTCAATACTATGGTAGCTATCACGACGATTATTCTTGATTTTCTTTTCATCTTCGATTATTGTTTATTGGATTTTTTAGTGGAATGCCCACAGTCTTTGTTTCCCATATCCGATTTGAAGGCCGAATATTCTTCATCGTTCATTGCGCGAACATTTTCCGCAAAAGCTAGACGATGTCTGCCGAATGGGCGGTTTCCCCTTCTGCTTCCTTTTACCAAGCGGATCAGTAAAAGAATTATCGAAAGTCCGATAATAAATCTGGGCATAATGAATAGCGCTACGCCGAATAAAAGGCCGATGGCTATCGATTTTAAAATTGATTTTGTCATTGTTTTCATTTTTATGGATTACTACTTCTTTTGTTTAGGAAGACGAATGAGTACGGGTTTTACTTTAAATCGATCTTTATATCATCGCGTACCGTTCGAATCCCATGTTAATAAGTAAGACGAACCACTGTGGATTTTACTTTAAAACTATCGAGGTTATTTTTATTTCAGGGTTTTCTATTTAAGGATGCCTCATAAAAAACCACCAAGATCGCTTGGTGGTTTCCGACTTATTTGCGGCAACGTTCCTTCCATTTCTGTTTGAAGGCCTCCCGCTCTTCGGGTTCCATGTTCATGAACTTTTCCCGAAACCTCGGATTGCCGAAACGTTCCCTTGCCCTGTTCGGCCTTCCAAAGCGGAAACCGCCGAATAGGATTCTGCATAGCAATAAAAGCCCTAGAGCCTGCCAATAGGTAATTACGGAAACATGTATCAAATCGGGCAACACGGCGTTCCAAAGCAGCATTACGATACCGGCCAGTACAAAGGCGGCCGCGATCACGAGTAAAAGTAAGAACCCTTTTTTCCTTTTTCTTTTCCAATTGTTGTTGTTATTTTTCATTTCTTAAAAATTTAATTCTTCGTATAAATAATTCAGCCTGTTTCTGAGATGTTTGACGGCATAACCCTTTCGGCTGATAATGGTCTTGATATTTTCGTTGGAGGCATCCGCAATTTCCTGCAAGGTCAGGTCTTCCAGTTCGTTCAGAACAAAAACCTCTTTCTGTTTTTCCGGGAGTTCGTCCAAGGCATCCATTAACTTTTCCCAAAAATAATCCTTGAAAATGGCGAGTTCTAGATTATTGGTATCATCCAACAAGAGGATTTCCTTAAAGCTAGCTTCCCCCTCTTCGTCCTCATAGGTATGGTCATCGATGAGATCGGTCGTTTTTTTGCGGTACTTGTCCGTAACCTTGTTGCGGGCGACCCTGTAGAGCCAGGCGCCTGCGTTTTCAATGTCCTCTATATTCGTAAGATTGCTAAACTGGAACCAAACGTCTTGCAGTATATCCTCGGCATCTTCATTGGTATTGACTCTTCCGCGTATAAAGGAATACAATTTCGCCCCGAATTGTTTTACGGTACGTGTTATGGAAAAGTTGTTTTCGTGTGCCATTGTATTGATCTGTACTTCCCCCATACTATAAAAGACGAATACCGATGCGTTTTACTTTATTTTTTATAAAATTAGTTTATGGTATCCAAATAATACTAACTTTGCAGTTGTATTAAAGTATCCTTTGGAATACCAAAAATGAAGAACAAGGAAAAAAAAATCAGGTACAGGGATGTTCAGGATGTATTGGAACTCATAGGCGGAAGATGGCGCGGGGCGATTCTGGCCACCCTTTGCGATAGCCCGAAACGGTTCTCGGAAATTAAAACGGATTTGGTATCGGTCACTTCGCGCGTTCTTACAAAGGAGCTGCGCTATCTTGAGAACAATCTAATGGTAAAAAAAGAAATGAATACCGTGGCAGGGAACTCCGTTGTCTATTCGCTTACCGAGCACGGGAAGAGTATAGAAATCCTGATTATACAGATTCACGAATGGGCGATGGCGCACAGGTCGCTGATTCTGGGAAAACTTTCCGGATAGGTAAGTTCGGTTTATCGTATTCTGGCGTGCGAATATAGTATGAAATGAAAGACCAAAAGGCAATATTGCTCAAATGCATCAAGAACGACGAACCAGCTTTTGTGATCGCCGGCCACGATTTCTTTGCGGTACCTACATTGGAGGCGTACTACAACATAGCAAAAGACAAAGGGGCTGATAAGAAATTCTTAAAGGACATGGCTCTAGTCGTTCAAGAAATGAAGGATTTTCAACAACAAGAGCCAGAAAAAATTCGCATACCTAAGCTAAAAGCTTTCGAAATCGAAAAAAGAAAGGAAATCTAAATAAACGATGGCATATCCAAAACCTAAATTATTCAAACCTTCAGCGGAAGAAAGGAAAAGAGTAACTTAGAAAGTTGCGAGGCATTTATCCGATAAAAGAATTCTTGTTACCCAAGACTAACAAAAGATACATGGTAAAATAAAGTCTAAATAGAGGATGGACAATAAAAATATAAAGTCTGGATGGTATCATTCTATTATTGCTACATATGATAATAGAGTAATTTGCGTCACAACTAGAGATTTTAATCATGATGCAGCAGGTCTATTGCACAAATTTTAGGTGTGACTTTAAGTATTGGAAAAAATAGATCTCACACACAGACAAAGTCTTTTAGCAAAAGGGAATTGACCAATGTTCTTTTCCTTTTTAAAGATTACCAACACTATAAAGAAATTGAATTTTTAAAAACTTGTATTGATTATTTTTCGAAGCACCCGATTGTTGAAAGGCTTGAATTTACATTTCACATTAATTAAAGTCTAAATAAACAATATGTTAGAAGATGGTTTTAAGTCAGATAAATATAGTGCTATACTTGGCAACTTATTGGACAATGGATTTCTGAATAAAAAGGATGTAGAAAATCTATTAAAAGAATTTAATACGTTACAAAAAATTAGTTTTGACGGTATTACCGATGAAAAAGCTAGAATTGTATCAGAAGCGTTGATTGATAATTATAATCGGCAAAAGTTCAAATAAAAAATGAAAAAAGAAGAAATAGAAAAAATCAATTCTATGCTTAAGGAAACATTTCAACCGTTGTTTGAAAAAGGATTTATTAGCAAAGAAGAATATGATGAAATAATTACTTCTGAGATATCTAGTCCGGATACTTACTTGGTTAACTTATTCGGTCAATCTAGAGCAAACGAGATTGAAACAGCAATGAAATTGGATTATTTAAAGTCTAAATAAACGATGACTAAAAATAAATTAATCTTACCTAATGAACATTTTCTTCCATTTTTCCAATTAAGAACTACACTGTGTCGAACCATTGAATTAAGTGAATGGAATATTTTGTTCTATTTTTGGCATAAGATCAAAGTTCCTATAAAGAATTAATAAATGAATTTAAAATCAATAGATAAAGCACACCAAGATTGGTTTACTTCGATTAGGGATAAAATAGAACATGCACGTTTTGCAACGAGTATAAAAGTCAACAATGAACTTTTACAACTCTACTTTACTATTGGAAAATCAATATTGGATGTGCAGAAAAGGTTAGGTTGGGGAAGTCAAATCATTGACAAGTTAGCAGCTCATATAAAACAGGAGTTCCCGGATAATAGTGGGTTTTCTGTAAGAAATTTGAAGTATATGCGTGCCTTTGCAGAGGCATATCCCGACTTTCCAATCGTGCAAGTACCACTTGCACCAAGTCCAAACGAATTTATGCAAGTGGCACTTGCACAAATTCCTTGGTACCACCATATCAGTCTTTTGACAAAAGTAAAGGACATCAATGAGCGTATTTTTTATTTAACGGCAACAGCTAATAATGGATGGAGCAGGGATACCATGCTACTGCAAATAAAAAGCGATTTGTATAACAGGCAAGGCCATGCCATCACCAATTTTAAAGAAACATTGCCATCACCGCAATCTAATTTGGCGCAACAGGCGATAAAAGATCCTTATCTTTTTGATTTCTTAAGTCTATCGGATGATATTAGGGAACGAGATATTGAAAATCAGCTCATTGATAATGTATCAAAGTTTTTATTAGAACTAGGTAAGGGTTTTGCCTTCATAGGCAAACAATACCATTTGGAAGTAGCTGAACAGGATTATTATTTGGATCTACTATTCTATCATGTAACACTCAAATGTTATGTAGTCATCGAATTAAAAAACACCAAGTTTATCCCGGAATATGCAGGGAAGCTTAATTTTTATTTATCGGCAGTAGATGATGCCTTAAAAACAGACAGTGATCATCCATCAATTGGTATTCTGCTCTGTCGGGATAAAAATAATTTAGAAGTGGAGTTTTCTCTTCGCGGTATGAGCCAACCCATTGGTGTAAGTGAATTTAACCTTACTGAAATCGTGCCCGAATCACTTAGAAGCAGTTTGCCAACTATAGAGGAGATTGAGAGCAAACTATAAATGAAGAGACAAACATCAAAGTTCAAATAATGGATTTACAGTATTCTACTTAATCATAGAATATCTATAAAAACTATTAAATATAATGATGAAATGAATATACTTGCTTTTGACGAAAACGTGAGACGACAAATAAGAAATGTTGTAGACTATGCCAATCTCAATATTTATCAGGTGGACGACATACTTGATATGATGAATCGACAGATGGCGGTTCCAGGGGAAAGATCTGGACATCTGATTCTTGTTCCAACTGGACTTTGGATATGCTATTATCTCGTAAATCACCCTGATCTTGGGTTATGCCATTATTTTAATTTTAAACCGGACGCTTCCGGGAGACTTTCTAATAAGCAACTAATGGAATATGTATTAAATGAGTTTGGAATTGAGAGCCCTTTACTAGATAAGCATATTTCTGTTGAGAACAAGGAAGATGGGACTAGAATAGTGCTTCCCGTCTCTTGAAGTTCACATAATGGATAATCAAACCCTTCTAGCAAGTCAATATATATATTGACAGGTAGCCTCAAGTGAATACCAAAACAATAGTGAGGTAATCAGGGATCAATCCTAAAAGTTGTGTGTGAATTGAAATAGGAGTCCGATCTTTGCAAGAAAACGATTGGCATTGGAATTATCTTTGGACCTATTAAAGCTTATACTACCTGAACTATTAATAACCCACTTCGAACAGGACATTCGTCCCAAAAGAGTTCAATAACGGGGATACAAGAAAGCAACTATTGGCCCGCAGCAGGTATTTACTGTACAAGGCTCCAAATAACTGGACAGAGAACCAATACACAAGAAGCAGGATATTATTCGATCAATATCCAGATATAAAGATTGCCTTTGACCTGGTCCAGGGACTCAGGAACATATTCAATACGGCAACGTCCATAGAGACCGCCTATACAAAACTGGCACATTGGTACAAGGATGTAGAAAATACGGAATTTAGGGCGTTCAACACCATCGCAAACACCATAACGCTCAACTATAGATCTATTCTCAACTATTTTATAAACAGGAGCACAAATGCATCGGCAGAAT